>Ga0160429_1000719_pt1 | contig 23160 bp, 15 predicted proteins | sample SolpanmetagenomR_FD_108199 | JGI IMG/M metagenome (GOLD analysis project Ga0160429, IMG submission 108199) | Solar panel surface microbial communities from Lawrence Berkeley National Laboratory, California, USA - R | ecosystem: Engineered > Built environment > Solar panel > Unclassified ...
ACGAGTGCCGCAAAGTGCTGCACTTCGGCCCCTAGCCGCAAGCTGCCGCGCTGGCCCAGGGCGCTGGTGTGCTCGGCCTGGCCCTGGGTGGTGCGCATGCGCGAGCGGCTGGCGGCGCCGCCATCGAGGTAGTCGAGCACGTCCTCAAACCACGCTCCGCGCACCGACCACTGCCGCTGGGCCGAGGCCAGGTGGCGGTAGCTCAGCAGCAGGCGGCGGCTCTGGTCGAGCTCGCGGGTTTGGGTGGGTGCGGCATACACGCTGGGCGTAATGTCGCGGTCGGTATCGGTAAGCCAGGCGGTGGCCGTTAGCTCGCCGGCCTCGCCCAGGCGCAGGGCCACGTCCTGGCTCAGGCTCCACTGGTGGTGTAGTACGGCATTGGTGAGGGTGCGGCGCACGGGCCCGTGGGCTTCTTGTATGGTGTAGGGGTAGTCGTTTTGGGCGGTGCGCCAGCTGGCTGTGGTGCGCACTGCCACGCGGGCCTGCGCACCGCTGGCCGCCAGGCTGCCGCCGCGCAGCCCAAAGCTGCCGGCATCGGCCTGCACACTGCCGCGCCAGCCCGACCGCCAGTCGGTAGCCGTGTTCAGTAGCACCGCCCCGCCAATGGCCCCGCTGCCGTAGAGCGCCGCCGCGGGCCCCGGCTGCACGGCAATGCTGGTGGCAGACCCCACCGGCAGGATAGCAAAGTCGGCCTCGCCCAGCGAAGGAATATTGATGTTGAGGCCCTGCCACAGCACCGCCGTGTGGCGCGCCGACGTGCCCCGCAGCGAGATGGAAGCCAGCTGCCCCGGCCCGTAGTTCTTGATATACAGCGGGGTGCGAGCTTCTAGTAGCTCGCTCAGCGCTGCGCCGCGGTACTGGGCCAGCCCGGCCGAGTCGAGCACCAACTGCCGGCTGCCCACCGCAAAGCGACTGGGCTGCACCGCCCGCACCTGGGCCGCGGGTAGGCGGTGGGTGCGGGTCGTGAGTGTGTCGGCGTGAGGCGCGGTTTGGGCGCGGGCGGCCGGGGCGGCCAGCAGCGCCGCTAGGGCGCTCGCCAGCCACCCGCGGGTGGCGCGGGCAATACCGGGTTTGAAAAAGCTGAAAACCAACACGAACTAAATTTTCAAGCGAAAATTCAGTCCAAAACCCTGTCGAAATTTTCGAGCCGAAGCCAAAAACCGCGCCGGGGCTGAGGCCGAGCGTGCGTGCCTACCCCCCCCCGAGCGAGGAAAGATGGGCAGCGCGCTCGTTCTCCGCCCGTCCGCCGCGGGCGCTGAACCTGTGAATGCCCTGGCAGGTCTCCTGGCTTGCGCTGCCGGGTGGGCTGCCTTCCCACTAGCTTCGTTATCAAGTCGATAACGGCAGCCGGCAGTGGCGTGGGGTGCCCACCCCGATGTAGCGCGTACAGTTGCGGGGACAGCTCCGGCATTGAACCGGATTCCCTTTTCAACCGCGCTCCGGGGGTAGGAGGTTGGTCACCGTGGCGGGCACAAAGGTACGGTGTGGCACGTGGCAATGGCTACAAAGTATGTGAGCAGAAAACCGTCTGCCATTGCGAGCGTAACGGAGTGGCGCGCGGCAATCGCACCCGTACGACTTGTTCTCCCCTCATGCGGGTGCGATTGCTTCGTCGTTCCTTCTGGCAATGACAAATAAACCGTCCCTACCCCTCAGCTTTTTTCAAAGAACTGATGTGCTCACCATTGCCCGCGAACTGTTGGGCAAGCACGTTTTTACGTGCCTCGATGGGGAGATAACGGGCGGCCGCATCGTCGAAACCGAGGCCTACCGGCACGAGGGCGACCCCAGCCTCACGCTGCACGTGCAGCGCAAGGCCCGGCAGGCGCAGGCGCTGTACCAGGCCGGCGGCCACGCCTACCTCTACATCGTGTATCGGGTGCACACGCTGTTCAACATCACGGCGCATGATGCCCAACATCCCGACACGGTGCTCATCCGAGCCATCGAGCCGCTGGTGGGCCTCGACGTGATGCTGCGCCGCCGCGGCTTGGCCGCCGTGGCCCGCAACCTCACCGCCGGCCCCGGCGTGCTCAGCCAAGCGCTGGGCCTCACGCCCGCCCTCAGCGGCGAGCCGGTAAATGGCCCCCGCATCTGGTTTGAAGATACGGGCGAAGTTGTTGCCGATGAGATGCTTATCGCCAGCTCGCGCGTGGGCTTGGAGTACGCGGGCGCCGAGGCCGTGGCCCTACCCTGGCGCTTCCGCCTAAAAGACAGCAAGTGGACCAGCCCAGCCAAATGACAATGGGCGAATGGACCAATGAGTGAATTATAAAATTGTCATTCACCCAGTGGCCCATTCACTCATTGACTAAGGTGGTGGCGCTCGTCCTTCACGGCGTTGTGAATGTCCCAGACTATTTCGTGCTTGAAAGCGTGGTGGCGCACCGGGCAGTCGGGCATGTGGCACAAGGAGCACGCCGCGTAAGAGCAGGGGTCGGCGTGCACAAACATCTCGATTTCAACTGCCGCGAAGCGGGCCCGGATCAACTCCTCGACTTCGTGAATCTCGGTGTGCACTTTCTCTAGCGAGTAGTAGTAGGGCATCTGCATGTGGCAGTCGATGTGCAGGTTGGCGCCGTAGCGCTGCACGCGCAGGTTGTGCACATCTATCCAGCAGGGGCGGCGCAGGCGCTGCAATTCGGCAATAACCTCGGTTACCGTGCTTAGGTCGCTCTCGTCCATGAGGCCGCCCACGGCGCTGCGCAGCATGCGGTAGCCATTGTATAAGATGAAAGCGCCCAGCAGCAGCGCCGCGCCCGCATCGAAGCGCAACACCCCCGTGAAGTACACCAGCAGCAGCGCCGCCGATGATACTAGGCTCGTGAGCGCGTCGATGTAGAGGTGCTGCCCATCGCCCACCAACGCCACCGAGTGCACACGCTTGCCGGCCCGCACCAGCCACAGGCCCAGCCCAAAATTGACCACCGCCGTGCTCGCCAGCAGCGCCACGCCCCAGTCGGGCTGGGCCACCGGATGCGGGTGCAAGAAGCTCAGCGTAGCGCTGTAAAGGATGAACGCGCCCGCAATAAAAATGAGCGCCCCCTCAAAGCCTACCGATAGGTATTCGACCTTGCCGTGGCCGTAGGGGTGGTTTTCGTCCTTGGGCAAATCGGCCAGGTAGAGGCTGTAGAGCGCAAAGCCGCTGGTAAATACGTTGATAATACTCTCTAGGGCATCCGTGAGCACCACCTGCGAATGGGTGAGGCGGTAGGCGTAAAACTTGGTGATTACCAGGCCGATGCTCACGACCAGCGAGAGCAAACCCAGGCGGCGCTTGAGGCCAGGCGAAGCAGACATAAAAAACGAATTGGGCCTGCAAAGGTCGGCATGGGTGGGCGCACTACCGGCCCTACCCCCCTTGGCTAGCCGAAAGGCAACTTTTTTAAGTAAAAAACGGTATTTAGGGTGGTTTAAAAATATTTTTAGGTTACCCTAAAAATTACTGCTACATTTGTTTTACTCCTTGATTACCTATACTTTGCTACCAACTACTGCTCCTGCTGCCGACGCCGAACTGCAAACCCCCGCTGCGCCCGAGCCAGGTTGGCGCCACGCCCGCCGGGGCACCTCGCTGAGCGAGGTGCACGCCAGCATCGAGATGCCGGCGGCGGGCGCGTCGTTCTGGCGCAAGTTTCGGGCGTACTGGGGGCCGGGGCTGCTGGTGGCCGTGGGCTATATGGACCCCGGCAACTGGGCCACCGACCTGGCCGGCGGCGCGCGGTTTGGCTACACGCTGCTGAGCGTGGTGCTGATTTCTAACTTGTTTGCCATGCTCTTGCAGCACCTGGCGGCCAAGCTAGGCATCGTGACGGGCCGCGACCTGGCCCAGGCTTGCCGCGACCACTACTCCAAGCCCGTGGCCATTGCCCTGTGGCTGCTCTGCGAGGTCGCCATCGCGGCCTGCGACCTGGCCGAAGTCATCGGCTCGGCCATTGCCCTCAACCTGCTCTTTGGCCTACCCCTGCCCTGGGGCGTGGCCATCACCACGCTCGACGTGCTGCTGGTGCTGCTCATGCAAAACAAGGGCTTTAAGGTAATTGAGAGCCTGGTGGCTGGACTTATCTTCTTGATATTCGCCTGCTTCCTCTACGAAATCATTGCCTCGCGGCCCGACTGGCTGGGCCTGGCCCGCGGCTTGGTGCCGCAGCTGCAAGTCGTTACGAACCCGGCCATGCTCTACGTGGCCATCGGCATCCTGGGCGCTACCGTGATGCCCCACAATCTCTATCTGCACTCGGCCATCGTGCAGGTGCGCCAGATAGTGCCCACTGAGGCCGGCAAGCGCTCGGCCATTAAGTTCGCCACCATCGACTCGACGGTGGCCTTGTTCCTGGCATTTTTCGTGAATGCGGCCATCCTGGTCACGGCTGCCGCTGCCTTCCACGGCAAGGGCCACGAAGACGTAGCCGACATTGCCGACGCCCATAAACTGCTGACACCGGTGCTGGGCGCGGGCGCGGCTAGCGTGGTATTCGCCATTGCGCTGCTGGCCTCGGGCCAAAGCTCGACGCTCACCGGCACCCTAGCTGGCCAGATTGTGATGGAAGGCTTCCTGAATCTGCGGCTCAAGCCCTGGGTGCGCCGGCTCATCACGCGGTTGGTAGCCGTAGTGCCGGCGCTGGTGGTGGCCATTCTCTACGGAGAAGAAGGCACGGGCAAGCTACTGGTATTTAGCCAGGTAGTGCTGTCGTTGCAGCTGTCGTTCGCCGTGGTGCCTCTGGTGCTCTTTACCAACGACAAGCTCAAAATGGGCGTGTTTGTGAACAAGCCTTGGGTGCGCATCACCGCTTGGGCCGTGGCCGGGCTAATAATGGTGCTTAATATCTTCCTGCTCTGGCAAACGCTGACCGGTAACGAGTAGCGCCGCCCGCGCCAAACGGCGCTTTATTAGATGGTTATAGTTTTTTAAGCGGCTTCAACGCTGGCTGCTGGCCGCGCTTTGCCCTTTTTCTTATGAAAAAACTTCTCCTCTGCTTGCTGCTCTTACCCTGTTTGGCCTGCGCCCAAGGCCTGCGCGGCCAAGTACAGGACCCGTCCGGCCGCCCTGTACCATTTGCCAGCGTGGCAGTGCCCGCGCTTCGGCAGGGTACCACGGCCGACGAGGCGGGCTACTTCGCCCTGCCTACCCTGCCTGCCGGACCGCAACACCTAGAAATCAGCGCAGTAGGCTACGCGACTGCCAGCCCGGCCGTGGTGCTGCCTACTGATAAACCACTCATCATCAAGCTGACTACCGCCAACAAAGCTATCGGCGAAGTGGTCGTCACGGGTGTGTCGCGGCGCACCGAAATCCGGCGCTCGCCAGTGCCCATCGCGGCGCTGAGCCAGCGCGAGCTGCGCCTAAGCCCTAGCACCAACGTGATAGACGCGGCCGTGCGCGGCATCCCGGGCCTGAGCGCCGTGACCACCGGCCCCAATATCAGCAAGCCCTTCATCCGCGGGCTGGGCTACAACCGGGTGCTAACGCTGTATAACGGCCTGCGCCAGGAAGGCCAGCAGTGGGGCGACGAGCACGGCATCGAGGTCGATGGCTACGGGGTGGATAGGGTAGAAGTGGTGAAAGGACCTGCTAGCCTGCTCTACGGCTCCGATGCGGTGGCTGGGGTCGTCAACTTAATTCCGGCGCTGCCCAGCGGCCCGGCTGGCGAGCTGCACGGTGAGGCGCTGGCCGAGTATCAGTCCGTCAATGGGTTAATCGGCACGTCGCTGGGCTTGAATTACCAAAAAAATGGCCTGCAAACCAGCTTCCGGGCTAGCCACCGGCTGGCTCACGACTACCGCAATGCCGTGGACGGCCTGGTGTACAACACCGGCTTCCGCGAGCTCACGTTGACTGGCATGGTGGGCGTGCAAAAAAGCTGGGGCGGCGTGCGCCTCTGGCTCACAGCTTACGACAACCACCAGGAAATACCCGACGGCAGCCGCGATTCGCTGAGCCGCGCCTTTACGAGGCAGGTATTCGAGGCTGATAAAGACGATATCAAAAACCGGCCGATAGCGACTGATAGCGAGCTGCGTAGCTACGCGCAAAGCGACTTGCGCCAGCATATTCGGCACTACCGCGCCTTTGCCACTGGCGATGTCAAGCTGGGCCAGGGTGAGCTGCGCCTGCTGCTGGGCGTGCAGCAAAACCACCGCCAGGAGTTCAATCACCCCACCGCCCCCGCCCAGCCAGGCCTCGACCTGCGCCTGACCACCACTAGCTACGACGCTCGCTACCTCCTACCCCCCTGGCACGGCCTAGAAATCACGACCGGCGCCAACGGCATGAGCCAAGTAAACACGCACGTAAATGCCACTGACTTTCCCATTCCGAGCTACCGGCTGTTTGACATTGGCGGCTTTGGCGTGGCCAAAAAAACGCTCGGACCGCTGGAGCTAACCGGTGGCCTGCGCTACGACACCCGCGTGGTGCGCTGGGACGATTTTTACGTGGCGCCCAACCCAGCCACGGGCTTCAGCGGCGCGGGGGGGGTAGGGACGCCGGGCGCTGAGCTGCCATTCGCGGCTTTCCGAAACGCCTACTGTGGCTTGTCGGCTAGCCTGGGCGGCAGCTACGCCATGGGCGAGCACCTAGTGCTGCGGGCCAACGTAGCGCGTGGCTACCGCGCGCCCAATATCCCCGAAATTGGCTCCAACGGCCTTGACCCCGGCGCCCACATCGTGTCCCTAGGTAACCGCGATTTCGTGCCCGAATTCTCCCTGCAAGAAGATATGGGCGTGCTCTGGCAAAGCAAAAGCTGGGAGGCCAGCGCCGAGGTTTTCCACAACTACGTGGCTAATTTCATCTACCAGGCGCGCCTCTTCGACGCCCAGGGCCAGCCCGTAGAAATAGTGCCCGGCAACGCCACCTACCAGTACCAGCAGGCTGCCGCCCGCCTCTACGGCGGCGAGCTCAGCTTCAACGTGCACCCGGCTAACCTCCCCTGGCTAAGCTGGCGCAGCAGCGCGGCGCTCGTCATTGGCCACAACGATAACCCCGCCCTGCGCGACCGCGTGGGCGACGACGCCCGTTACTTGCCGCTCATGCCGCCCGCTCAGGCCCGCACCGAGCTGCGCCTCACCGCGCCCGCCCGCCCCGATAGTCGCCTCACTGCCAGCTACCTGCGTCTCACCCTCGATGGCACTGCCCGCCAAAACCGCTTCTACGCCGTGGACGGTGCCGAAACCGCTACCGCTGGTTACTTGCTGCTAGGAGCAGGGGTAGGGACCACCCTGCGCACCAAGGCCGGCCGCGAGGCGGTGCAGGTGTTTTTGCAAGTCGATAATGTATTGAATACGAGCTATCAAGCTCATCTTAACCGCTTGAAGTACTTCGAGTACTACGCCGCTTCGCCCACCGGCCGGCTGGGTATTTTCAACCCCGGCCGCAACGTGGGCGTGAAGGTGGTGGTGCCGTTTTGAGTAAGTAAAGTGCGCACTGCTTTCGCCACTTGCCCGAACCACTCGGCCCCCGCGTAGGTTTGTAGTCCCGTGCCTAGTTCTTCGCCCCGCCTTCTGCTCCTAACGCCCCCGCTCACGCAGCTCAATACGCCCTACCCGGCCACGGCCTACATCAAGGGTTTTTTGAGGGGTAGGGGCTACGAGGTGCGCCAAGCTGACTTAAGTATTGACTTGGTACTTAGGCTATTCTCGAAGCAGGGCCTGACGCGGGTGTTCGATGAAATCGAGGCCGGCAGCTACGACCTGAGCGACAATGCGCAGCGGATGCTGCGCCTGCGCCGCCGCTACGAGTCCACCATCGACCCGGCCATCCGGTTTTTGCAAAACCGCGACCTCACGCTGGCGCCGCGCATCTGCCACGGCCGATTTCTACCCGAAGCCAGCCGCTTCGACAACGTGGCTGACCTCGAAACGGCTTTCGGTACGATGGGCCTCACCGACCAGGCCCGCCACCTAGCCACGCTCTACCTCGAAGACCTCGCCGACCTGGTGAAGGAAACCGTAGGTCCGCAGTTTGGCCTTTCGCGCTACGCCGAAAGCCTGGCCATGTCGGCCACCCATTTCGACCCCCTGCACGCCGCCCTGCAAGCTGCGCCCAACCTGGTTGATAGGATGTTGCTGGAGCTGCTGGACGAGATTTTACTCGTAGAAAAGCCTGATATTGTGGGCTTCACAGTGCCTTTTCCCGGCAACCTCTACGCGGCCCTGCGCCTGGCCCAGCACCTCAAAGCCGTGCGCCCTGAAGCCGTGACCGTGATGGGCGGCGGCTACCCCAATACCGAGCTGCGTGGCCTCAAAGAGCCCCGCTTTTTCGAGTACATCGACTACCTAACGCTGGACGATGGCGAAGGGCCGTGGTTAAGGCTGTTTGAGTATTTGCAACAGAAGAAAGAACGGCTAGCTATTTCTAGTAACCACCAAGAATATCATGCTGAGCTTGCCGAACCGGAGGTCGGCGTTAGCCAAGCATCGCTACCGCCTCATCCAACGGTAGCCAAAGCTTCGAGCGAGATGCTTCGACCAAGCGGCCGCCAGATTGAGCAGGACGTTCTTCGTAGTGACGTGCTGCCGGGAGACGACGGCCGCCACTTGCTTCAGCGCACCTTTTTGCGTAACGAGGCTGGCGAGGTTGAATACATCAATTACCCGCATCCCGACGTGCCGCACCCCGAGGTAGGTACGCCTGACTATTCCGACCTGAAACTCGATAACTACCTGTCAGTTATCGAGGTGCTGAACCCCATGCACCGCCTCTGGAGCGATGGCCGCTGGAACAAGCTCACCATTGCCCACGGCTGTTACTGGAAGCGCTGCTCGTTCTGCGACGTTACGCTCGACTATATCGGCCGCTACGAAACTGCACCCGCCACGCTGCTCGTAGACCGTATCGAGCAGATAGTGGCCCAAACCGGCCAAACCGGCTTCCACTTCGTGGACGAGGCCGCGCCGCCGTTGGCGCTGCGCGACCTGGCCGTGGAGTTGCTCAAGCGCCGCGTTAGCATCAGCTGGTGGGGCAATATCCGGTTTGAGAAAACCTTCACGCCCGACCTGTGCCGGCTGCTGGCGGCCTCGGGCTGCATCGCCATTTCGGGTGGGCTGGAAGTGGCTTCCGACCGATTGCTGGCGCTTATGGAAAAGGGCGTGACCATCGCCCAGGTGGCGCGCGTCACGCAGGGTTTTACCCAGGCGGGGGTGCTGGTGCACGCCTACCTCATGTATGGTTTTCCGACCCAAACGGCTCAGGAAACCGTTGATGCCCTAGAAGTTGTGCGTCAGCTCTTCGAAACCGGCGTGGTGCAAAGTGGCTACTGGCACCGCTTCTCGATGACCGCCCACTCGCCCGTCGGGAAAAACCCGGCCAAGTACCAGGTGGCCGCCATTGGCCCCGAGCCGGGCAATTTTGCCTGGAACGACCTCTGGCATGACGACCCGCAGGGTGCCGACCACGAAACCTTTGGCCCCGGCCTTGCCAAAAGCCTCTACAATTACATGCACGGCGTGGCGCTGCGCGAGCCGCTTAGCTTCTGGTTTGATTTTAAAACGCCCCGCGCCACGGTGCCGCGCCAGCTCATTCAGCAAGCCATTCAGGAGCCCGAAAAACCCGACGCGGCGCAGCCCAATCGCCGCCTGTTTTGGCTAGGCAACGTGCCCGAGTTCAGCCTTAAAACTACCGGCGGCAACGGTCCCAAAGACAAGAAAACCACTCGTGCCATTCTCACTTGCTATGAGCAGGCCGAAGACTTCGAAGTCAAAACCACCGAGGCCATCGGCCCCTGGCTGCACGCGCTGCTCACGCGCCTCAGTACCGACTACGACACCAAAGTCTTGCTCAAAGACGCCGCTGCCAGCTTTCCGCCCGGCGCGGGCGCCTGGGAAAACTTCTTGCAAAGCCCCGCCTGGCAGCTGCTGCGCGACAAAGGTTTGCTATTGATATAGGGGGTAGGGCTACAACTCCCGAATCCAACTCAAAACACTGGTAGTGAGGGCCGAGCCGGTGGCCCGCACCACGCGGCGCCGGCCGGCCAGCGCTTGCTGAAGGCTAGTGGCAGCTTGGGGGGTAGGGGAGGTAGCCGCATCATACACGCCCAGCACCTGAATGCGTTGGCCCACGCTGCGCCAGGCGAGGCGGGTAGGGGCATCGGGAAGCGGCGCAGCCTCGGCTATTAGGAAGGCGGGTACAGGCAGCGCACCAGTAGGCGCAGCGAGCAGCGTTACCAATTGCGCAGCGCGCGGTCCCGCTGCCCAGGCTCCTACCCGTGCCGTATCGACGCCCGGCACGCGATGCAGATAAGTGAGGGCCGCCGTGAGGGCCACGGCCGGCAGCGTATCGGCGGCCGGCAGCAGCAGCACCGCGTAGCCGTTGCGAGCCAAGGCATCGGCCCAGGCCGGGGCGGTAGGGGCAGTGGCCGCCGTCGGAAACAGCGCTAGCGCGGGCCCCGGCAAGCTTTCGTCGGCGGGGCTGAAGAGCAGCGCGGGTCCCTTGGTGCCCGCCACTTCGTCGCGCCGCACGCGGTACACGGTCGGCTCGGGCGGCCCGCGCCGCACCAGCAGCAGGGAGTAGCGCACCGAATCGAGCCGCAGCGTGCCGCGCCAAAAGTCGCCCTGGCGGCCCAGTGTCAGGGTTTCGCCGGGCTGGCCGGGCCGGGCCAGCCGCAACGTATCGCCGGTTAGTGTCAGCGTGTCGGCCACAAAGCTGAGGCTTGGCTGCTGGGGCAGCACCAGTTCAGCGTCGTAGTGGCCGGGCCGGGGGTGGCGCAGCTCCAGGGCCACGCGCAGCTCCGGCTGGCCGGGCACTTGTAGGCCGCCGGCAAAGTGGCCGGTGGGCAGGGGTAGGGGCGCAGCCGCCTGGTTGCCGGAGCTAGCTTGGCAGGCGCCCAAAGCCAGCAGCAGCCCCATCAGCCTGCGGGGCCGTTCACTTAATTTAGTTATCCAACGGGCCAGGTACCGGAGCTGCATAGCCAAAAGTACTACCCCACCCGGCCCGCCAGGCCTTTGCGGTAAATGAGGTCGCGCTGCACATCCTCGCCCAGCTTGAAAGCCACGTCGCCAATCTCGCGGAAGCCGTAGCGCTGGTAAAATGCCTTGGCCCGCTCGTTGTGCTCCCACACGCCCAGTACCACAGCGCTCACGCCCGCTGCCTCGGCCACCTCCAGGCAGCGCCGCATCAGGGCGCCGCCCAGGCCCGTACCAATCCATTCTTCCAGAATGTAGAGTTGTTTAATTTCGAGCTGCTTTGTGCTGGTGTTTTCGGGGGGTAGGCCCAGGGTCGAGCTGGTAGCCAGCAGGGCGTAACCCACAGCCTGGCCCTGCATTTCGGCTAGCAGAAACGTGTGCCGCGGGTCTTGTAGCTGCGCCAGCTGCGGGTCGGGGCCGTACGATTCGGCTAGGTAAGCGGCCATATCTTCGGGCGTGTTAGTGGCCGCGAAGGTTTCGCTGAAGGTTTGGCGGCCAAGCGCGGCCAGGCGGGTAGCGGTGGGCAGGGTGGCTTTGGCCACAGAAATGCGGAGCGGAGAAGACATACTACGCGCAAAGGTGCAGCCTACCGGCGAGTTTTAACTTGTACTATCGCCTTAGCCCGCCCGTTTCACGCGCCAGCCAGCGTAGCTCGTAAGGACGCCCGCACCCAGCCCCAGCAGCACACCCACCAGCGGCCCCGTGCCCAGCACGCCTAGCTTTTGCCACCCCACTACCAACACATAAAGTCGTAGCAACTGTCCCATAACCAGCAAGATGCCAGCTACGATAAACATAGCCGCCACCACACGGCGTGAAGCAGGCTGTAGAATAGTGCGGGAGGAAGGACGGCGGGCCATAAGCAGACTCTAAACTCCGTTTTCGCGCCCGATGTTCCACACCTTGGTAATTGGCCGGCCAGCCCTACCTTTGCCGTACCAAATATCCCTGCGAGAGTAGCTCAGTTGGTAGAGCATCAGCTTCCCAAGCTGAGGGTCGCGAGTTCGAACCTCGTTTCTCGCTCAACACAAAACCGCCCCTTAGCTGTGCAGCTAAGGGGCGGTTTTGCTTTCAGGGTGAGGCAGTTGTTCGAGTGTGCTTTCTGGCTAACCTAGCAGCTGCCAGGGGGGTAGAGATTTACCAGAACTTATTGGTGCACACCACCTGCGCTTTTTTCTTGAGCCGCAGGCCTAGCAATACTTCGTGGCTGCCGTTGTGGTAGCCAGCCAGCTGCGAGAGGCCAGTGTCATAGGAATAGCCCAGCGTGAACTGCTCGTAGCTAACGCCAATCATGCCTACAACCGAGTCGAAGGCGCGCCACGAGGCACCGAGCCACAGCAGGTCTTTATACTTGAGCTTGGCGTTGATATCGACCGAGAGCGGGGCCGGCGCCACGGCCTTGACCAGCACCGACGGCACCACCGACCAGTCATCATCGAGCGGTAGCCGCACCCCGCCCGTGACGAAGTAGTGGCGCCGCAGTGCATTGCCGGGCGCGCCCGCATCGAGCTGATTGGGGCCGTAAGAGAAGTCGAGCTTATTGCCAAATAGCTGCGCGCCCGCCACGCCGAAGTAGAAATCGGGGCTGTACACCCACAGGCCAGCCGAGGCATCAAACACCCGCGAGGCCGCGCTGGCCGCCACAGTAGTAGGGTCGAAAAAACGCAGTTGCTGGCCATCGACGGCAAACTGCTGCATGCCCACCGACACGCCCAGCGCCACCCGAATGGAACGCGTGAGCACCGCATTGTAGGCATAGGAGCCGTAGACGCTGGTGCGGCTCGTGGGCCCGGTCACGTCGTTGTACACGAGGCCGCCCACCGCGTGAAACGGCCGTAGCCGGTCGCGCAGGGTGCGCTTGGGCGTGCTGCGCCACTTGCCCAATGACGAGCTGATGCTAGCGTAGTAGGTGCGAGGTGCGCCTTCCAGGCCCACCCACTGCGTGCGGTAGCTGAACTTGACGTCGATATAGTCCTCCACACCCGTGGCGCCGGGGTTCAGCAAGTAGTTGTTGTTCATATACTGGCTGTACTGCGCCTGCTGCTGGGCTAGGGCCGGCGCCGCGGCTAGCAGCAGCAAGGGTAGCAACGCTAGAAATAGAGCTCGTTTCATACTGGTAAATGCCTGAGGAATAAGCTGGAAAAGATGGGTGGCGCGGGTAAGCGTCGCCAGCTGAGCTATTAATACAAAACCGTGATTGACCCGGCATAGGACCGGCCCAGTGGCCCTTTCGTGACCACCACGTAGTAGTAAGTGCCCACCGGTGCAGGCTGGCCGTTGATGTCGCCGCGCCACTCGTTGGCCCGGCTGTAGTTATTGGCCGAGAAAACTTTGTTGCCCCAGCGGTTGAACACATTCACGGTGTTGTCCGGGTATTGCTCGATGAACTCAATCTGCCAGGTGTCGTCGCGGCCGTCACCGTTGGGCGTAAAGGCATTGGGAATGCGGATGGGCGGGCGCACGGTCACGGTCACCTGGTCGGAGCTGGCGCAGCCCCCTACCCCCCCCGAGAGGGGGTAAGTTGTCGTAACCGAGGGCGCCGCAATGGGCCGCAGCGGGCTGTTGGGCGGAATAGTCAGCCCTGCCGCCGGCGTCCACGTCACGGCGTAGGTGCCGTCGGCAGTGCCTTCCAGCACCACCGAAGAGCCTTCCAGAATCTCCTTGTCGGGGCCGGCATTCACTACTACCGGCGGCTGAATGCGCACAGCTATCCCCGCCGAAACCACGCTGGCCGGCTGGCCGCACGCGTCGGTGGTGCGCAGGCGTAGCGTCACGGTCTGGCCCTCGCGCAGCGTAGTGCTGCTGAACACCGGACCCGTGGCGCCGGCCACGTCGTTGCCATTAATTTGCCACTGGTAGGTGGGGGTAGGGCCAGCGCCCGTTACGCTGGCGATGCTGAACGTGAGCGGCTCGCCTAGGCATACCGGGCCGCCGGGCTGCACTGCAATGACCAGCGTAGGCGGCACGATGGCCGTGCGCGTAACGGTGACGGTGGCCGTAGCTAGCCCTGTGCTGCACAGGCCCACCGTGGGCGTTACTTGCACCCGCACCTGGTCGCCGGTGGCTAGCGTGCTGCTGGTGAAGGTAGGCCCGCTGGCCACAGCCGCATTGTTGACAAACCACTGGAACGTGGGCGCGGCGCCTGCATTCGTCGGCACCGCCGTAAAGGTCAGGGCCGTACCAGCGCATTGCACAGGCGGCGTAGCCAGGCTGACACCAGTCGTTACAATGGGCTGCACCTGGATGATAACTACGTTGGAAACCCCAGTGCCACAGATGCTAGTGCCTGCCGTGACGCGCCGGCGGAAGTAGGTGGTGGCCGTGAGCGCACCAGGTGAGTAGTTGGCGCTGGTAGCACCGGTAATAGCCCCCCAAGTTGAATTATCCGTCGACGATTCCCACTGATAGGCAAACGCGCCGATGCCGCCGCTAGCTTCGCTGGTACTGGCAAGAGCGGCCGGTGTGGCGCCTACGCAAATAGCCTGGCTAGCCGCAATAATACCGCCATTCAGTACTGGCACCACCGTCAAGGCAACGGAAGATGAGTATTCTACTCTGCATGCTCCCGAGATTGCTTGGCGCCGGAAATAGGTAGTGGCTGTGAGTGGGCCCGGGGCATAGTTGGTGCCCGTAGCCCCCAAAATGACCGTCCAGGTACTGTTATTTGGCGAAGATTCCCATTGGTAAGTATAGCTGCCCGTGCCACCGCTAGCGCCAGCAAGGCTAGTGAGCGGGGCGGGGGTAGCGCCCGGACACAACGTTTGGCTACTGCCGATGCTACCTGCCCCCAGAGCTGGGGGTATGTTAAGCGTCACAACATTAGAAAAAACTGGCGCACACACGCTGCTCGAACTAGCCCGGCGCCGGAAATATGTGGTGGCTCCCACCGCACTAGGCTTGTACTCGGCGCTGGTAGCTCCGATTATGGCTGCCCAATTGGTATTATCTGTCGACGATTCCCACTGGTACATAACCGACCCCGTGCCATCACCCGCTGCGTTAGTGCTGATAAGGGGGGTAGGGGCAGCACCAGCGCACAGCGTCTGGTCGAAGCCAATGCTGCCGGCCGTTAGCGCTGGCGTCGCAGTAAGAGTCACTACATTGGAAATGACCGGCTCGCAGGCGCCCGAGATGACCTGGCGCCGGAAATACGTAGTAATCGTGAGTGGACCCGGCGCGAGCGTCTCGTCCGTAGCTCCCGTAACAGCCGTCCAGTTCAAGTTGTCGAATGAATAGTCCCACTGATAGGCAAAGGTGCCGGTGCCGCCGCCCGCCGCAGCGCTGCTGGTGAGTGACGCGGGGGTGCTGCCAGAGCAAACAGTCTGGTCAGTGCCGACAGTACCGGCCGTGAGCGCGGGTAGCACCGTGAGCATAACGGCTGGCGAGTAGGCTGGGTCGCAAGCGCCCGCCGTGACGCGCCGCCGGAAGTACGTAGTGACCGTGAGGACACCCGGCTCGTAGCCGGTGCCGGTAGCCCCGGCAACGGCCGTCCAGGTCGAGTTGTCTAAAGAAGACTCCCATTGGTATAAAAACGAGCCCGTGCCACCGCCGGCACCCGCCGTGCTGGTGAGTGGGGCGGGGGTAGCGCCTGGGCACAGCGTTTGGCTGCTGCCGATGGTACCGGCCGTCAGGGCTGGGGTCACCGTGATGGTAAGCACGTTGGACAAGGCCGGGGCGCAAGCGCCGTCCGCCGTGGCCCGGCGCCGGAAGTAGGTAGTGGCCGTGAGCGCGCCGGGGGCATACGTGGCGTTGGTGACCCCACCAATGGCGGCCCAGGTGGTGTTGTCAGCCGATGATTCCCACTGGTACGTAATGCCACCCGTACCGCCGCCGGCTTCGCTCGTGCTGGTGAGGGGGGTAGGGGTGCCACCGGCGCAAATGGTCTGGCTGGCGGCGATGCTGCCAGCCGTTAGGGTCGGCACCACGCGCAGCGTTACTACATTAGAAGGCGTAGCGCAGGGGCCGGAGCGCGCCTGGCGCCGAAAATACGTAGTGGCCGTGAGCGCGTTGGGCGCGAAAGCAGCGTCCGTGGCGCCTGCGATGGCCGTCCAAGTCACATTATCCAGGGAAGCTTCCCACTGGTAGGTAGCCGTGCCGGTGCCGCCCGTGGCAGCCGCGGTGCTTGTGAGTGGCGCGGGCGTGCTGCCGGCGCACACGGTTTGGTCGGCGGCGATGGTGCCGGCTACTACAGTTGGCAGCACCGTGATGGCTACGGAAGCGGTAAAGCTAGGAGTACAGTAAGGGCCTGATTGGTTTGGTAGCAGTAGTTGAGCGCGTCGCTTGAAATAAGTGGTACCGACTGGTAGCGAGGCCGCTGGCGTGTAGCTGGGACCTGTAGCGCCGCCGATATCCGTAAAGGTGACATTATCCGATGACGATTGCCATTGGTAAATGAGCGGCAGGCCAGAATCGCCCGAAGCATTGGCAGTGCTGGTAAGAGGGGCCGGGGCCGTGCCGGCGCACAATACCTGTGGGCCGGCAATACTGCCTGGCTCAGGGAGGTTTGGTACCCGAATACCGCCCGAGCTTTCGCGACAAAAGCAATTAGTCGTGATGCGCAACGTCACGGTGTAGTCGCCGGGCGTAGCGTAAACGTGAACAGGATTCTCCTCCGTTGAGGTGGTCCCATCGCCAAACTTCCAAGAATATACTTTCCCATCAAAGTCGATGGGTGGTGCCTTGAAAGTGATTTGCCGACAACCCGTTATCTCCGCGCTAGGGCCTACCCGCAACAAGGAGCTTTGGTTGAAATTGACCAGGCCCAGACCGCTGCGGCGGCCGCTCAGCCGCAGCGTCAGGCTGTCGTCGGCGTAGCGGGCCTTGGCGCCCAACGAGTCGGGGTAGGCGATGAAGCCCAGCGCCGACTGGTTTTCGCGTGCCACGTAGATTTTGCCATCCGGTGCCGCCTGCAGCGAGCCCAGGTTAACCGAATTGGTTTGCTTGAGCGGAATGCTCTGCTTGTTGACTGGCCCATTCCCGCTAATATCAAATTGCAGCAGCTTGGGCGGGTTCATCACCGTGGCGTATAGCTTGCTGCCAGCCGAAAAATCGACTCCGTAGTACTTACCCTCGCCGCGGTCCACGATGTACGGAACCTGCGGATTGACGCTCACTATGCCCGTGCTGGTATCGAAGCCAAACAGCTCGACGGTGCTGCTGCTGTCGCCCAGCACCTCGCTGTAGCGGGCTACGGCCAGCCGCTGGCCGTCGGGCGTCACCTTCATTTGCCCGCGGTAGCCCAGCGGCGAAACGCTCGCCGCGTGCAGCGAGCCCACGGCGGAGATGATGGGCTGGTCGATGAGGACCGGGCCTGCACCGCCACCGGCTACTGGCCGCACACGGTAGGCCAGAAAGGCATCGCCGCGGTTGGCCGCACCGGATTTTGCATCGCCCCAGCCGTGCACGATAATCCAGATGGAGCAACCGTCTTTGTGAAACACGCCCGTCATCTTCTCGGTGGTGCCCTGGGTAAGCGGCGTGTTCTTGGTGCCGGGTACCACCCTGCCCGGCCCGCCGCCGGCGGGAATGATGATTTCTGACCAGCTCAGGCCCTTGGGGCCGCCCGCCGCATCTTGGGTGAAGATGAGGTAGCGCGTTTCGGCCCCCGGCATGCCGGGTGGCGGGCTGCCGGGCATCCGGATGGGCAGGGGGCCATCTGTGACAAGCCGGTTGCCGCCCATGCCCGTGCCGTTGGTCATGATGGTGTGGTCGCCATTCCAGATGGTGTCGCCGTTGCTGTAGAAGAGAATCTTGCCCGTGCCGTCCGACATGATTCCTGCCCCAGCGGGGGCCGTCATTTGGCCATCGGTGAGCACCTTGGGCGGAATGGAATCGCTGGCCTGGTTGAAGTCAAGCCCCGCCTTGTAGCCGAAATACCAGGTGTTAGCAAACTTCTCGTCCTGGCTGCACTCGGGCGGCGGCGTGGCCTGCGCACGGGCCGTGGTGGCCGCGCCGCTCAGCAGCAGGAGCAGCAGCGCCAGTAGCCAGCCTGCGGCTGGCTGCGGGCGCCGGGCGGGTCCCCGGCGGGCGGCACTAGCCTTGGCTAGGGGCAGGGTGGAAGGAAGGGTAGGGGGTAGGGCAGGATGCGGTAGCTCTGCGAGCATAGTCGGGCAGATAAATGGGCAGCATACCAAGCGGGCGCTTCAACCAAAAAACGCCGCTCGCTACCCTCAAGAAAACGAAGCCTATTGACCAGCTATCGCTAAAAAAGACGCCGCTAGCCAGTCTCAGTAAAGCTACGCACGGCCCGCCAGATTTATGCCATGCATTATTTGAATAGCACTAAAGGCTTTTGCCCGCCAACGCCAGCCCGCCAAACCAACTTTGGCACTAGTGCCCTACCCCCTGTTTTTTGGCAAGCTGCGGGCAACAATTTTTTACGGCTAGCCTCTGCGTAGGGTGCGGAGCTCCCCACCCGGCACGTGCGCCGAGGCCGCGATTGCGTACAGCGATGGGCGGGGTAAGCCTCGCACTTTACTGCATGTTTGGCCGTAGGTTTTAAGCTGCTGGCGCGGAGCAGCTTTGCCAGTAACTGAGGCGGTGGCATGCCCCGGCCCGCTGTGCGCCGACAAAAAACCGAGTGCCTACCCCCTTACTTCGCCCTATGGAGTTGCTCACCGTTTCGAATATCAGCTTTCAGGAGCACGGCACCACGGCGGTGCACCCCATCAGCTTTACGCAGCCAGCGGGGCAAAAACTGGCGCTGGCCGGCGAAAGTGGGGCCGGCAAAAGCACGCTGCTGCAGCTCATCGCCGGGCTAGTGCAGCCCAGCACCGGCGAGGTGCGCATAGCAGGCAGCCGGGTACGTGGGCCGGCCGTGGCGCTGGTGCCGGGCCACCCCGGCGTGGCGTACCTGTCGCAAAAGTCTGACCTGCCCAAGTTTTTACGCGTTGAGCAGGTGCTGCGCTACGCTAGCCAGCGGCCCGCCGCCGAGGTGCAGGCCCTAGTGGCGTTGTGCCGCATCGACCACCTGCTAACCCGGCGCACCGACCAGCTCTCGGGCGGCGAGCAGCAGCGCGTGGCGCTGGCCCGCCTGCTGCTGGGTGCGCCCCGGCTGCTGCTGCTCGACGAGCCCTTCTCAAACCTAGACCGGGTGCACAAGCGCACGCTGCAAAGCATTTTGGAGGAAGTGGGCACGCGGCTGGGCATCACCTGCCTGCTGGTATCGCACGATGCAACCGACGTGCTGCCCTGGGCCGACGAGATACTGGTGCTACGCCGTGGCCAACTAGTGCAGCAAGGCCCACCCGAGCGCCTCTACCACCAGCCCGTAGATGAATACACAGCCGCGCTCTTTGGCGACTACAACGTAGTGCATGGCCCTGCGCAGCAGGTGCTAGCCCCACACCTGGCCGGGCCCGGCGCACTGCTGGTGCGGCCCGAGCAGCTGCGGCTAACGCCGGGCGGCCGCGGGGGGGCAGGCGGTACGGTGAAGGCCGTGCGATTTTTGGGTAGCTACTACGAGCTAGAGGTGCAGCTGCCCACGGGGCTGGTGCGGGTGCGGGCCGCCGAGGCGGCCTTTGCGGTGGGCGCTGCTGTGCGCGTGCACGCGGCGCCGGGCGCCGGCTGGCTTATTGAGGCGCCGGCGGGGGGGTAGGGGTGGGGCTAAAAAGCCCGGGGCGTGCGGCCAGCGGCCATGTCGAGCAGCTCGCGCACGCGCAGCCAGCTGAGCTCGCCGGCTATGTAGCGCTGATACAGCTCCTGGGCGTAGGCGGTGGCTTTGGTCTTGAGGCTGGGGTTCACGCTTTGCAGCTGCCGCAGCACGTAGGCGCGTTGCTCGGGCGTCTGAGCATTCGGGCCAAATTTGGGGTCATAGCTCATAAAAAAACAACGATTAATACCTGGCCGATTAACAAGACAAATATCGCTCACTCTCTCCCTCATTTGCAAGGCCCGGCATCCCTAAAACAGATAATTTAACCTGGGGTAAATACGTATTTATCAGATGTTCACCCCAGGCTCATTCACTGCGTAGTTTTCGCGTTTCAACAGGGGGTAGGCAATGGGCTGGCCCGCGTGTAGAGTGCGCCGAGCGGTGCGCGGTTTTTCTCGTAGCCGCAGCCTCAGGGTAGATGCATGCCGCACTATCCTGGCGTGCCGGCTTAGCGCAAAGGTTTGGCTTGCTTGGGCAGGGGTAGGGCTGAAAAGGACACGAAGCTGCGCCGCTGCCACCTACAGCTGTAGGATGGCAGCGGCGCGCCGGGCGGCTATTTTCCTATCCCTTTCACGATGCCCTTGCGGCGCTTGATGGCCCGGCCGGCCAAGTACAGGGTAGTGCCTACCCTACCAGCTGCGCGTGTAGCCGCGCCAGCGTAGCAGCGGCATCGTCGCAAAGGCCAGGATGCACCGGCGAGGTCTGGATAATGGTGCTGCGCTGGGCCGTGAGCCAGCGAAAGCGCGAGGCGATGGCCAGCTGCCCAATGGGCCCGCCCGTGGCCCTACCCCCGCAAATGCGCTCAAACGACCGCAGACGCGTGCGTACATCGGCCAGGTCGAGGTGGGCACCGGCGAAAGCGAGCAGGCGCGTTTCGTCAAGCGCGCAGGTGGCCTGCAAAAAGCCCTGCGAAGCGCAGTACAGGATAACGCCTACGTTTAGAAACTCCTCGCGCTCTACGCGGGGCACCACGCGCAGCACGGCGTACTCAAATAAGTGCTTGGCGGGCATGATTGGCTTCCTGAACAAAGGTGGCAGAAACGGCTAGGCGCGCTTCCAAAAACTGTTGGTACTGAGCCCGCTGCTGGTCGGGGCTGAGGTCGGGCTCCTGGAGCCACCCGTCGGGAATGGCCGCAATAATGCCGGCTAGCACCTCGGGCGTGAGGCGGGCGCGGCACGCAGCATCTACGGCCGCCAGCTCGCTGGCCTGGGGCAACAGCACGTGGTCTTTCACCGACGGGAAGGGCCGGGTGGCCGACTGCACCCACTGCGGCCCAGTGTGGTGCACATAAAGCGCTGCGCCGTGGTCGATGAGCCACAGCTCGTGGTGCCACAGCAGCATGTTGGTGTTGCGGGCGGTGCGGTCTACGTTCAGCGTCAGGCAGTCGAGCCACACCACCAGCGAGGCCAGCTCGGGCGCCACGGTGGTCACGAGCGGGTCGAAGGTGCTGGCGCCCGACAGAAAGTGCAGCGCCAGGTTGAGACCGGTGCTGGCGCGTAGCAGGTCCTGAATTTCTTCGTCGGGCTCGGTGCGCCCAAAGGCTTCGCTTAGCTCTGCAAATACCAGCTCGGGCACGCGTAGGCCCAGCACGCGGGCTAGCTCGCCCACCAGCAGCTCGGCCACCAGCACTTTCACGCCCTGGCCCGCGCCCCGAAACTTGAGCACGTACAGGAAGCCATCGTCGGCCTCGACCAGGGCGGGCAGCGAGCCGCCTTCGCGCAGCGGCGTGAGGTAGCGCGTCACCTCAACAGTGCGCAGCGTGGGGGCTTTTAACTCGTTTGTCATCAAAAACTGGATTGGCCTGGCGAGCGCAACGAAGTGGAGCGCGGCAATCTTTGCTTGGCATTGGGTTGGTAATTCAACCATGCGAACGACAAAGGAAAGATTGCCGCGCTCCACTTCGTTGCGCTCGCCAGGCCAGCCGACTATTTTATCGAAACCAAAAAGGCCTACACTAGCTGCCGCAGCGCCATCTCAAACGAGCGCAGGGCCACGCCCGTTGGCGCGGCGTTTTGCTGGTGGGTGCGGGCCAGGGCAGCTTCGATAATGCGCGAAGTATCGGAAAAAATGGCCTGGTCGGTAATTTCGGCGCCCGTTTCCATGAGGTAGGCGAAGACGCGGGCCATGCCGCAGTTGGCAATGAAGTCAGGGATGACGGCGCAGTGCGCGTCGGCCCACTCGCCGGTGGGCCCAAAAAAGATTTCAGGGTCGGCAAAGGGCACGTTGGCCCCGCACGAAATCACTTCCAGCCCATTGTCCACCAGCGCCGCCACCTGCAGCTGCGTAACGAGCCGCGAGGCCGCGGCGGGCACAAAAATCTCGGCGCCGGCCGACCAGATTTTTGCGTTTACCTCCTCAAATGACAGCAGGTCGGCCGCGTGTAGCGCGTTGCCATCGCGGCCCACAAACAGCGCTCGCACTTCCTCTAGGCTCAGCCCAGCGGGCCGCAGTAGGCCGCCCGCCCGGTCGATGATGCCCACCACGCGTGCGCCCTGGCTGGCCAGGTAGTAAGCCGCCGCCGCGCCCACATTGCCCCAGCCCTGAATGATGACGCGCCGGCCGGCCACCGCCCTACCCCCCCACAGAGCGTAGAAATGACGCACCGCCTCGGCCACGCCGTAGCCCGTAATGAGGTCGGCTACGGTGTACTTACGGGCCAGGCTGGGCGAGTAGGCAGCGTCTTCGAGCACCTTCACTACGCCTTGGCGCAGCTGGCCGAGCTTCTGGATTTTTTGGGGCTCGGTGGCGCGGTAGTGGCCATTCACTACCCCCTCTTGCGGGTGCCAGAGGCCGTAGTCTTCGGTGAGTGGAATGACCTCGTGAATCTCGTCCACGTTGAGGTCGCCGCCAGTGCCGTAATAGGCTTTCAACAAGGGAATGACGGCCTTGTACCAGCGCTCGAGCACGCCGCGCTTGCGCGGGTCCTGCGGGTCGAAGTTGATGCCCGACTTGGCGCCGCCGATGGCCGGGCCCGACACCGTGAATTTCACCTCCATGGTCTTGGCCAAGCTCTCTACCTCGCGCTTGTCGAGGCCCTTGCGCATGCGGGTGCCGCCGCCGGCCGCCCCGCCGCGCAGCGAATTAATCACGACCCAGCCCACGGCTTCGGTTTCGGGGTCTTGCCATTCAAACACGATTTCGGGGCGCTTCTGCTCAAAGCGAGCGAGTAATTCTTTCATGAAAACGGGGGCTATACGACAAAGCGGGCCGGCCTGAGTGGCCGGCCCGCCGGGGGTGGAAGCAGGGGTAGGGAGAGAGTGGCAGCGTTTGTTTTACAGAATGCTAGGGTTACTCGGGGCGCTCTAGGCGCTGGTCGTCGGTGGCGGGAGTAGGCGGCTCCAGCCACGATTGGTAGTACTCGCCATCGTCGAGGCGCAGGGCAGCCTCGGTGAGCATGAGCGGGCGAAACGTGTCCACCATCACGGCCCACTCGTCGGTGCCGGTTTTGCCGATGCTGCGCTCGTAGGCGCCCGGCGCGGGCCCATGCGGAATGCCGCCGGGGTGCAGCGTGAGGTGGCCGGCAGCGATGTTGTTGCGCGACATGAAATTGCCGTCCACGTAGTACAGCAGCTCGTCCGAGTCGATGTTGGAGTGGTGGTAGGGCGCC
>Ga0160429_1000720_pt1 | contig 23113 bp, 13 predicted proteins | sample SolpanmetagenomR_FD_108199 | JGI IMG/M metagenome (GOLD analysis project Ga0160429, IMG submission 108199) | Solar panel surface microbial communities from Lawrence Berkeley National Laboratory, California, USA - R | ecosystem: Engineered > Built environment > Solar panel > Unclassified ...
CATCATCGACAGCACCGACCTGCGCCGCCACGACTACACCGCCGGCCGCGGCGACAACACCTGGCACTTCGACGCGCGCGACGTAACTGACTTTGCCTTTGCGACTTCCGAGCATTACGTGTGGCAATCGACCAGCCTCGTGGTGGACCCCGCCACCCGGCGCCGCACCCGCGTCGATGCCGTGTACAACACCCAGCACCGCGACTACCGCGACGTGATTGAGATTGCCCGCCGCACGGTGCAGGCCATGAGCTACACCTTCCCCAAGTGGCCCTACCCCTACAACCACGAAACGGTGTTCGACGGCCTCGACCAGATGGAGTACCCGATGATGGTGAACGACAACCCCTCGCGCACCCGCGAGGAGGCCATCACGCTCACCGACCACGAGATTTTCCACACGATGTTCCCGTTCTACATGGGCATCAACGAAACCAAGTACGGCTGGATGGACGAGGGGTGGGCCACCATCGGCGAGTGGATTATTTCGCCCCTCATCCAGCCCGGCCTCATCGACGACTACGGCATGGTGCCCTACGCCCGCACTGCCGGCACCGAGGACGACCTGCCCATCGTGACCCTCACGACTCAGCAAATGGGCACGCCCTTCTTCCTTAACTCGTATCCCAAGCCCGGACTAGGGTATTTGTATGTCAAAGACATGCTCGGCGATGAGCTGTTTACCAAGGCCTTGCATACCTATATCCGCACCTGGCACGGCAAGCATCCCATGCCCTACAACTTCTTCTACTCGATGAATGCTGGGGCCGGCCAAAACCTCGACTGGTTCTGGCAGCGCTGGTTTTTCGACGGCGGCTACCCCGACCTGGCCATTACCACCGTAGTGCGCCCCGCCGACAAGCCCGCCCAAATAACGGTAACCGCTAAGGGCAGCAAGCCCGTGCCCGTGGACCTGACCGTGACCTTCGACAATGGCACGGAGGAGAAAATCCACCGCAGCATCGCCGTGTGGCAAAATGCCAGCACCGTAACGGTGCCCGTGCGCAGCGGCCGCACCATTAAAAAAGTAACGCTGGGCAGCCTCTACGTGCCCGACAGTTACCCGGCTGATAACGTGTGGCTAGCCCCGCAGTAGCGCAGCAGCCAGCCAACCTGAGAGGCTTTTGCGTAGCGCGTTATAAATGAGGCTATTTACTTATTTGTAACGTGCTGCGGGCGGGTACCGAGGGGAAAGTTTTTGCTACATCCTGTTCGGGGAATGCGTAACAATGCCGTAGCTTTGCACCGTGCTTCAACCAAAAAAACTGTTGACGAAGCGCGGAATCCTGCTTAACAAGGAGCCGCGAATGGGCCGCAAGGTCTTCGCCGCCATTGGTTTTGCTGATGATGCCTTTGGTATTTCCGTTGATTTTTCTGCTTGTTGCCCCGCCACCGTTTCGGATTCCGAAACGGTTTTTTTATGTCCGCTGAGTTCGGCGGTACCTGCTAGGCTGCCCGCCTTGGGCCAGGCCCGGCGGCCTCATCCGCACTCGCTTTAGCTAGTCCATCTCATTTATCCTCCCTTATCGGTATGGCACGTAAAGACCTGCTCGACATCGCCTCCCTCCACCGCGAGGAAATCGAGTTTTTGCTCGACCAATCCACGTCGTTCAAAAAGCTGTTTTCCCACTCGGTGAAGAAAATTCCCGCCCTCGAAGGAAAGTCCGTGCTCATGCTGTTTTACGAGGCCAGCACCCGCACGCACTCCTCGTTCGAGGTGGCGGCCAAGCGCCTCTCGGCCGAGGTCACGAATTTCGACGTGGCCCACTCCTCCATCACCAAGGGCGAGTCGGTGCGCGAAACAATTGAGACGCTCCAGGCCATGCGCACCGACTACATTGTGGTGCGCCACAGCCACCCCGGCCTACCCGGCATGATAGCCCGCCAAACCACGGCCTCGGTCATCAACGCCGGCGACGGCGCGCACGAGCACCCCACCCAGGCCCTGCTCGACGCGTTTACCATTCGGGAGAAATTTCCTGACCCGCGGGGCAAGAAAGTCCTCATCATCGGCGACATTCTGCACTCGCGCGTAGCGCGCTCCACTAGCACCCTGCTGCAAAAGCTGGGCGTGGAGGTAGCCTACCTCGGGCCGGGCTCGCTGGTGCCCAAGTACGTGCCGGACAGCATCCCGCGCTTCACCGACTACGAGGCGGCCATGGCCTGGGCGCCCGACGTGGTGTACCTGCTGCGCGTGCAGATGGAGCGCCAGGACGTGCAGTTTTTTCCCAGCGTGCGCGAGTATCACCGCGTGTACGGCATCACCAACACCCGGCTGGCCGAAATCCGCGACCGTGGCCTCTACATCATGCACCCCGGCCCGGTGAACCGGGGCGTCGAGCTCTGCGATGCCGTGATGGACTACGAGCGCAGCCTCATCACCAACCAGGTCGAAAACGGCATCTCCATCCGTATGGCCGTGCTCGACTGGCTCACGCCTGGCGGGGACTTCCCCAGGCAGGAAGCCTATGCCGCCTGGCCGCGCGCCAGCTCGGTGGCTACAATGCCCTAAGCGACAGCCGCCGCCCTTTATTCACATCTTGCACAGCCCTAGTGGCTTACAGAATTACTTACTTTATGCTTCTCTTGCAAAACGCCCGCATTGCTTCCGAAAATTCACCCGAGCTTGTGGCGAGCGATGTTCTTATTGTCGAAGGAATTATTCAGGCTATCGGCCTTAAGCTGGCCGTTCCCGAAGGGGCCCGCGTCATTGATGCGCGCGGCCGGGTGCTGCTGCCGGGCATGTTTGATGCCCACGTGCACTTCCGCGCGCCGGGCTTTGAGAACAAGGAAACCATCACGACGGGCAGCGAGGCGGCCATCAACGGCGGCGTAACCGGCGTGGTGATGATGCCCAACACTCGCCCGGCCCTCGACTCGGCCACCACCGTGGCCACGGTGCTCGAAAACGCCAAGGACCGCTCGCGCATTCCGGTGTACACGTCGGGCTGCGTCACCAAAAACCGCGAGGGCAAAGAGCTGGCCGAAATTGAGGGCATGCGTGGGCTAGGGGTGAAGATGCTCACCGACGACGGCGACACCACCAACGACCCGGCCGTGCTGCTGCGGGCCATGCAGTACGCCACCGAGTTTGGGATGTTTTTCGCCAGCCACTGCGAGGTGCCGGAGTTAGCCGGTCCGCGCGCGCTCAACGAGGGGGTGATGAGCTACCGGCTGGGCATCAAGGGCTCGCCGGCCTGCGCCGAGGAAATCATCATTGACCGGGACATCCGGCTGGCCCGGGCGGCGGGGGCGCACGTGCACATCCAACACGTGTCGAGCAAGCTCGGCATGGAAACCATCCGCGGCTGGAAAGCGCGCGGCGATGTGAAGGTGACCGCCGAAGTGGCCCCGCACCACCTGTTGTTCACCGACGAGCACATTGGCGACTACGACACCAACTACAAGATGAACCCGCCGCTACGCACCCAGGCCGACTGCGATGCCCTGCTCGAAGGCCTCAAGGAAGGCGTGTTCGACATCATCGCCACCGACCATGCGCCCCACACACCGTTCGAAAAAGCGCAGGATTTTATCAGCGCGCCCAACGGCATCACCGGCCTCGATACGGCCCTGGTGTCGCTCCACCACTTCTTCGTCGAGCCTGGCAAATTTAACTGGGACCTGGTGGTGAAGCGCTACTCGGCCGAGCCCCGCCGCCTGATGAGCCTGCCCGTACCCACCATCGAAGTGGGCCAGCCGGCCGACTGCGTGCTATTCGATACCGAGGCGGAAACCACCTTCACGCGGGACTTCATGAAGTCTAAATCCCAGAATACACCCTTTATCGACCAGACGCTGAAAGGCCGGGTTGACTTAGTTGTTTTGGGCTCGGAAATCCTGCTAGAGCGCTAAAAGCCTCGGAAAAACGGACGGTTTGCGGACTTCCCGGGTAGGCTCTTTAGCTACCTGGTAAGTCCGCAAACCGTCCGTTTTTTGATATTTCAGAGGCGCAGGAAGATATTTCTAAGCGCAACGGCTGAGTTACTTATTGCCCACCCACCGCGCCGGTGGTGCTGCCCGCCCGCTCCGGCCGGTGCTGGGCCATCGCCTTGTAAATCACCTCCTGAATGCGGGTGCGCACGTTGTAGGTACGCAGCTTCACGTTGCCCGCGTCAGGGTACACGCGATTGGAGAGGAAGACGTAGAGAATCTGGTTGTCGGGGTCGAGCCACACGCAGGTGCCCGTGAAGCCGGTGTGGCCGAAGGTGCTGGCGGGGGCCAGCCGGCTGGTGGGGCCCTCAGGCTTGCTGGGGTCGCCGCGGTCCCAGCCCAGGCCACGCTTGTTGCCGGCCACCTGCGGGCGCGAAAACTCGCTCACTACCGAGTTCTGGAAAAACTGGGTGCCGCCGTACTTACCGTTTTGCAGGTTCATCTGCATGAGCACCGCCAGGTCGTTGGCGGTGGCGAAAAGGCCGGCGTGGCCGCCCACGCCGCCCACCAGGGCCGCGGTTTGGTCGTGCACGGTCCCTTGCAGCTGCTCGCGGCGGTAATAAGTATCGTTTTCGGTGGGTGCGATGCAATCCTTGGGGAAGCGCGTGAGCGGATTATACGTCATCGTGGCTAGCCCCAGCGGCTTATAGAATTCCTTGGGCAGGAACTCGGCCAGCGGCTGGCCCAATAGCTTCTCGCTCAAGCGCTTCATGATGATGAAGCTAAGGTCAGAATACTCGACCGGGTACTTGCCACGCACCTTGGGCAGCAGTCCCGAGCGCAACGTCCAGGCCCACACCGAGTCGTCGGCGGCCTTGATAGAATACTCGCCCGGCGCCACCTCGTTGGGGAAGTCGTCGGTGCGCTGGCTGGAGTAGTAGGCCGGCTTGAGGGTGCCGTCGCGCACGGTGCGCTCCCAGGTCGGGATGCCGGGCTTCAGGCCCGCCTGGTGCAGTAGCACGTCGCGCACGGTGGCGTCGCGCTTGTTGGTGCGCTGCATCTCGGGCAGGTAGGTGCTTACTTTTTCGTCCAGGTTCAGGCGGCCCTGGTCCTTGAGGTACATCACCGCTTGCAGCGTGCCAGCCACTTTGGTTACCGAAGCTAGGTCGTAAAGCGTGCTGTTGGTCACGGGCTGGCTCTGGTCGTAGGTGCCGTAACCGTAGCTCTGGTCGAAGACTACGGTGCCGTTCTTGGCGATAAGCACCTGGCAGCCGGGGGTGGCCGCCGTCACGATGCTTTCGAGGGCAATGTGGTCTATCTGGCTCATAATGTGTGAGTCCAGTCCTTCTCGCTCGGGCGCGGCGTAGCGCAGGCGGTGCAGGTCGGCGGTGGCTAGGCCGGTACCTACTTTCATGGTTTCCGACACCGTAACCGGCAGGTGGCCCCGCGCTGGCAGCGCCCCAAACAGCACCTGCGGCACCACAAGCTGCGCCGCGTAGTGGTCCTCGTAGCCGCAGACAAGCGTGCGGGCCGACTCCAAAAACTTGAGGCCGTAGGCGTTGCCCATCGCCACCACCACCGTTTTGCGGCGTTTGTCGGCTTGCAGGTTCTTGATAAATTTCAGCGCGCCCTCGCCCAGGCCGTAGCTGTGGCTGGGGGTATTGTTCATCTGGTGCAGGCTCACTACCACCACGTTGGCATCGCCCAAACGGGCCTGAATGCGGCTGAACGTGGAATCCGGCGCGTAGCGGTCGGGCACGGCGTACACCGGGCCGGGCTGGTACTTGTTGAAAATCGTGGCGTACGGCCCCTCGGCCTGCGTGCCGATGGTGATGGCCGCAATGCGCAGTGTATCAAGCCGTTGGAGGGGCAAAAGCCGGTCCTCGTTCTTCACCACCGTCACGGCGTGCTCAAAAATCGTTTGCGACAGCACCCGCGAGGCGGGCAGGTTGAGGCTGTCGCGCAGCGCTAAGGCATTAGCCGGCTTATACTTATTAAGGCCCGCCCAGTACTTGGCGCGCAGAATTTTCTTCACCCGCGCATCGAGGTCGGCCTGGTTGAGGTGGCCTGCCGCCACCGCCTCCTTGATGCGGATAAGGGCGGCCGGCACATCTTCCGAAAACAGCAGTACGTCGTTGCCGGCGGCCAGGGCCATGGCGTCGAGCTCACCGTCTTTGTAGAGCTTACTCACGCTGCGCATATTTAGCGCATCGGTGAAAATCAGCCCTTTAAAGCCCATGCGGTCTTGCAGCAGCCCGGTTACGAGCGCCTTCGAGAGCGTAGTGGTCTTGGCGTTGGTGGTATCGAAAAGCGGCATGTAGAGGTGGGCCACCATCACGCCCAGCGCCCCGGCCTCGAACGACTTCTGAAACGGCACTAAGTCCACTTTTTCGAGCCTAGCCAAGTCGGTGTTAATCACCGGCAGGGCCACGTGCGAGTCGGTATCGGTGTCGCCGTGGCCGGGAAAGTGTTTGGCCACCGCAATCACACGCTGGCCCTGCAAGCCCTTGATATACTGCACCCCCAGCGCCGCCACGCGGTCCTGGTTTTCGCCAAACGAGCGGTTGCCAATCACCGGGTTGCCGGGATTGGAGTTGACGTCGACCACCGGCGCGAAGTTGATGTGCACGCCCAGCGCCCGCAGCTTGCGGGCCAGGTCGCGGCCCATTTGGTACACCAATTGGTCGTCGTCCATCGCGCCCAGCGTCATTTGCTTGGCAAAGTGCGAGGTTGAGTCGAGGCGCATGTCGAGGCCCCACTCGGCGTCGGTGGCGATGAGCAGCGGCACCTTGGCGGCAGCCTGCAAGCGGTTGGTCATGATGACCTGACGCTTAGGGCCTCCCTGCAAAAACATGACGCCTCCGATGCCTTCGTTGCGCACCAGCCGCTCGATGCGGGCGGCGTCGGCCTTCTCGCGGTTGGAGTAGGCGGCCACCATAAAAAACTGCCCCAGCCGCTGGTCGGGCGTAAGCGCGTTGAAGACGCTGTCAACCCACTGCGTTTCGGCGGGGCCGCTGGGCAAGGGGTCGGGCAGGGGCTTGCGCGGCTCCGAAAAGCCCAGCAGCAACCCGGCAACCCCCAGCAGCAACCCCAGAAACAAAAACCGCAAATCGACGCGCATCAGCCCAGGGCGGGAAGTTTTAAAGAGGTAGAAAAGGCGGTCCGGCCGGCCTACTTTTGCCACCGGATGCTGCCGGAACCCCCGGCCGCCCCCAGCGGTTCCATACAAGCCAGAACCCCTTGGCAGCCGAACGTAAACCGGGCAGCTAGCCCGAAATTGGCCGCAAAGGTAGGCAGTAAGCGGCGATGGGGGGACGAAGTGAGAAGGTAATAAGGTGAGAAGTAGGCAGTAGCCGCCCGCTTTTTTCGCCCGCCGCTCCCCTCATTCCCCACTCGTCACCGGCTTACCCCATCGCTTCATCACTTCCCAGAATGCCCGACATCATCCAACTTCTGCCCGAGTACCTCGCCAACCAGATTGCGGCGGGCGAGGTGGTGCAGCGCCCGGCCTCGGTGGTGAAGGAGCTGCTCGAAAACGCCGTCGATGCCGGTGCGGCCAGTGTTCAACTCATTGTTAAAGAAGCCGGTAAGCAGCTCGTGCAGGTGGTCGACGATGGCCTCGGCATGTCGGCCACCGACGCCCGCATGAGCCTGGAGCGCCATGCCACCAGCAAAATCCGCTCGACCGAGGACCTATTTCGCATTCGCACGCTGGGCTTTCGGGGCGAGGCGCTGGCTAGTATCGCGGCCGTGGCCCAGGTCGAGATTCGCACCAAGCAGCGCGGTCAGGAAACCGGCTCGCTGCTGCTGGTCGAAGGTTCGCAGGTGAGCAGCCAAACGCCCACGGCCTGCCCCGATGGCACGAGCATCGCGGTTAAAAACCTGTTTTTCAACGTGCCGGCCCGGCGCAATTTCTTGAAGAGCAACGCGGTGGAGATGCGCCATATTTTGGACGAGTTTCAGCACGTGGCGCTGGCCAACCCGCAGATTGCCTTCTCGCTGTACCAGAATGACCTCGAAGTATTCAGCTTGCCTGCGGGCAAGCTGAGCCAGCGCATTGTGGCCCTGCTGGGTAATAACTATAAGGAGCAACTGGCTAGCTGCGAAGAAGTAACGCCCTTCATCACGGTGAAGGGCTACATTGGCAAGCCGGAGTCGGCGAAGAAAAGCCGGGGCGACCAGTTTTTCTTCGTCAACAACCGCTTTATCCGCTCGGCTTACCTTAACCACGCGGTATTGGCGGCCTACGAGGGCCTGCTGGCCCGCGACACGCACCCGTTCTACGTGCTGTTTCTGGAGCTTGACCCCAAGGCCATCGACATCAACGTGCACCCCACGAAGACGGAAATAAAGTTTGAGGACGAGAAAACGGTGTACGCCGTGGTGCGTGCCGCCGTGCGGCAGGCGCTGGGGGTACACAGCCTCACGCCCTCGCTCGACTTTGAGGGCGACGTGAATTTTGCGCCCATCCGGCCGCTGCGCACCTCGGCGGGGGCCAGCGGCGCGGGCTTTGCCAAGGGCGAGAGCGCCGCGCTGCCGACGCCCAGCCGCGCCGTGGAGTTCAACCCCGACGCGCTGGCCTCGTCGGTGTCGGCCGCCGCGCGTGGGGCTCGCAAAACGGCTGAGGAGCGCGCCAGCCCGCCGCGCCCCACCGAGCAGGCCAAGCGCGACCTCGAAGCCTTTTACCGCGAGCTGGGCCAGCCCGTGCGCCCGGCCGATGAGGCTACGCCTGCCGGCGTAGCCACGCTGGTGCCCCCGGTAGCGCCATTGCCCGAATTGCCCTTCACGCACCCGACTCCGGCCGAGCGTGCCCGCCCGCAGCCCGCCAGCCCTGGTGCCCCGGCTAGCCCTGGCGCCAGCAACCCGCACAACCCGCGCGCCACCCAGGTACTGAACCGCTACGTGCTGCTACCCGTGAAATCGGGCCTGATGCTAATTGACCAGGAAGCCGCCCGCGAGCGCATTCTCTATGAGCAGTACGCCGCCGGGCAGGAGCGGAGCGGCGGGGGCCACTCGCAGGCGCTGCTGTTTCCCAGGCCGCTCACGTTTTCGCCCGCCGACTACGCCGTGCTCGGCGAGCTTACGCCCTCGCTGCATTTGCTAGGGTTCCGCTTCGCTGAGTTTGGGCCGCACACCATCGCCGTGGAGGCCGTGCCCGCCGACCTGCCCGCCCAGGGCGAGAAAGAGTTGCTCGAGGGCCTCATCGAGCAGTTTCGCAACGGCGGGGCCGCCTCGCTGCGCCTCGACCGGCGCGAGGCGCTGGCCCGGGCCCTGGCCCGGCGCGTGGCCCTGGCCACCAGCCAGCCCCGCCTGCCCGATGTCGAGCTGAACGCCTTAGTCGATAAGCTGTTTGCCTGCCAGGTGCCCAACTACACGCCCGACGGCCGCCCCACGGTGGTGCTGCTTGATGGCGAGCAGCTGGCCGCCTACTTTCGCAAGGCTGGTGCGTAAACGGCGCGGCGCCCTGCGTTTTTCTTATTTGCTTTCTCATGTTCAATCTCACGCCTACCGTTCGCAACCTGCTCGTCGCGAACGTCTTGCTGCTCGTTCTTAGCCTAAATTTGTTGCCCCAGCTTACTCAGTTTGGAGCCTTGTACGCCATCGGCTCGCCTTACTTTCAGCCCTGGCAGTTTCTAACGTACATGTTTTTGCACGGTAGCTGGGGGCACCTGATTGGTAATATGTTCGGCCTCATTTCCTTCGGGCCGCTGCTGGAGCAGCGCTGGGGCGGGCAGCGCTTTTTGCTGTTTTGGCTGATTTGTGGTTTCGGGGCCGGTGTGCTCTACGAAGGCGTGCGCTACTACGAGCTGCGGCCTATTATGGAGCTGCGGCGCGACCTCACCCAGAACCCAACGAGTGGCGATTTTGCCCAGTTGATACAGCTAGCTGAGGGCAACAGCTACTACGCCGCCGACCACATGGCCCTGGCCAGCGCGCTCAATCGAAACCCTGATAATGCGGAGCTGCGCAGCAGCGTTGTTGAGGAAACCCAGCGCATCTACCAGGCCGTGATGGCGGCGCCCATGGTAGGCGCTTCGGGCGCTCTATTCGGCATCTTGTTCGCATTTGCTTATTTATTTCCAAATACGGAATTGATGCTGCTTTTCTTTCCGTTTCCTATTAAAGCGAAGTATTTCGTGTTCTTTTACGCGCTGATTGAGCTTTATAGCGGCGTGCACCGCACCCCCGGCGATAATGTGGCGCACTTTGCCCACCTGGGCGGCCTGCTTATCGGCTTTTTGCTGATTAAATACTGGGAACGGGGCCGGCAGCAATTCTATTAACAATCTTTCCCTATGAGTTTGACTCAGGATATCCGCGACGCTTTTTCGCGCCGTGATAATGCGCTCAATCAGCTCATTATCATTAATGCGCTGGTGTTCGCCGTGATGATTATCGTGCGGGCGGTGCTACACATTGCCCAGCAAGACGGCACGTACGAGCTAATCAGACGGCAGCTGGAGCTTTCGTCCAGCGTGCCGGTTTTGTTGCGCCACCCCTGGACGCTGCTGACCTACGCTTTTCTGCACCAGGATTTCTTCCATATTCTGTTTAATATGCTCAACCTCTACTGGTTCGGGCAGATTATCCGGGAATATTTGGGCGACCGCCGGCTCGTAAGCTTGTACGTTTTGGGAGCTCTTGCCGGGGCAGCATTTTTCCTGCTCGCGTTCAATTTCCTGCCTGTTTTTCGGCCGCAGCTGGGGGTTACGGTCATTGGCGCTTCGGCTTCGGTTACGGCCATTATTGTGGCGGCGGCTACGCTGCTGCCCGACTACACCTTCATGCTCTTCATTATTGGCGCGGTAAAAATTAAGTGGATAGCCTTGGTGGTAGTCCTCATCTCGCTGGCCGGCATCAACGGCGGTAACCCTGGTGGTGAAATCACGCACCTGGGCGGCGCGCTGCTAGGGTTTGTGTTCGTGAAGCAGCTCAAGGCTGGGCGCGACATAGGCCGCCCGGTAGTGGCGGTGGGCGACTGGTTGGGCCGTCTCTTTCAGGCCCGCCCGGCCATGAAGGTGACGCACCGCAGCCCCGTATCGGTGGGCCGCGGCGCCGCGGCGACCGGCAAAGCCGCTCCCAGTGCCACCCCGCCCGAAGAAGTAGACCTAATTCTGGATAAAATTTCGCGCTCGGGCTACGAAAGCCTGTCGAAAGACGAAAAGCAAAAGCTTTTCCGGGCCAGCCAACAGTGAAAGCCAGTGGATAGTTAAAAGAAAAAGCCCGTCGAAACGACGGGCTTTTTGCTGGACAAATGGAATGAGTAAACAGGCTTTGCAAAGCCAGTGCCAGTAGCGCGGCTACACGGCGGGCTCGGCGGGCTCAGGGGCCGGCTGGCGGCCCCAGGCACCAGCGCAACGGTTGCGCATTTGCTGGCGAAACTTCTCGCGCTCGGCCGGTGAAAAGGCTTCCATGCGCTGCTGCATCTGGCGCTTCCAGGCGCGGCCGCGGGCCCAGCCGCCGTGGCCGCCCCGCCCAAAGCCCCCGGTGAGAATGCGGCTAAGCACCAGCAAGCCAATGGCTTGCCAGAAAGTGAGCGCCGGCAGGTGGAAAATCATCGGCATGAGCCAGTTCCAGAGGCTCATGGTAGCAAACCCGGCCAGGGCAACGAACAAGGCGGCGAAGAAGACAAATTTGATGGCTTTTTTTAGCCAGAAAGAGCGGTCCATATCTTAAGTATAGCGAGGAGGTGGGAGGCAGTAGAAGTAGGCTAGTCGGTAAACAATTCGTCGTAGAGCTTTTGCAGGCGCTTGCGTAAGTGCTTCACGGCGTAGTGCTTGCGCGAGATGAGCGTTTTGAGCGGCACGCCGGTTTCGGCCACCATCTCATTAAACGACTTGTCTTCGAGCTCGTGCCACACGAACACCTGGCGCTGCTCGGCGGGCAGCTCGGCCAGCGCGTCGGTGAGGGCGTCCATGATGGTTTCGCGCAGCAGGCGGTTTTCGGGCGAGTCGTCGGGGGCGGGCAGCACGTCTTGCAGCAGGCGGGCGGGCTCGTCGCCGTCGCCGCTAGCCCCCAGCGGCGCATCGAGCGATACCGTGACCTTGGCCGGCACGCGCCGGTAACGGTCGATGATGCGGTTGCGCGCTACCCGAAACAGCCAGGCCGCCGCCTGCTCCACGGGCTTCAGCAGCCGGTAGCTTTCCACGAGTTCGGCAAAGACATCCTGCAGAATGTCCTCGGCTTCGTCGGGGTCGGGTACGCGCCGCTCAATGAACCGCAGCAGGCGGCCGCGCTGCTCGCGCACCGCCGTCTGTATCTGCTGGTCCTGGCCGGCGGCGGTCGTCATGAGGGCGGAAAGGGGGTGAGCTAGTGCTTCCATCGTGGCTAAGCAGACGCAGCGCTTTTGCCAATACTTTAACCGCAGATTTAACGGATTCATCGGATTTCGCGGATACGCCCGCTGAAGCAGGCTGATTAGGCTGGCGGAACGACTGGCCTGCGGCTTGCCAGTCTTTCGCAGCCCGCAGCCGGTACGGCCCCGCAAAGAAAGGCCGGCCACCGGCCGCTAGCCCCGCCTAGCCAGTGCGCTTTAGTGGGCGTATCCGCAAAATCCGTTGAATCCGTTAAATCTGCGGTGTAACTTTGCCCGCTAGGTTGGCCGCCGGCTGGCCGTGCTTTCCCGCAGCTTTCTTGCCATGACCAACGCTTCCATCGTTCCCGCCGTCATTCACGAAGTACCATTGCAGTACTACGTGTTTTTCGCCACCGCACTCTTCTGCATCGGCGTGACGGGGGTACTCATTCGGCGCAATGCCATCATCATCTTCATGTGCATCGAGCTGATGCTCAACGCCGTGAATATCCTGCTGACGGCCTTTGCCGCCTACCGCGCCGACCCCAACGGCCAAGTGTTCGTGTTTTTCATTATGGCCGTGGCCGCCGCCGAAGTGTCAGTAGGCCTGGGTATTATCGTCATGATTTACCGCAACTTCCAGAATACCGACGTCAACCTGCTCAGCCGGTTGCGGGGGTAATTGAGCGGCTGAGTAAGGGAGTAAGTGGGCCTTCGGCTCCTGGCTCCTTCGCTCAGGCCTTGCTCGCTTACCCACTTACTCAGCTACTCATTTACTGATGGAAACTGTTCTACCCGGTGCCACGGCGCCTTTTTCGACCCTGCTGTACGTCCTCATTCCGGGGCTGCCGTTCCTGGGTTTTCTGCTCAATGGCCTGCTGAACAAGAAGTTGTCGAGCACCGTGGCCGGCGCCATCGGCACGCTCGCCGTACTGGGCTCGTTCCTGTTGTCGGTGTTCTTGTTCGTCAATTTCAAGTACCAGTACACCGTCAACCTGTTCGACTGGATTTCGGTGGGCTCGCTGCAAATTCCCTTCAGCTACCAGATTGACCAGCTGAGCCTGCTCATGCTGCTGCTGATTACGGGGGTGGGCACGCTCATCCACATCTACAGCATCGGCTACATGCACCACGACGAGAACGTGGGGAAGTTCTTTAGCTTCCTCAACTTGTTCGTGTTCAGCATGTTGATTCTAGTTTTGGGTGCCAACTTCGTCATTCTCTTCATCGGTTGGGAGGGCGTGGGCTTGTGCTCGTACCTGCTCATCGGCTTCTGGAACAAGAACACCAGCTACAACAACGCCGCCAAGAAAGCCTTCATCATCAACCGCGTGGGTGACCTGGGCTTCCTGCTCGGCATCTTCCTGATGTATCTGACTTTCAACTCGGTGCAATACGCCGAAGTGTTTCAAAAGGCCAGCCTGGGCCAGTTCGGAAACTATGGCGTGGGCGTAGTTACGGTTATCACCCTGCTGCTTTTCGTGGGCGCGATGGGTAAGTCGGCCCAGCTGCCGCTCTATACCTGGCTGCCCGACGCTATGGCTGGCCCTACGCCGGTATCGGCGCTCATCCACGCCGCTACCATGGTAACGGCTGGCATCTACCTCGTGCTGCGCTCCAACGTACTCTTCACGCTGGCCCCTCAAACGCTCGAAGTAGTCGGCATCATTGGCCTGGCTACGGCGCTCTTCGCGGCCACTATCGGCCTGGCCCAGAACGACATCAAGAAAGTACTGGCTTACTCCACCGTGTCGCAGCTAGGGTATATGTTCCTGGCGCTGGGCGTGATGGGCTACACCTCGTCGTTTTTCCACGTGCTCACGCATGCCTTCTTCAAGGCGCTGCTCTTCCTAGGCGCCGGCTCGGTGATTCACGCCATGAGCAACGAGCAGGATATGCGTCGCATGGGTGGCCTGCGTAAGGCGCTGCCCATCACGTTTTTGACCATGCTGATTGGCTGCCTGGCCATCAGCGGCATTCCGCCGTTCGCGGGCTTCTTCTCGAAGGATGAGATTCTGAGCCACGTGTACGAGCACAGCAAGGTGATGTGGGTTATCGGTGTCTTCACCTCATTCCTGACGGCGTTTTACATGTTCCGCCTGCTGTTCCTGACCTTCTTCGGCGAGTTCCGGGGCACTGAGGAGCAGCGCCACCACCTGCACGAGTCGCCGGCCAGCATGACGCTGCCGCTGATTGTGCTGGCCATTCTCTCGGCCGTGGGCGGCTTCATGGGCGCTCCGATGTTCGTGGGCAAACACTACCTGGCCGATTTCCTGGCTCCGATTTTCACCTATTCGCGGCAGATTCTGCCGGCCGCCTTCAACACCGAGCCTGAGCACAGCACCGAACTGATGCTGATGGGCATTTCGGTAGCGGTGGCCGTGGTTGGCATCGTGCTGGCCTACGTCATGTACGTGGCCCGCGCCCAGCGCCCGGCCGAGGACGACGCCCAGCGCTCGGCCCCCGAGAACCTGGTGTACCACAAATATTACATCGATGAGCTCTACGACAACCTCATCGTGAAGCCCGTGATGGCCCTCTCGACCGGACTCTACAAGTTTGTGGAGAACGGCATCATCGACCCCATCGCCAACGGCGTGGGCCGCGTGACCCTAGCCGGCGGCCAGCTGCTGCGCGCCGTACAAACCGGCTCGGTTGAGACCTATCTCATTCTGATGGTAATCGGTATCGTGCTGATTCTGGGGCTGAATTTTGGAAGGCTGTAACGGCTAATCCGGTAGTTTGGCGTAACATTGACTGTCATGCTGAGCCTGCCGAAGCATCTTGCTCACATCGTTGGGGTCATTATCCTAGTGGTGCGAGCAAAATGCTTCGGCAGGCTCAGCATGACAGTTTTTTAGTTAGCCTAATCCACGCCAAACGCCCTCATGAAAAAAATCTTACCAGCCCTGCTCTTGCTGGCCGGCCCGGCCCTGGCCCAGGAAACCCAGTACCACGAGCCGCCCGCCGCCCTGCGCGACCTGCTGCTGGCGCCCAACACGCCCCGCGTGAGCCCGGCCCCCAATGGCAGCGTGCTGGCCCTGCTGGCCGTGCAGGACTTCCCTACCATCGCCGAGCTTTCGCAGCCCGAGCTGCGGCTAGCCGGCCTACGTCTCAACCCGCGCACCAACGGCCCCAGCCGGGTGAGCTACGCGGTGGGGATGCAGTTTAAAAAGCTGCCCGGCGGCGCCGAGGTGCCGGTGCAGGGCTTGCCCGCCCAGGCGCGCCTCAGCAGCCCCAGCTGGTCGCCCGACAATCAGCACCTAGCTTTTGCCCTCACTGTGCCCGCCACCGACGGCGCTCCCGGCCGCGTGGAGCTGTGGGTGGCCGACGTGGCAACCAACAGCGCCCGCCGCCTGCTGGCCACGCCGCTCAACGACGTGTTTGGCAACGCCTTCGAGTGGGTGTCGGACAGCCAGACGCTGCTGGCCAGGGTGGTGCCGGCCGGCCGGGGCGCCGCGCCCGCCGCCGATGCCGCACCCACGGGCCCGGCCGTGCAGGAGAGTGGCGGCGGTAAAAAATCGGGCGCCCGCACCTACCAGGATTTGCTGAAAAACCCCGCCGACGAGCGCATTTTCGACTACTATGCTACCTCGCAGCTCGTGAAGGTGAAGCTGGCCGATGGCAGCGCCCAGCCGCTGGGCCAGCCGGGTGTGCTGCGCACGGTGTCGCCCTCGCCCGATGGCCGCTATGCGCTGGTGCGCGCCGCCCACCGCCCATATTCGTACACGCTGCCCATCGACGATTTTGCGCAGCGCATCGACGTGCTGGACCTGGCCAGCGGGGCCGTGGTGAAAACAATTGCCGACCTGCCGCTGGCCGACAATGTGCCCACCAACTTCGACGCCGTGCCCACCGGCCCGCGCAGCCACGGCTGGCGCACCGATGCCCCCGCCACCCTCAGCTACGCCGAGGCGCAGGACGGCGGCGACCCCAAGGTGAAAACCGCCGTGCGCGACAAAGTGTACCTGCTGGCCGCCCCCTTCACGAGCCCGCAGGAACTGGCGGCGCTGCCGCTACGCTATGCGGGCGTCACCTGGGGCACCGACCACCTGGCGCTAGTGGATGGCTACCGCTGGGCCGACCGCCACGAAACCACCTGGCAGCTCGACCCGGCCCAGCCCGGCCAGCCGCTGAAAGTGCTGTTCGATGGCTCCTCGCAGGATAAATACCACAACCCCGGCTCGCCCAGCACGCGGCGCAATGCCCAGGGCCGCCCGGTGCTGCGACTAGCCCAGGGCGGGCAGGGCATCTACCTCACCGGCCAGGGCGCCTCGCCCGAGGGCGACCGGCCGTTCGTGGATGAGCTGAACCTGACGACCAAGAAAACGACCCGCCTGTGGCAGTCGGCCGCGCCGTACTACGAGGTGCCGGTGGCCCTGTTCGACGGTAAAAAAGGGCAGCCCGAGCTGCTGACGCGCCGCGAGGCCGTGGACCAGACGCCCAACTATTACCTGCGCACGCTGGGCAAAAAAGGCCAGCCGCTGGCCCTTACGCATTTCGCCAACCCCTACGCCAAGTTTGGTGGCAGCTTCCGCAAGCAGGTGCTGCACTACAAGCGCGCCGATGGCGTCGAGCTCACCGCCAACCTCTACCTGCCGCCCAACTACAAGAAAACCGACGGCCCGCTGCCTACGCTGATGGAGGCTTACCCCGTTGAATTCAAGGATAAGGCCAATGCCGGGCAGGTGAGCGGCTCGCCCTACACCTTCACCCGCCTCAGCTGGGCCACGCCCGTGTACTGGGTCACGCAGGGCTACGCGGTGCTGCAAGGCGCCACAGTGCCCATCGTGGGCGAGGGCAACGCCGAGCCCAACGACACCTACACCGAGCAGCTGGTGAGCAGCGCCAAAGCCGCCATCGACGAGGGCCAGCGGCTAGGGGTGGTTGACCCTAGCCGCGTAGCCGTGATGGGCCATAGCTACGGCGCCTTCATGACGGCCAACCTGCTGGCCCACTCCAACCTGTTCAAAGCCGGTATTGCGCGCAGCGGCGCCTACAACCGCACGCTCACGCCCTTCGGCTTCCAGGGCGAGGAGCGTACCTACTGGCAGGCCAAGGGCGTGTACGACGCCATGTCGCCCTTCAACTTCGCCGATAAAATCAAGACGCCCATCCTGCTCATTCACGGCGAGGCCGACAATAATTCGGGCACCTTTCCCATTCAGAGTGAGCGCTTTTACGCGGCACTGAAAGGCCAGGGTGCCACGGCCCGCTACGTGGTGCTGCCCGCCGAAGCCCACAGCTACCAGGCCCGCGAAAACCTGCTGCACATGCTTTGGGAAATGGATTCGTGGCTGAATAAGTACGTGAAGAACCCCGGCTCGGCCGCAGTAAACTAAAGCGGGCTGCGGGGACAAGCCTCGTACCCTACCGACTAAATAAAAGCCGTCAGGCAGCGCTGGTTCTCACCGGCTCTGGCTGACGGCTTTGCGTTTGCTACGGCCCTGTTTGGAGAAGGAATGCCGCCAGCTTAGCTATAACTATCGCATTGGCCTAGCCGTTAAGCAGATACTTTACTTCCTTTCCAGCAGTCCTTTTCCACTTCCTAATGCAAACCATTCCTACCAAGGCCTACGGGGCCAGCGGCTCCATCTTCAGCAGCCTCAAGCCGATGGACATCGAGCGCCAGGCGCCCAAGGCCGATGAGGTGCACATCGATATCCTGTACTGCGGGGTGTGCCACTCCGACCTGCACCAGGTCAAAAACGACTGGAAAAACACGATTTACCCCTGCGTACCGGGCCACGAGGTAGTGGGCCGCATCGACCAGGTGGGCAGCGGCGTGACTAAGTTCAAAGTTGGCGACCTCGTGGGCGTGGGCTGCATGGTCGACTCGTGCGGCGTGTGCCCCTCGTGCCGGGCCAAGGAGGAAAACTACTGCGAAGGCCCGGTAAGCTGGACGGCCACCTACAACGGCTACATGAAGCCTGAAAACGAGGATTTTAATACCTTCGGCGGCTATTCGACCAACATGACGGTGAAAGAGGACTTCGTCCTCCGCATCCCCAAGGGGCTGGAAATCAGCGCCGCGGCACCCATTCTGTGCGCCGGCGTCACGACCTACGCGCCCCTCAAACACTGGAAAGTAGGCCCTGGCCAGAGCGTGGCCATCGTGGGCATCGGCGGGCTAGGGCACATGGCCGTGCAGATAGCCCGGGCCATGGGCGCCACCGTTACGGCCGTGACGCGCGATAAAGAAAAACGCGAAGCCGCCGAGCAGTTGGGCGCCCACGAGGTGCTGATTTCAACCGACGCCGAGTCCATGAAGGCGCACGAGCTGAAGTATGACTTCATCCTCATCACCATCCCCGATGCGTTCGACGTCAATGACTACGTGAAACTGGTTAAGCGCGACGGCGCGCTCACGACCGTGGGCCTGCTCGGCGAGTACAAGGCGCCCCTCAACAACATGGAGATGGCCATGCACCGCCGCTCGGTGTCGGCCTCCATTATCGGCAGCATCGCCGAAACCCAGGAAATCCTCGATTTCTGCGCCGAGCACGATATTTTGCCCGAAGTGCAGATGATTAAAATGCAGGACATCAACGACGCCTTCGATAAGATGATGGACGAGGAAGTACGCTTCCGCTACGTTATCGACATGGCCTCGCTGAAAGACGAAGAATAGCCCGCCAGGGGCACGAATGCCAAAGGGCTGCCACATACGTGGCAGCCCTTTTTTGGTGTTGGCAAAAGCTCAGGAAGTACGATAGGTTATTGGGTCAGGGTGAAGCTGGCCATCTGCACATCGCGCGAGTTGCCGCCCACCATCACCTGAAACTCGCCGGGCTCGGCCAAGAATTTGAGGTCGTCGTTGTAGAATTTGAGGTCGTCGGCCGAGAGGTGGAAGGTGAGCTGGCGGCTCTCGCCCTTTTTGAGAGTGACTTTCTGGAAGCCTTTCAGCTCTTTCACCGGGCGGGTGCTGCTGCCCACCAGGTCGCGCAGGTAGAGCTGGGCCACTTCGGCGCCGTCGACCGGGCCGGTGTTCTGCACCGTTACGGTCACGTTGAGGTCCTGGCCGGGGCGCAGGCTGGCCTGGCTCACGGTGGGCTTAGAGTAGCTGAACGTAGTGTAGCTCAGGCCGTAGCCGAAGGGGTAGAGCGGGTCGTTGGATATGTCGAGGTAGCGCGACTTATACTTGTCGAGCGCCACGCCGCCGTAGGGGCGGCCGGTACTTTTGTGGTTATAATAGATGGGAATCTGGCCCACCGACTGCGGAAAGGTCATCGTCAGCTTGCCGCTAGGGTTGTATACCCCAAACAGCGCATCAGCCACGGCGTTACCCGCCTGCGTGCCGCCAAACCACGTTTCGAGGATGGCATCGGCGTTCTGGCTTTCCCAGGGCAGGGTAAGGGGGCGGCCATTCACGAGCACGACTACCAGGGGTTTGCCGGTAGCTTTGAGGGCTTTGAGTAAGTCGAGCTGGCGGCCGGGCAGGCCGATGTCGGCGCGGCTGGCGGCCTCGCCGGTCATGCCGTGGCTTTCGCCTACCACGGCCACTACTACGTCGGCACTTTGGGCGGCCCGCACGGCTTCGGCGATAGTGGTTTCGGCCGGGCGCGGGTCGATGGCCAGCTGGTAGCCCTCGCCGCCATACTGGTTGAGGCGTTTGATAAGCTGGTCGTCGTCGGTTACGTTCACGCCCTGGGTATAGGTGACGCGCACGCCGGCGCCCCCCACATTCTTGATTCCCTGCAAGATGGATACGGCCTGCTTGCCGTCGCCAGCGGCGCTCCAGTTACCAATCATGTCCGGCGCACGGTCGGCCAGCGGGCCCACCACGGCAATGTTCACCGTGTTTTTGAGCGGCAGCGTCTGGCGCTCATTCTTCAGCAGCACCAGCGTGCGGCGTGTGATGTCGCGGGCATCGGCGATGAAGGCCGGCTTCATCATCGTAGCCTTGGCGCGGGCCTCGGTTACGCCGCGGTAGGGGTCCTGGAAGAGGCCTAGCCGGTACTTAGCTTCGAGCACGCGGCGGCAGGCCTGGTCGATGTCGGCCTGGCTTACGGTGCCTTCCTTAAGGTTGGTAGCCAGCTGCTTGAGGAAGACTTCGCCAACCATGTCCATGTCCGCACCAGCCTTGAGGGCCAGTTCCGACACCTTTTTCTCGTCGCCCATCCCATGCGCCTCCATCTCGTTGATGGCCGTATAATCAGTGGCCACGAAGCCCGTGAAGCCCCATTGGTTGCGCAGCAAATCTGTTAGCAGCCACTTGTTGGCCGTGGCCGGAATGCCGTTGACGTCATTGAACGACGACATCACCGAGCCCACGCCGGCCGCCACGGCGGCCTTGTAGGGGGGCAGATATTCGTTGTACATGCGCTGGCGGCTCATGTCGGTGGTGTTGTAGTCGCGCCCGGCCTCGGCGGCGCCGTAGAGGGCGAAGTGCTTGAGACAGGCCATCACGTTCTCGGGCCGGCTCAGGTCGTTGGTGGGGCCTTGGTAGCCGCGTACCATGGCCTCGGCAATGCGCGCGCCCAGGTAGGGGTCTTCGCCAGCGCCCTCGGCCACGCGGCCCCAGCGGGGGTCGCGGGCAATATCTACCATCGGCGAGTACACCCAGTTGATGCCGTCGGCCGCCGACTCTTCGGCCGCAATGCGGGCGCTGCGCTCCATGGCGTCGAGGTCCCAGCTGGCGGCCAGCCCCAGCGGAATTGGGAAGATGGTGCGGTGCCCATGAATGACGTCGTAGCCTAGAATGAGCGGAATGTGCAGCCGCGACTCGCGCACGGCCAGCTCTTGCAGCTTGCGGGCGGCCACCGGCGTGTAGGTGTTCAGCACCCCGCCCACCAGGCCTTTGCGGATGTTGGCGTCCACATCCTTGCTTACCGTCGGCCCGGTTACGTCGAAGCCCACCGCCAGCAGATTGAGCTGGCCGATTTTTTCTTCGGGCGTCATCTTCTGCATCAGGCTAGTCACGAACTGCTGCATGTTGTCGGGGGCGGCCGGGGTAGCCTTCGCCTTGGGTTTGGCTTTGGTCTGGGCCTGCGCGTGCGGGCCGGCTAGCCCTAGGGCCAGCAGCAAGGCGGCCTGGAAAAGCGATTTCTGGTACTTCATGAAAGGGTGGGGAGAAGTAATAATGCGGCAAGGTAGAAAGTGCGCCAGCTTGCTAAAAGCCTGCCCTAGGGCTTTCGGTCCGGTTTTTTGACCCGTTCAGGCGTGCAGCCGGCCAAGGCGTGTGCCTTAGCTGTGGCTGGATGGCGGTGGCGGGGCCAAACCGTCCCCGTCAGCCGCCCTGACGTGTGCCCTAGCCGGTTGCTGCTGCCAGTTGCCATACCCGAAAAAATATTCAGCTAAAAATCCGCCACTGGGCCCGGATACCGGGGTGCACCCTAGGCAGTAGGTATACTTGGCGACGTAGCTTGGCGCCGCGTTGCGCTGGATGGCCCAAGTGGAAGAACCGGGTGCTGTCCGGAAATAAGCGGCCGATGACAGCTAGTGGACGAGGCAGGTTAGCTAGCCGCCGCCAAGCGTAGGCAAAGGAGTAGGGGCTGCGGGCGGGCTCAATACTTGGGCTCAAGCCACTGGCTGGCAGGTACGATTCTCACTCATTAGTTCAGCTGCTACACCGTACGCAGTCCTTCACAGCCTGCTGGTTTTGCTGATGTAGGCAGGTCTTTTGTTGGGGCAAAAAAGCCTGCGCAACAGAATGAGCACAAAAAGTTCAACTCGTTTCCGGCTGACAGTGAGCAGGATAATCCTGGGGATAGTTGTTTTTATCACCATCAGGCCAATTTCTGCGTAAATGGCCCTACTACAAGGTAGACAACTCACCTTCTTACCAATTCTTTCTATATGAGCGAATTTTCTTATACTCTTCGGAGGTTGCTGCCAGGTGCGCTGCTAGTAGCGGCGGGCCTGAGCGCCACATCGGCGCAAGCCCAAACGCCCGACCGCAAAACGGCTATCGGGGCTAATGTCAGCTACCTGCAATACCAGGGCAACCTGGGTGGCGACTTCGGCGTGATGCACTTCCCCCTGCAAGTAGGGGTCGGCGCTCACATTACCCGCTACCTCTCGCCTACGTTTGACCTGAGCCTGCTGGGCACTTACCAGAAGTACCGTTTCACGGCCGACGCCGCGCCGCGCAACGAGTTCAACGCCAAAATTGCCACCTTTGACCTCGGCCTGAAGCTGAAGTTCAACAACGGCAAATTCATCAAGGAAAACGCCTTCATTCAGCCTTACCTCATGGGTGGCGGTGGCTTCTTCGTGGCAAATAGCGAGGGTAACTACCTCACCTTCAACCCAAACCTGACGGCCACGCCTGGCCGGTTCTTCAACCAGGTGCGCCGGCCCGAGGTATTTGGCCAAGCCGGCCTGCGTTTCCGCCTGGCCCCGGCCCTGGCCCTGGACATCACGGCCAGCCAGCACTACGCGTTCACAAACGATAATATCGACATCGATAATTCGAGCAGCGGCAAGTATTTCGACCGCTTCCTGATTTACGGCGCCGGCCTCACGGTGGCCCTCGGCAAAGCCAAGGACACGGACGGCGACGGTGTAGCTGACCGCAAGGATAAGTGCCCCGACACGCCCGCTGGCGTGAAAGTAGACGTGAACGGTTGCCCCGTTGACACCGATGGCGATGGCGTGGCCGATTACCAGGACAAGTGCCCCGACGTGAAGGGCCTCGCGGCCCTGCAAGGTTGCCCCGACGCCGACGGCGACGGCGTGGCCGATGCCGACGACCGCTGCCCCAACACCCCGGCCGGCGTGAAAGTGGACGCCAGCGGCTGCCCCGTGGATAGCGACGGCGACAAAGTGCCCGACTACCTCGATAAGTGCCCCAACACCCCGAGCGGAGTCACGGTAGATGCCAACGGCTGCCCGGCTGACCGCGACGGCGACGGCGTACCCGACTACCAGGACCGCTGCCCCGACCGCGCCGGCCCCGCCAGCAACAAAGGCTGCCCCGAGATTAAGGCCGAGCAGAAGAAA
>Ga0160429_1000722_pt1 | contig 23082 bp, 14 predicted proteins | sample SolpanmetagenomR_FD_108199 | JGI IMG/M metagenome (GOLD analysis project Ga0160429, IMG submission 108199) | Solar panel surface microbial communities from Lawrence Berkeley National Laboratory, California, USA - R | ecosystem: Engineered > Built environment > Solar panel > Unclassified ...
GTATAATGCTGCTCAATCAGGATTTTATGACCCCTTGAATGGCAGTGCTTTGGGCGTGCGGGGTTATCCTTTTGGCGCTGCTGCCAACTCACTTGGCGACGCTCGTGGGGAAGATGTAGTAGATATGGCGGGTTTCTATGGTGTCATATATAATCCGAGCACTGTAACAACAGCTGCTCCGAACGTAGTGAATATCTGGTCGAACTGCTATGCACTTATCAACCAGGCCAACGTAACTATTGATGGGATACAGGGAGCAGTAACTGCTAATATTATTCCGGCGGCTACTGGCACGGTGTACGAAGCTGAACTGCGCTTTTTACGCGCACTGGCTCATTTCCAGTTAGTGATTAACTTCTCACGGCCTTACCTAGATGGGGCTGGCACCAAGCCAGGGGTTCCCTACCATGATTACGCCATTAATACCCCTACTGCTATTGCGCAAGGCCGTGCGCAAGACCGTGGGACTGTAGCTGAGGACTACACCAAAATACTGGCTGATTTGGATTTTGCGGAAACCAATTTGCCTGTAACGCGCACTATTACCACGGGAACTACGATTCCGGCGCCCTCAGTCACCCGTGCTGCTAAGGCAGCGGCTATCGCGCTCAAACAGCGCGTCCGCTTGCACCAAGGCAATTGGGCAGCTGTTGTTACGGAAGGTAACAAGCTTATCACTGGCACCGCTGCGCCATTTACTAGCCCGATTAATGGTTATAAGTTGGCTGATACGCAGCGCCTAACTTTTCCTGGCGGAGCCACAGCTTCAGCAGAGAGTATTTTTTCGGTCGAAAACCGCTCGGATGATAACCCAGGTACTAACGGTGCCTTGGCCAACGTGTTTGGGTCGGCCGCTTCGGCAGCCAATGGAGGTATCGGTGGCCGTGCGCTATTGGCAGTTAGCCCTACCCTCTATAACGCGACTTTCTTTACGTGCAACGACCTCCGTCGCACTACTATGATGCAGCTCGACCCCACTGGCTCGGGGCGCTACGTGATTCGTAAGTATACCGACGCAGCCACTAGCTCAGACTTTGCGCCCATTATCCGTTACGCTGAAGTCTTGCTTAACCAAGCAGAAGCGGTCGCCCGCACTGGTGGTAACGATGCTCTGGCTTTAAGTATGCTCAATGCGGTGCGCAACCGATCGGTGACTACGGCGGCCGACCAATACGCGTCCGGTTCACTTACGGGTACTGCCTTAGTAAGAGCAATTCTGAACGAGCGACGTATTGAGTTTGTCGGCGAAGGACTTCGTTGGGGCGACTTATCACGCTTAGCGCTTGATGCTGCTTACGCTCCCATTAGCGGTGGGGGTATTCCTGCCAAATTCAACGGTAATCTAGGAGCAGGCCAAATATCGGCTGCCCGCTATGGCTGCCAAGACCAAGCTAAGCTAACTGGTGGGGACCCAGCTGCTATTGGTTCGGTGCCTTACAGCAGCAACTTTTTTCTGTGGCCTATTCCTGCGCTTGAAATTGCTAATAACCCCCTGTTGAAGCAGAATGACGGTTATTAGGTACGCCCTTGAGGTATCATGAGCAAAAAGAGTCCATTCAAAGATATTGAGTGGGCTCTTTTTGCTTGTTATTAATAACTTCTCGGGTCATGCTAGCAGCTGGTCTAAATTGCATTAGGCCTCAATAATCGGCTGCTTTTGAAGGCTGTTGTCACTGCGTCGAAATGTAGAGTAAATCTACCTTGGCTATGAAGTATGACCTCGGATATAAAGCGAAATAGTCATTGGCTATTATTAATAAAAATCCTTTGGTCAAACCGGCCAAAGGATTTTTTTGTCTTTTTTTAGCAAAAATTGGCAGTCATAGTAGAATTAATGCAAAGCATTCATCTTTTTGACACTACTTTAGATGCTTCACTTTTACTTTACCATTTGATCACTTTTTTATAACATCATACCCTGCATGAAAAGAAGATTACTTACGAGCCTTGCGCTCATTTTTACTTTGTTCCAAGCAGTACTGGCCCAAACGCGGTCAGTATCGGGACGAGTATCGGACCAGACTACTGGTGATGGCTTACCTAGAGCAACAGTATTGCTGAAAGGCACTACCACGGGTGTTTCCACAAATGCCGATGGGCGTTTTACGCTCACCGTGCCCGAGTCAGGTGGTACTCTGGTTATCAGCTCAATAGGGATGGTGACTCAGGAGGCAGCCTTAGGTAACCGCAACACCCTAGATGTATCCCTTGCTACTGATAACAAGCAACTGAGCGAAGTGGTCGTAACGGGCTACGGCGAGCAAGTTTCGCGCCGCGAACTCACGGGCTCTATTGCCACCGTAAACTCGGCTCAGTACAAAGATCAGCCGGTGATTGGCGTAGACCAAGCTTTACAAGGCCGGGCCGCTGGCGTGCAGGTATTCCAGAACTCGGGTACGCCCGGTTCGGCCATCTCGGTACGTATTCGGGGCGCATCTTCTATCCTGGCTGGCAACGAGCCACTGTATGTAGTCGATGGCTTGCCTATTAGCACGGGTAGTTTCTCCCAGCTAGGCACGGGCAACCAGCAGACCAACGCGCTAAATGATTTGAACCCTAATGATATCGCCAGCATTGAAGTGTTGAAAGATGCCTCAGCTGCTGCTATCTATGGCTCGCGGGCTTCAAACGGAGTGGTACTTATCACCACCAAGCGCGGCAAAACTGGCAAAGCCCAGATTGATCTGGACTATTACAAAGGTTTCCAGCAAGTGTGGAAGCGCCCCGAAATATTAACTGGTTCGCAGCAAACGCAACTTTTTCTGGATGCCGCTGCTAACCGCTATCCTGCTAACGCCAATGGTACAGTATCGGCACTGGGCGTTACGTTCCGTAGTAATGCTGACCTCACTGCGTATCTCTATGGCCCAGGTGGCCTGGCGGTAATCAACGGGCAGTACACGTATACTAACTCGGGTATCCTGCGGCCGTTGAGCCAATTTCAAGATCCTAGTACTGCACCTAATACCAATTGGAGTGACCTGATTCTGCGCACGGCACCTATTACTAACTATGCCGTGACTTTCTCGGGAGGTAGTGATGCTGCCCGATACCGTTTGGCCGTCAACTACTTCGACCAGCAGGGTACGGTGGTAGGCTCGGGCTACAACCGGGGCTCAGTGCGCTTTACGATGGATAATAAGTTATCGGATAAGGTTCGCATGGGCACGTCTATCGGCCTAAGCCGCGGCACCAACAACCGTATCATCAACGACAACAGCATCTATGGGGTATTGACCACCGCCCGCCTCACGGGTAGCGATATTCCGGTATACAACGCTGATGGCTCGTACGTGAAGTATGGCTCGATTGAAAACCCGGTAGCTGCTGCTAAAGAGCCCTACATCGTGAGCGCCAACAACCGCCTCATCGGCACGCAGTACACCGAGTTTGAGCTCATCAAAAACTTGCGCTACCGCGCTACTTTTGGCCTCGACTTCCTGTACTCGCGCGACGACCGCTTCATCAATACGCTCCTCAACGGGGGGGTAGGCGTGCGCGGTGAAGGCACTGTGGCTACGGCTCAGGATGCTAACTTCAACCACATTAGCTCGCTGAACTACAGCAAGACGTTTGGTACGGACCACTCTTTGAACGGCTTGGTTGTGGCTGAATATCAGCGTGACTGGTACAGCGACACGTATGCGCAGGCTACCAACTTCCCTAGCAACGCTATTCGCCAGTTGGCGGCCGGCGCTACCAAAACGGCAGCTTCGTCGTCGGCTACGGGCTGGGCACTGTTTGGCCTGTTGGCCAAGGCTGACTACGCTTACAAAGGCCGCTATCTGCTGTCGGCCTCGGTACGCCGTGACCGCTCGTCGCGTTTCGGCACCAACAACCAGGTTGGTTATTTCCCGGCGGTATCGGCTGGCTGGCGCATCAGCGACGAGAGCTTCCTGAAGGACCAGACGGCCCTGAGCGAAGTGAAGCTGCGCGGTAGCTACGGCCAGACTGGCAACCAGAACATTGGGAACTTTGCTTCGCGTGGCCTTATTAGTCCTGGCTATAACTACCTTGACCAGGGTGGCTACGCCCTGAGCCAATTGGCTAACCCCGACCTGAAGTGGGAGCGCACGGCATCTACGGATATCGGCCTAGACATTGGTACCCTGCAAAACCGCATTTACCTGGCTGCTGATATTTACTACCGCAAGACGACGGACCTGCTACAATCGCAAAACCTGCCCAACGACACGGGCTTCTCCGCTTACACGGCCAACATTGGCAGTATGGAGAACAAGGGTTTAGAACTGGCGCTGACTACGATTAACATCCAAAACGAAGGCGACGGTTTCAACTGGTCAACCAATTTTAATATCAGCTTCAACCGCAATAAAGTGTTGGTACTGGCCGACCAGAGCATTACCGGCGTAGGTTACGGATTTGCTAGCCGTCTGAAGGTGGGTGAGCCCCTGGGTGCTTTCTACGGTTACCGGGTCGATCACATCTTCCAAAGCCAGGATGAGATTAACGCGCTGAACGCGGCAGCTGCCACCAAAACTGGCGTAGCTACCTCTACTTACCAAACTGCGCTTACCCGGCCTGGGGATATCATGTTTAAGGACCTAAACGGTGACGGGGTAGTAAATGCCGCCGACCAGGAGATAATTGGCAACGCCCAGCCTAAATACTACGGTGGCTTGACCAACACACTGCGCTTCAAAGGTGTTGACTTAACTGTACTAGCTCAGTTTAACGTAGGAAACAAGATTTTCAATGATTCCCGCACGTTCACGCAGGGCATGAGCAGCACGTATGGCCAGGACGCAGCCGTGCTGAACCGTTGGACTACGACCAACACGAATACGGATATTCCGCGCGCTGTTTACGGTGACCCGAACCAGAACAACCGTAACTCGGACCGTTTCCTGGAAGATGGCTCTTTCCTGCGTCTCAAGACCGTAACCCTAGGCTACAACCTGCCGGTTAGCCTGCTCACGCGCGCCCACATTCGCACGGCTCGTATCTACGTGCAGTCGCAGAATCTGGTGACGTTTACCAAGTACAGTGGCCTTGACCCGGAAGTAAATACTTTCAGCGGCTCGAACGTGTCGCTAGGTACCGACTTCTTTACTTATCCGCAGGCGCGCACCTTCACCGGTGGGGTAACGCTGGGCTTCTAATCTATTATTTCGACGCTTCATGATCATGCAAGCAACTACTATTCGTCAACTGGCTACGCGAACCGCGCTGTTGCTGACGCTGGGCCTCGGCTTGGGCGCCTGCGATAAGGCCCTAGACGTACAGCCTCAAAATAGTCTTGACTCAACTTCGGGTTTTACCACTGCCTCCGATGCTGCCGCTGGACTTATTGGCTGCTACGACGACGTACAGGCTTCTAGCTACCAGCAGGTTTCCTACCCCATCTGGGGCGAGTTGCTATCAGGCAACGCACGCCACGTGGGTACTTTCACGACTACCTTCGGCCAGGCATTCAACAACACCGTCTCGGCTGATAACATCGAAATCTCCAATATGTGGTCGGCCATCTACGCTGGGGTAGAGCGGTGTAACTACCTGCTGCAACAGACGGAGACTATCGCGGACCCTACCTTCACGGCTGCCGTAAAGGCCACTACGCAGGCTGAAACGCGGGCACTACGTGCTTACCACTACATGAACCTATTGGCCTACTGGGGTGGCAGCACCACTGGCTTTGGCTACACGGGGGGGGTAGGGGTACCCCTGCGCCTGATACCCGTAACTTCTACTACTGACGCCACTCCCATTGCTCGCTCGTCGGAGGCTGATGTAGTAGCTGCTATCCGGGCCGACCTGGATTTTGCTATCGCCAACCTTGGTTCCACGACTGCAGCTGGTAGCTTCCGCATTACGAAGAACGCAGCCCTAGCCTTACGGGCTCGCCTAGAATTGTGGGAGCGTAACTATGCTGATGCACTTAAATACGCGCAGCAAGTGCCAGCCTTAGCCAGCTTTGCTACCTCTGCACCAGCGGGCGTAGCTAACGATGCGCTGTGGCAACTGTACTTCTCCACCACGGATAAGAACTTCATGGCTTTTTACTTCTACCCGTCGGCCAATGGAGGGCGCAACGAGTTTGACCCAGCTACTAGCTTTGCCGCTCTACATCCGGCCGGTGACTTGCGCATTCCTATCAACGCACCTACTGCTCCGGCGGGTGTTACCTTAAAGTATACTAGCGTGGCGAACGGTACCGACTACTTTAGCTGTGTGCGTTATGCGGAAGTGGTACTGACTATTGCCGAAGCAGCAGCCAGAAATGGTGACTTAATTACGGCCAATGCCCAACTCAGCATCATCCGTAAGCGGGCGGGCTTGCCTACGGTTACGCTGACGTCTGCCGCCGCGCTCATAACGGAAATATTGCTGCAACGCCGTTTGGAACTAGCTTTTGAGGGTCAATACTGGATTGACCTGCGCCGTACGAACACGGTACTGACTGCCCAGCCAACATTCACCCAGACCTTCCGATACCTGCAGCCTATTCCGCAGCGGGAGGTAAACCTGACCAATGGTCTTATTACCCAAAACACGGGCTACTAAGCTTCATGGTTGCACCAAACAAAAAACCCGGCCAATTCGGCCGGGTTTTTTTGTGCCCTACCCCCTAAGAAGAGCTCAAAGAATATACTGGCTCATATCGCGGTTTTTGACCATGTCGCGTAGGCGCTCTTCCACGAGCTGGGGCGTGATGGTGAGCTGCGCACCGGCCGCAATCTTATCGGGCACATCGAAGAGCAACTCGTTGAGCAAGCGACTCATGACGGTGTGCAGGCGGCGGGCGCCGATATTTTCGACTTCGCTGTTGACCTCGGCAGCAATATCAGCCAGCTTGAGTAGGGCTTCGTCTTCGAAAGTGAGTTGCACGTCTTCGGCCGCCAGCAGGGCTTGGTATTGCTTAGTAAGTGCGTTTTTGGGGTCTTTGAGGATGCGGTAGAAGTCATCCTTAGTCAGGCTTTGAAGCTCGACGCGGATAGGGAAGCGGCCCTGTAACTCGGGTATCAGGTCGCTGGGCTTACTTACGTGGAAGGCACCAGCGGCGATAAACAGTATATGGTCGGTATTGACAATGCCGTACTTCGTGTTCACGGCTGAGCCTTCCACGATAGGCAGCAAATCGCGTTGCACGCCCTGGCGGCTTACGTCGGGGCCACCGCTTTTGCCACTGCCACTGGTAGCTACCTTGTCGATTTCGTCGATGAAGATGATGCCTGAGTTTTCGGTTTGCCGAATGGCTTCTTCCTTGATTTCGTCCATGTCCACGAGCTTGGCGGCTTCCTCGTCGAGCAGCACCTTACGGGCCTCGGCTACGGTTACTTTGCGCTTGCGCGTTTTCTTGGGCAGCATCGAGCCCAGCATGTCTTGCAGGCCCGACATGGTGGCCTCGTCCATCATGCCCGGCGCGCCCATAATACCCACGTTGGGGCCACCCTGCGCCACATTGATTTCAATGTGGCGGTCTTCCAGCTCCCCGTTGCGGATTTTCTGGCGGAAGCGTTCGCGGGTGCGTTCGTTCAGTTCTTGGTCGGAGGAGGGGGGTAGGGCATCGTCGGCGCTGGCTTCCCCAATGCCGAAGCCCAGGTTAGTGCGGCCACCGCTGCCGCCATCTTTAGCGGGTACTTTGATGGGCGGAATGAGGGCATCGAGAATAATGTCTTCCACGGCCTGGGCCGCCTGGACCTTTACGGCCTCCTGGCGGCGCTGGCGCAAGCGGCTCACGGCTTGCTCGGCCAGGTCGCGCACCATGCTTTCTACGTCGCGGCCTACGTAGCCTACTTCGGTAAACTTGCTTGCCTCTACTTTCACGAAGGGCGCATCGGCCAGGAAAGCCAAACGGCGGGCAATCTCGGTTTTGCCTACGCCCGTGGCCCCAATCATCAGGATGTTGTTGGGCACAATCTCCTGCTGCATCTCGGCTGGGGCGTGCAGGCGGCGCCAGCGGTTGCGCAGCGCAATGGCCACGTGGCGCTTGGCCTCGTGCTGGCCAATGATGTATTTGTCGAGTTCAGCCACAATTTGGGCTGGGGTCAGGAAGGTATTGTCTAGCATAAAAGAAGGTTTCGCGCAGCTCCGCGCGAAGTAACTACTGCGTGGGTGAGGGGGTAGGAGAAGCGCCAAACCGGCGGCTGAGCGTGAAATAATTGCTGCTACCCGCCGCCTGTAGGGTAGCATACGTGTAATCGAGTTGGAACTGCGAAATTCGTACCATGGCTCCAAAGCTGAAACCTGCCCCACCGCCCACGTTGTCGAGGCGTAGCTCACGAGCCTGCAGGTGGTTGTAGCCCATACGCAGGCTCAGGCCCTTGCCCAGCAGCAACTCGGCGCCCACTGTAAGATGCCGTACCAGGTTATCACCAAAGTTTTTGCGGGCCCGCACGGTGTCGCCGGCCGCATTGGTTGTGGTCGAGCTAGGGTCGAGGTACTGGATATCCCACTGCTGCAAGTGGTGGGCCGTGAAGGTGAAGCGCAGCGGCATGTGCTCGGGCTTGATGGTGGTGCCCAACTGCACATCGAGTGGTAAGGGCTCGCGGGCGGCGGCGGTGTAGGGTTTAAGCATATAGCCCGCATTCTTCACTACCAGGCCTACCGTAAAGTCTTGGTCTTCGTGGGGTTTGAAGAGCACGCCCGCGTCGCCGGCCAGGCCCACGGCGCGGTTGCCCGCAATGCCCGACACGGCCAGCTTGGCCGTGATGCCCGCCGTAAACCTGCCCCAGGTATAGGAATCAGCTGCCGCTAGCACGTACTCATTCACTGCGAACGTGCCCAGCGAATTCCCCGCTGCATCGTAGTTCTCTAGGCTGCCGTAGTTCAGGTACGACAGCCCCAGTCCAAAGCGCCCGCGCTTTTCGGTGTTGAAAGCGTAGGCTATACTGCTTTGCTTGATGTCGGCTACGTAGGCCACGTAGCTCACAGCAGCCGAGTGGTCCATGCCAGGATGCAGTAACGCTGGGCTGGCAAAGAATTGCGTGGGGTCGTTGCTACGCGCCGAAGCCGTCATGCCGCCTAGCGCTGCTAGCTGCGCCGAGGGGGGTAGGGCCAGAAACGGAAATGCCGTGCGCCCCCCCAACTGCGCCTGGGCAGCAAGCGGAAGCAGCATGAGAAACGGTAAGAGTTGTTTCATACGAACAAGGTAACGCGTGTAGGGTAAGCGTTGGCTTGTTGGCGCCCGAGGAAATGGGCACCCAGGCGCTGGCAAGCTAACGCTTACCCTACACGTTATTGTACCTCCACGCTCGGGCCGGGGGGGGTAGGAGCTTCGTCGCGCACGGGTAGCTTCTGAGGGCGAGCTACCAGCTCAGGTAGCAGCGCCACGGCCAGCACATCGTCAACCCGCTCGGCGTAGTGAATATGCACGCCCTTAAGGTAGTCGGTTGGAATCTCCTCCACGTCCTTGCGGTTTTTGGGCGACAGGATGATGGTATCGATGCCCGCCCGGCGCGCGGCTAGCAGCTTTTCCTTGATGCCGCCCACTGGCAGCACCCGGCCGCGCAGCGTGATTTCGCCTGTCATGGCCATCTTCGGCCGCACCTGGCGCTGGGTGTAGGCCGAGGCGATGCTCGTAAAAATGGCGATGCCCGCGCTCGGCCCATCCTTCGGAATGCCGCCCTCGGGAAAGTGAATGTGCAGGTCGTACTGCTCAAACAGGCGATAGTCGATGCCCAGCTCGTCGGCCCGCGAGCGCAGGTACGACAGCGCCGTGATAGCCGACTCCTTCATCACATCGCCCAGCTGCCCGCTCAGCGTGAGCTTGCCGCGGCCGCGGCTCAACAGGCTCTCTACAAATAGGATGTCGCCGCCTACGCTCGTCCAGGCCAGGCCCGTCACTACGCCAGCCGTGTCATGGTCCTGGTCTTTGTCGCGGTCGAAGCGCGGCGAGCCCAGAATTTTTAGTACCTCGCTAGGCTCAATTTGGGGGGGTAGGGCTTCCTTGCTGGCCTTGCGGCGGGCCAGGTTGCGGGTGAGCGCCGCCAGCTGGCGCTCGAGGCTACGCACGCCGCTCTCGCGGGTGTAGTCGTCGGCTACGCGGTGCAGCGCAGCGTCGGTTATCTTGACTTCCGTTTCGCCCAGGCCATGCTCGCGCAGCTGCTTGGGCCAGAGGTGCTTGCGAGCAATCTGCACCTTCTCCTCCTGGGTGTAGCCTGTGAGGTCTATAATCTCCATGCGGTCGCGCAGCGCCGGCTGAATGGTTTCCAGCGAGTTGGCGGTGGCAATAAAGAGCACCTTGCTCAGGTCGTACTCCACTTCCAGGTAGTTGTCAGTAAAGGTCGAGTTCTGCTCCGGGTCCAGCACTTCGAGTAGGGCCGACGATGGGTCGCCCCGAAAGTCGCTGCTCACCTTATCTATCTCGTCCAGAATAATGACCGGGTTGCTCACGCCCGCCTTCTTTATCTGCGAAATAATGCGGCCGGGCATAGCGCCCACGTACGTTTTGCGATGGCCCCGAATCTCGGCCTCATCGCGCACGCCACCCAGGCTCAGGCGCACATACTTGCGGCCCAGCGCCGTGGCAATGCTGCGCCCCAGCGAGGTTTTACCCACACCGGGCGGGCCGTATAGGCACAAAATTGGCGCCTTGAGGTCCTGCTTCAGCTTGAGCACGGCCAGGTATTCGAGGATGCGCTCCTTTACTTTTTCGAGCCCAAAGTGGTCGGTGTCGAGGATTTTCTTGGTCGTTTTAAGATTGAACTTGTCCTTGGTCGTCTCATTCCAGGGCAAATCCAGCAAAAACTCGACGTAGTTGAGCGTCACTGGGTAGTCGGGCGACATCTGGTTGAGGCGCGTGAGCTTACCCAGCTCCTTGTCGAAGTGCTTGGCCGTGGCCTCGGGCCACTTTTTGGTGAGGGCGCGGGCCCGCAGCGCGGCTATATCGCCCTCGGGGCTGCCTTCGCCTTGGCCTAGCTCGTCTTGCAGGGTTTTGAGCTGCTTGCGCAGGAAATACTCGCGCTGCTCGGCATCGATGCCGGTGTGCACCTTGGTCCGAATGTCGTTTTTAATCTCCAGCAGCTCAATCTGGCGCAGCAGGGCTTCGAGCAGCTGGCGGGCCTGGGCTTCGGGCTCGGCCAGCTCCAGCAGCTTCTGCTTGGCGGGCAGCTCCAGCTGCACGTTCGAGGACAAAAAATGCGTCAGAAACGCCGGCGATTGAATGCCCTCGAGCATGTTACGCGCCTCCATCGGGATTTCGGGCGTCAGCTCCAATACCTTGCTGGCAGCTTCGCGCAGGCTTTGCAGCAGCACCAACTCACCGTCTTTTTCGGCGTCGAGGGCTTTCTCATCAAAGTAAGTGGCCCGCACCGTGAGCTGGGGCGTGTGCGTGAGCTGCTCGCCCACCGCAAAGCGCACTTGCCCCTGAATGATGATGGTAACGGTATCGTCGGGCTGGTCGATGAGCTTGAGAATGCGTGCCAGCGTGCCCACTGGATACAGGTCCTCGGTGGTAGGCTCGTCGGCATCGGGGTGGCGCTGGGCCACCACGCCCACCAGCTTCTCGTTTTTGGCAGCCAGCTTGCGCACCAGCCGAATGCTTTTCTTGCGCGTTACCGTCACGGGCAATACCACCCCCGGAAAGAGCACGGTATTGCGCACAGGCAAGATGGCCAGCACGTCGGGTGCATCAGCAGCTGCGAGCAGGTGGTCGGGGTCGGCCGCCATGATGGCAATAGCATCGGAAGGTGAATCGGGGCCGCCGGCCAGCGCGTGGCCGGGGCGGGACAAATCAAAGGGCATGGGCAAAGCAGAAAAAAAGGCCGGCCTGAGCTGGCCTAGGGCTGCCACTGTGGCAGCTGGTTACCGCGGGGCTACTAGGCAGCCGGGGCAGTAGGGTAGGGGGGCAAGGCCCGTGCCAGCCCTGGGCAGGCCGCCAATCCGGCGGTGGCGGGTGCCCACGGGCATAGTGATTTGCTAATACTGGCGGTTTGGTGAGAACTTGCGTGTCCGTTTTCTTCTACCTGGTACGCTTCATGTTCCGCTTGCTGCTTCGTTATATTTTGGGCTGCTGGCTAGTGCTGGTGGGCGCCCAGGTGCCGGCCGCCGCGCAGCGCGCGGCCCCGCCGGCCAAGGCCCCGCCTATGGCTGCGCGCCCTACCCCCCCCACCTACCGCCAACGCGCCCTGCGCGGCCGCGTGGCACGCCGTCTGCGCGTGCGGGCCGATGGTACCCCCGACTTCCCAAACGTGAACAGAGTCGCGTTTTTTGAAGACAAGAAAGCCCTGCGGGCCATCCAGAAAGCCGAGCGCCGCCACCGCTACGCCGAGGCCCGCACGCTGCTGAGTGCCTACGTGGCCCAGTTTGGTATCGAGAATTTTTACCGCAATACCGACCTGCTCTGGCACCTGGGCCAGCTCTTGCAGCGCGACAGCAGCAGCGCGCGGGCCCAGGAACAGGCCAAGGCGTACTTCCGGCTGGCGCTCAAGCACCACCGCACCGATGTGCGGCGCGTGCAGCTCTACTACGACTCGCTGGAGGAGAAAAATGCCGACCTCTATGTGCCGCTCAAGGTGTACTACGAGGTGGTGGAATACCGCAAAGGCCTCAACACGTTTCACCCGCCCAAAAACGTGTATACCAACATGGGCGACGCCGTGAACTCCAAGTTTCCGGACTACGGCCCCACGCTGGGTGCCGCCGACACAGTGCTGCTGTTCAGCTCGAAGCGCCAGATAGGCAAGGGCTTGCGCACCAAGGAAGACGAAAACTTGTACGTGGCCCACCTTGAAGCGCCCAATGTATGGTCGGACGCCCAGCCGCTGCCCAAACCTATCAACTCGGTGTATAACGAAGGCTCGGCCTGCTTCTCGCACGATGGGCGCACCATCTTTTTTGCCCGCTGCGAGTGCCCTACCTGCCATGGCAACTGCGACCTCTACACCGCTACGCTTGGTAAAGACGGCCAATGGAGCAACCCCAAAAGTCTCGGTCCGCTCGTGAATTCGCCCGGCTGGGACTCGCAGCCCACGCTCTCGCCGAAGGAAGACACGCTGTACTTCGCCTCCGATCGGCTCGGCGGCTTCGGCCTCAGCGATATCTACTACACCGTGAAAGCTAAGAACGGGCAGTGGGGTAGGGCCCTAAATCTGGGACCCACCGTGAACACCCGCGAGAGCGAAGTGAGCCCGTTTTTCCACCCGCTCTACCAGGTGCTGTACTTCAGTTCGCGCGGGCAGCTGCTCAATTTTGGCGATTTTGATATCTACAAAACCTACCGTGTGGGCGGGCGCTGGCAGGAGCCGCGCAATATTGGCCCGCTAGTAAATGGCAAGGGCTCCGAGTATTATTTTACCATCGACAGCCAGAGCAAAAACCTCTACTACGCCCGTTCCGAAGAGAAAGACCTGAATAACCTCGACCTCTACTCCTTCCCGCTGCCCATGGAGGCGCAGCCGCTAGCCACCACTCAGGTAGCGGGTACCCTGCTCGACTCGGTGAGCAGCCGCCCGCTAAAAGGTATCGTGAGTATTATCGACCTCGACAATGGTATTGAGGTGGCCAGCAAGTACTTGCGGCCCGATGGCTCCTTCGATTTCGAGCTTATAGAAGGCTCGCACTATGCCATGCTCATTCAAAGCCCCGACGCGTTCACGGTCGAGAAGAAGTTTGAGCTGAAGGGCGATACTGTGATGACGCTGCTCACCAACAGTATCGACTACAAGCTGCCGCTCATCTTCAAAAACATTGAATTTGAGGCCGGTAAGTCGGGTATCCTGCCTAGCATGCACACCACGCTTGACCGCATCACGGTGTTTTTGGTTGACCATCCTACCTTCCGGCTCAGCATCGCGGGCTACGCCGACGGCCGCGGCGACCCCGACGAAAACGAGAAGCTCTCGCAAGACCGCGCCGAAGAAATTCGCCGCTATATTGAGCGCAAAGGCAAGCTCAAGCCCAACCGCGTCGAGAGCTTCGGCTACGGCTCCAGCAAGCCCCTCAAAGACGAGGCAACTGAGGCCGATGCCCGCATCAACCGCCGGGTCGAGTTCCGCTTGCTCAGGCCCGATGGCGACAAAGGCACCGGCGCCGACTGGAAATAGCGCTGAAGAGCGAGTAGCTACTTTGGCCACTCGCGCACCAAATCCTGCGCGCGCATGCACTTAAAATGTCCCTGCGGGCACTCGGCAAAGCCAATCTTGGAGCACGGGCGGCAGGGTAGGCCCAGCACCTCCAGCGCCTCAAACCGCGTGCGGTATGGGTACATGCCAAACTGCGGCACTGTATTGCCCCACACGCTGAAAATCTGTTGCTTAAACGCCGCCGCAATGTGCATCAGCCCCGTGTCGTGGCTTACCACAAACTGCGCCTGCCGCAGCAGCGAAGCCGACTGGTGCAGCGAAAACTTACCGCAGCCATTAAATACCAGTGGGCCGGCTGCCAGCTCAATCACGTGGCCAGTGCTCTCATCTTCGGGCCCGCCCAGCAGCACCACCGGGCGCGGCGCCAGGTTTTGCACCAGCTCAATGAGCTTTTCGACAGGTAGGCGCTTGGTGGTGTGCTGCGCCCCGATGGCCACTGCCACGTAGCGCTTTGCTCGAAAACCGGGGGGTAGGGCCGCGGCCACATCCACTTCATGCGCGGGCGGAATGAAATAATCGAGCCCCGCGCCATCGTCGCGGATGCCCAGCGGCGCGGCCGCCGCCCGGTAGCGATCTACGATGTGAAGAGGGGGTAGGCGATTGACTTTGAAGCGCACCAGTAGGTATTTCTGCCAGTTGAGCTTGTCGAAAGCCCGGCCCGGTACGCCCGGCAATTGCAGTCGGATAAGTCTGGTGCGCAGATTGTTGTGCAAGTCCACGATAAAGTCAAACCGCTCGGCCCGCAGCTCGCGCACCAGCTCGGCCAGGCTGCTGCCGAGTAGGTGCAGCTTATCTACGTAGGGGCTAGCTTCCAGCAGCCCGCGGTAGGCGGCCTTAGTGGCAAAGTGCACCTGCGCGCCCGGCAGCTGGGTTTTGAGCTGCCGCACCACTGGCGTCGTCAGCACAATGTCACCGATGGAGGAAAAGCGGAGAACCAGGATTTTCATTAATCAGGTAACGTAAAGAACGCCATTCCGAGCTTGCCGAGGAATGGCGTTCTTTTTTACTTACTACTACTTTTGAAACTTCGCCTTGCGCGCCGCAAAGTAGGCCGCGGCTTCGTCTACCGACTTTGTGTTGAATGTCATCTCTTTGGTCAGCATGCCTTTGCGGCCGGCTAGCACGCCGTAGCGCATATCGGCATAGCCCGCGGTGTGGTGGGCGTCGGGGTTGATGCTGAGCTGCACACCTTGAGCGATGGCATAGCGCACCCAACGCCAGTCGAGGTCGAGTCGCCAGGGGTTGGCGTTGATTTCGATGATGACTTGGTGCTCGGCACAGGCATCAATAACGGCCTTGAAATCAATGGGGTAGCCAGCGCGACGCAGCAGCAGCCTGCCGGTGGGGTGGCCCAGCATGGTGCAGTGCGGGTTGGCAATGGCGGCCAGTAGGCGCTCGGTGGCGCGTGCTTCGTCCATCTTCAGGTTAGAATGGATGGAGGCCACGATAAAGTCGAACGAGTCGCGCAGCGCGGCGTCGTAATCCAGGCTGCCATCACCCAGAATATCGGCCTCAATGCCCTTGAAAATGCGAAACGGTGCCAGCTCGGCGTTTAGCTCGTCGATTTCGCGCTGCTGCTGGCGCACGCGCTCGGGGTTGAGGCCCTGGGCATAGTGCGCCGCCTGCGAGTGGTCGCAGATGCCGAGGTACTCGTAGCCCGCATCGCGCAAAAAAGTAGCCATTTGGCGTAGCGAGTGGCTGCCATCGGAGTAGGTGCTGTGGTTGTGCACCGAGCCGCGCAAGTCGCTGTCTTCCAGCAAGCGCGGGATGGTGCGCGCGGCGGCCAGCTCGATTTCGCCCAGGCCCTCGCGCAGCTCGGGCACCACATATTGCAAGCCGGCCTTTTCGTAGAGTGCCTCTTCGCTGGTAAATATTTCGCGCTTGGCCCACTGGCGCAGGGTGGCGGGCTGGCCCGGCGCGGCGCCGGGCAGCGGTGCGCCGAGGTGCGCCTCGTTGCCAGTGGCCACAAAAAGCTGGTTCACAAAATCGGCTTCGGCCACTACGCGCACTTCCACGCCTACCCCCGAGTCGGCGGCCGTGCCGCGCCAGGCCCAGGGCCCCGAGCGGCGCGCATCGGCGCGCAGGCCGGGCGCTGCATTTAGCAGCGCGTGCAGGGGCGCAGGGTCGGCGGCAGCCACCAGGATTTCGACGGTTTCCACGATTTCGAGGGCGCGGCGCACTTCGCCGGTGGTGGCTATCTCGCCTACCCCCGGCACCTGGCGAAGGCGCGCCGCCAGGTCGTTGGCCAGCTGCTCGGCCTGCGAGAACAGCAGCTTGCCCGCGCTCTGATTAGTAAATTCGAGGGCGGCCAGGATGCTGTCCTGGGTTTTGGCCCCAAAGCCTTTAAGCTTGGCCACCAAGCCCGCCTCGGCCGCCTCACGCAGCTGCTCGGGGCCTTCGATGCCAGCGTCGCGCCACAGGGCTCGTACCTTTTTGGGGCCGATGCCTTTGATATTCAGTAGTTCAACCACGCCGGGGGGGGTAGCGTCGAGCAGGCGCTGCAGCTCCTCAAACGTGCCGGTGTCGAGCAGTTCGGCCACCTTAGCGGCCTGGGTCTTGCTCAGGCCGGTGCGGTCGGGCAGACCGGGGCGCTCTACCTCGGCTACCGGAAATTCCAGCTGCTCCAGGGCCGTGACGGTGCCTTCGTAAGCCCTGATTTTAAACGTGTTTTCGTCGTGCAGCTCCAGCAGCTGGGCCGTGAGCTTGAAAGCTTTGATGAGGTCGCGGTTATCCACAGAGATTGGGCGAGAGAGGGGGGTAGGGAAGAGAGGCAGCCAAGGCAGGCCGCCCGCCTAATACTCAAAAGTACGTCTGGCCGATGGGCAGTGGCTGGTAATTTCGCGTACTATCTCTTGCTATGGTACCTATTTCTTTGTGCGGGCGGCTGGCGGGCCTGCTTTGCTTGCTGCTCGCCACCGCCTGCCACTCCGACCACCCAGCCGAGCTGCCCAAAGGCCAGCTAGCCGCTTTACGCGGCACTTGGTTGCTGGTGCCCGAAGCCAGCCACGGCGACACGCTCACGTATCGCCCCAATACCTACCGCTTCCGGTACCGGCCGGCTGGGCGGCCGGGCTTTCGGCTGGGGCCAGCGGGGCGCTTCGTGCGCTACGACGTGGCCCCCGGCGGCGGCCTAGTAGCCCAGGAGGGTACCTGGACCGAAACCAGCACCGGCCGCCTGCTTATTCACCTCCCCGAGCTGGAACCCGCCGAGCCCGACTACGAATTAGTGCCGCTCGCCTACCAGCGAGGATTATTACAGTTGCGCCGCCTAGTCCAGCGGCCCGCGGTGGAAGTGTTGCATACGCAGTAATGGGATGGGTTTAAAGTCGGCTACCACTAGGTGTTTAGGTAGGTGGCAAGATTGAAATAGAACATCATATGGAACACAGTGAAGCATTTCGCTTGCATTGTTGCTATCGGTTGGGGTAGTGCTGCCCGCGAGGTGCTTCACCAGCGGGCAACGGAACAGCTCTGTCACTTTTTTGAGCAGCCATTGGGAAATGAAGTGTATCTGCTGACCGGTTTTTCCATCATTCCAAGCCCGGTTACCTCCACCGTTGCCAACTTTGCGGGCATGAAGCATTGGCTCGTTAAATCTGAACCTGAGGCCTACGCCTGGGCTGACTTTGTGCAGGAAGGGGGCACCGACTGGACCGGCGTGCGCAACTACCAGGCCCGCAACAACCTGCAAGCCATGCAGCCGGGCGACCTAGTTCTCTTTTACCACAGCGTGAGCGAAAAAGCTGTGGTGGGGGTGGCCCTGGTGCACGCGCCCGCTGCCCCCGACGCCACCGCCGAAGCTGGCAGCCCCTGGGTGGCCGTGCACCTGCGGCCCGACGCGCCGCTGGCTCGCCCCGTGCCGCTAGCCGCCCTCAAGGCCGCGCCCGAGCTGGCCCAGCTTGGGCTGCTGCGCCAGTCGCGCCTGTCGGTCACGCCCGTGCGCCCCGAAGAGTTTGACTTAATTCTGGCCCTGAGTGAGGGGTAGCAAATGCGGTGTAAGCAGCTGAGCAGCACCAAGCGCGGCTGTAAGCGTACCAACCGAGGATAAGGGATTGGAGGCGCAAAAAGGCGCGTAGCAAAACCTTCTAAAAAGGGTTATCTTCGTGATAGACCGGCCAACTATTCGCGCCGGGGACATGTTGCGGAGCTCGCTATGAAACACTTCTTCGCTTTTTTACTAGGCTGCTTGCCACTGCTGGGGCAGGCCCAGCGCCCGACGCCCGCGCCTACGCCCCCCGATGCCCCCGTGCAGGTGGCCCGCGCCGAGCTGCTGCTCGACCCCGCCAATGACGACGTGCAGGTACAAACTCTGCCCACCGATACAGCCGTGGTGCTCTTCATCCGGCACGAGCAGCCCGGCATGCGTAAGCCGCGCTACGTGTTCCAGCACTACGGGGCCAACCTACACCTGCGCAACGAGGTAGACGTGGAGATTGGGCCCGAGTTTGAGATGAAGCGCGTGTGCGCTGAGCCAGGGGTAGTGTATGCGCTACTGCGCGCGCCCGCGACCCCAGGCCGCCTGCTGGCCGTAGCCTACGACGTGCGTGGCGGCCAGGTACGCCTACAGTCGTTCGATACCAAACTGTGCCGCGATGTGGTGGCCCTCAAGGCTATGGATGGCCGCCTGCTAGTGAACGTGACCCTTTCGGACCAGCAGCACCAAACCGTGCTGTTGCTCGACGTAGCCAACGGACACTTCCAGTTCCTACCCTCCCTCTACGAGCCGCTCAATACCGAGCTGACTAGCGTGGCCGACCGCCCGGCTGGCCGCGCCGAGTTTGTGCTCAGCCAAAGCAATGGTCGCAAGCAGCGTCTGTTGCTCAAGCGCCTGTCGGCCAGCCGCGGCGAGCTGCTAAACTCCGAGCTGGTGCAAACCGAGAGTGAGCGCAGCCTGCTCACGGCTCAGCTTAGCTCGCCCGAAGACACCACTACGCGCCTGCTGGCTGGTACCTACGGCCTGCGCGACCTGCGCTACGCCCAGGGCCTGTTTGCCACCGACCTCACCAGCCGCCCCGCCGCCGACGCCAACGCGGCCAGTGCCCGGCCGGCCCTGCGCTTCTACGATTTTAAGCGCTTCCGGCATTTCCTCGACTACCTCAACCCTACCCACGAGGCCCGGGTGCGCGGCCGCACCGCCCGCCGCGAGGCCCGCGCTGCCAGCCCGTTGCGCTGGCACTACCACCTGCTACTGCACGAGCTGCTGCGCCAGCCCGACGGCGGCTACACGCTGGTGGCCGAGGTTTACACGCCGCAGTACAACTACTCTAGCTACGGCAGCCCGATGCTGATGAACTCCTACCCCCTCACCGGGCGCTATAATGGCTACGGCTACGGGGGCTCGGGCTCCAACCGCACCTTCGTGGGCTTTCGCACCACGCACGTGCTAGTGTGTGGCTTTGATAAACGAGGCAACCTGCTGTGGGATAACAATTTCGTGGTAGGCCCTGGCCTGGTGCGCACCGCGCTAGAAGAAGCCGTGCAGCCCTTGCAGCTGGCCGATGGCCGCCTCATGTTGGCTTACCTGCTCGATAATGAGCTGCACTACAAGCGCGTCAGCCAGAGTGAGGCCAGCCCCAACGATACTAAAGTAGACCTGCTGACCTCGGCCGCCGCCGCACCCGATAAAGTGCTTGATGTGCAGCAGCCCGACCTGCTGCCCTGGGCCGATAACCAGTACGTGGCCAGCGGCTTCCAGCGCCTGCGGCCCACGCGCGGCGAAGAGCGCCAAGTGTTCTTCCTACAATTGCTGAAGTTCTGAGACGCGGCCGGCCGACCTTTGCGGGTGCTGTCCCGTTGGGGCCAGTTTTGTGCTATGCTGCTACCTTTTGCTGAAACCCCCGTGGCGGGGCTGCTCGCCACGCACACCGGCCACCCCCGCGAGGCGGGCCTCGACGAAGCCGGGCGCGGCTGTCTGGCGGGGCCCGTTTTTGCGGCTGCCGTCATCCTACCCCCCGATTTTGCGCCGCCTTTCCTCAACGATTCGAAGCAGCTCACGGCGCGGCGTCGCGAAGCCTTGCGCGCCACCATCTGCGCCGAGGCGGTCGCCTGGGCCGTGGGCGAAGCCAGCGTAGCCGAGATCGAAACCCTTAATATTGCGCAGGCCAGCTACTTGGCTATGCACCGGGCAGTGGCCGCACTGGCCGTGCCTGCCGCACATCTGCTCGTCGATGGCAACCGGTTTCGGCCCTACCCCGGCCTGCCGCACAGTTGCGCTGTGGGAGGCGATGGCCGATTTCGGCACATCGCGGCCGCTTCTATCTTGGCCAAGACCTTTCGCGATGAGTACATGAGCGCCCTGGCTATTGAGTTTCCAGCCTATGGCTGGGCCCAGAATGCGGGTTATCCTACTGCCGCGCACCGCGCTGCGCTACGCGCGTACGGCCCGACCCCCCATCACCGCCTAAGCTTTCGCTTGCTTTGAATACGAGCGCTCACCGCGCAGTACTACCCGTTATTCTTTAGCTTGAGCAAGTCGAGGAATAGGCTAAAGCCATCGACGGTACCGCCACCCTCGCCCCCAAACGAATCGAAGGTGAGGGGCTTGATGATGTAGCCGCTCACGCCCAGGGCGCTGGCTCCTGAGCGGTCGGTATCGAGGTCCGACGTGGTCATAATGAACACGTTGAGGTCGCTGAACTCGGGGTCGGCTCGCAATATTTTGAGCAGCTCTAGGCCGTTGAGGCGGGGCATGTTCAGGTCGAGCATGACTAGGCTGGGGCGCGCTATTTTGTCTTCTCCATTTTCGCCACGCAGCATATTCAGCGCTTCGCGGCCGTTGCGGGCGTGCACGAGTGGCACTGCAATATTCTGCTTGCGGAGCTCTCGCTGCACATTCATAACGTCCATTTGGTCGTCTTCAACTAGGAGAATGCAGGGAGCGGCAGGCGACGAAAGGGGCGACATGGGGTAAAAAAGTGAATAAATGCCAAAATAGGCCAGGCTAGTGTAACGAGGGCGCCCCCCGAAAGGATGCAGCGCGCCTACTTGGCCAGGCTAGCCAGCTGCGCCGCAGGCACGGCCTGCGCGCTGGCTGAAGCAGCCTTGGCTACCGGTTTTTTGGGCCAGGTGAAAAAGAACGTGGCGCCTTCACCCTCAGTCGATTCGACCCAGATGCGGCCGCTTTGGCGTTCCACTATTTTCTTCACAATGGCCAGCCCAACCCCGGTGCTTTCGAGCGCATCGCGCTCTACTAAGGTTTGAAAAATGATGAAGATGCGTTCATGATATTCCGGCGCGATGCCGGGGCCATCGTCTTGCACCGAGAATCGATAGAAGGTATCGTTCAGGTCTTCGCAGCCGATGCGAATGGTGCCCGTAGTAGGGTGGTCGTGGTACTTTATTGCGTTAGAAATCAGGTTGCTAAATACCTGATGCAGCTGTGTGCGGTTGGTGGGTAGGGTAGGCAGGAAGAACGGTAGCTCGAGGTGCATGCCGCCGGGTAGGCCGATGGTGTCGGTGATTTCGCGTAGCAGCTGGCGCACAAACACGGCTTCGTCGGCCTCAGCTACTCGGCCCACCCGGGCCAGGGCCAGGATGCCCGTAATTAGATTTTCCATGCGGTGCACGCGCTGCCGCATCAGGGCCAAAAACTCGCGGATGTGGGGGGGTAGGGTGTCCTTGCCCATGTCTTCCTCAATCCAGCGCGAGGCGCTCTCGATGCCCCGCAACGGCGCCTTCAGGTCGTGCGACACCACGTAAGCAAACTGGTCCAGCTCCTGGTTGCGGCCTTCTAGTTGCGTGATATTCTGGTCGATGGTGCGCGCCATGGCATTGAGCGTTGCCGTGAGCTCGCTCACTTCGTCGTGATCGTGGTCCACGAGCTGCGTTTTGTAGTCGCCATCGGCCAGCCGGCGGGCCAGTAGTATCATGCCACGCAGGCGGCGCGCCAGCAGCCGCACCAAGTACACCGCCCAAAACAGCCCAAATACTAGGGCCAAGCCAGTTATCACACCCGACAGTTTTTGGGCGCGTGTAATGCTGCTAGTCAGGCGCTGCCGCTGCAGCTGGCGGTTTAGGTTTTCTGTCGCTTCAAAGTTGGCCATCTGAAACCGGATGGCGTCCATTATCTGCTTGCCTGTGAGGCCCCGCGCCAGATCGGCGTGGGCCATGCCCTCGATGCCTTCCTGGTCGGGGTTGCGCTGGTGAGTAGCGCGCTTTTCACTCAACATCAGGTGCGTATAGGCCGACCATTGCTGAAACAGGTGCTGGGTAGTATCGAGGCGCTGGCGCTGCACCGGCTCATTAGCTAGCTCTTCGCGCAAGACGGGGAAGCGGCGCAGCAGATCGCGCTCGCCTGTGTAGTAGGGCTGCAGCATCTGCTCATTGCCCAGCAGCAGGTAGCCCCGGAAGCCGGTTTCCATGTCAATAATGCTGCGTAGCAGGGTAGTGCCATCGGCCGAGGTGTGTTGCGACGCCTCTACCCGCTGCGAGTTGCGCAGCACCTGGCCCGCGAGGCGGTAGTTCAGAATGACGACGGCCGCAAACAAGCCCAGCAGCAGCAGAAAGCCGGCAAATATTTTAGTGGTAAGGTTGATTTTCATGACGGCCGGCTGCGTTCTCAGGCTCCGGCAGTACGCAGTTTGGCCTCCATAGTTTGCAACAGGCCCAGCATGTGGTCGGCCAGGTCCTGTACCTGCCCAAAGCCCGCCTGCGCCTCCTCAGTGCGGCCCGCCAAGTGCAGGTCCATGAGGCGGTTGGCCTGCTGGTGAATAAGCCGGTGCTGCTGGTCAAACTCGCGCAGCTCAGGTAGCTGCTGGTAGGCACCCTGGCGGCGCTCCGTTACCCACCGGCCCAGGCTGCATTGGTCAGGGTCGCGCAGGGGACCTTGCTCGTTGCCATTGCCATGCAAAAACGACCGCAGCCGCGCCTTAAAGGAAAAGTGCTTTACGAGGGCAGACTCAAAGTCCTGCTTAATAGCTTCGGGCGTCATGGCACAAAGGTAGGTAGCCGGCCGGGCGCATTGCGCGGGCGCGAAGTAGCTTTGCCCCGCCCAGCTGAGCTGGCCTTTGCCCCGCCTACCCCCGTTTTTTTCATGGAA
>Ga0160429_1000724_pt1 | contig 23025 bp, 26 predicted proteins | sample SolpanmetagenomR_FD_108199 | JGI IMG/M metagenome (GOLD analysis project Ga0160429, IMG submission 108199) | Solar panel surface microbial communities from Lawrence Berkeley National Laboratory, California, USA - R | ecosystem: Engineered > Built environment > Solar panel > Unclassified ...
GGCGAGCCGCCGGAATCCGGGCGCCGCATCGAGTTTCCGAGGACCGAGGTCAGCCGTCTCGCCGGCATCGACGTGCCGCGCGTCGAGATGACGGCGATCCTCGAAGCGCTGGGTTTTCATGTCTCCGGCACCGGCGACCGGGCTCAGGTGCTCACGCCCTCCTGGCGGCCCGACGTCGAGGGCAAGGCCGACCTCGTCGAGGAGGTGGTGCGCATCGCCGGTCTGGATCGGATCGAGGCCAAGCCCCTGCCCCGGCTCGCCGGGATCGGCCGTCCGCTCCTCACCGTGATGCAGAAGCGCACCCGTATCGCCAAGCGCGCCCTGGCGAGCCGCGGCCTGATGGAGGCCGTCACGTGGTCCTTCGTTCCGCACGCGGATGCCGCGCTGTTCGGCGGCGGCGGTGACGACCTCGTCCTGGCGAACCCGATCGCCTCGGAACTGTCGGACATGCGCCCCAGCCTCCTGCCGGGCCTCCTGCGCGCGGCGCAACGCAACGCCGACCGCGGCTACCCGGACGCGGCCCTCTTCGAGGTCGGCCAGTGCTTCGGATCCGACGAGCCTGAGGGCCAAACCATCCGCGCGGCGGCGGTCCGCCGCGGCAGCGCCACCCTGTCCGGCGCCGGGCGGCACTGGGACGGCGGCGTCGAGACCGTGGACGCGTTCGACGCCAAGGCCGACGCCCTCGCGCTGCTGGGCAGCCTCGGCGTGCCGACCGGCGGCCTGCAGGTGACGGCAGGCGGGCCGTCCTGGCTCCATCCGGGCCGCTCGGGCACCCTGCGCTTCGGCCCCAAGACGGAGATCGGCTGGTTCGGCGAGGTGCATCCGCGGACCCTTCAGGCGCTCGATCTCAAGGGGACCCTGGTCGCCTTCGAGATCGTGCTGGATGCCCTTCCCCTGCCCAAGAACAAGACGACGAAGGCCAAGCCGGCGCTCGTGCTCTCCGAGTTCCAACCCCTGTCCCGCGACTTCGCCTTCGTGGTCGGGCGGGATGTTCCGGCCGGCGATATCGTGAAGGCCGCACAAGGGGCGGAGCGCAAGCTCGTCACGGGCGTCGACGTCTTCGACGTCTACGAGGGGCCGGGCGTGCCGGAGGGCTCGAAATCGGTGGCTGTCGCGGTGCGATTGCAGCCGGTGGAGCGCACCCTGACCGATACCGAGATCGAGGCGGTGAGCGCGAAGATCGTCGCCGAGGTATCCCGGCGGACCGGCGCGACGCTTCGAACCTGAGGAGAGCCGTGTGGATCGGATCGCCCTGCTCATCGCGGATCTCGCGGCCGCCGAACATCGGCCGACCGCAGCCTTGCGCGAGGCCCTGACGCATCCGGGGGCGCTCGCCGATGCGACACTCCCGCTGCTGGAGGCGGCAGCCGATGGGCGCGAGCTGACGCCGGAGGAGACCAACCTCCTCTTCTGGGGCCTGCACGTCATGGCCCATGCGCGGGACACCCGCGCCCTGGCACCGCTCCTGCGCCTGTTGCGGCAGGATGAGGAGAGTCTCGACGCCGTGCTGGGCGACGCCCTCACGGCGACCCTGGCCAAGGTCCTGGCGAGCCTGTTCGACGGGGATACCGCACCGTTCTTCCGGCTGATCCTCGACAGCACCGTGGACGATTTCGTCCGCATGGCGCTGCTCTCGGCCTGCACCTTCCTGACCCTGGAGGGCCGGATCGATCGGGGCGCGATGCACGACCTGCTGGTCCGCTTCGACGACGCCCAGGCCGCCGTCGAGGAGGCGCCGGTCTGGTCGGGCTGGGAAGAGACGATCGCGCATCTCGGCTTCCGGGACCTCGCCCCGCGCGTCGCGGCGGCCCGTGCCGATGGGCGCATCACCGACGAAATCAGCGATGCCGACTGGTTCAAGGAGGCGTTGCGCAAGGCCGAGACGAAGCCGAACGATCGCGATCGCCTCGGCCCCTATCAGTACGGCTACTTGGATGATCCGATCGAAGCCCTCGACTGGACCGTCGAAGGCGCGGGCGAGCCGCAGCGCAATCCGCTCAAGGACGTCGGCCGCAACGATCCCTGCCCCTGCGGTTCGGGCAAGAAATTCAAGAAGTGCTGCCTCGGCAAGGTCGAAGCCGAGGGACCGTGGATGCCGCCGGGATCGCTATTGGGCTGAGTCGCCGGACCCGCTCAGGGGATTCTCCGGATCCCAGCCGTATGTCAGCGTCTCGAACCGCATCGCGCGGGCATCGACCATCAGCAAGCGTCCGACCAGGGCCTCGCCGAAGGGAGCCACGGTCCGGATGACCTCCATGGCCATCAGCGAGCCCATCACGCCGGCCAGCGCGCCGAGAACGCCCGCCTCGGCGCAGGCAGGCACGCTGCCGGGTGGCGGCGGGTTCGGAAACAGGCAGCGATAGGTCGGATTCGGCCGTCCGTCCGGGCCGGATTCGTGCGCGCGGATCGTGGTGAGCGTCCCATCGAACCGGCCGAGCGCCGCCGTCACGAGCGGCCGGCCGGCCTGGTAGCAGGCGTCGGAGACGGCGTAGCGCGTGGCGAAGTTGTCGGACCCATCGGCGACCACGTCGTAGCCGGCGATCAGGTCGACGGCGTTGACCGGAGCGATCCGCACGACGTGGGAGACGATCCGCACGTGCGGGTTGAGATGCGCCACCGCATCGGCGGCACTCTCGACTTTCAGACGGCCGAGATCCGGCGTTCCATGGATGACCTGGCGCTGAAGATTCGACAGCGAGACCGTGTCGTCGTCGACGATACCGATCGTGCCGATCCCGGCCGCAGCGAGGTACTGGATCAGCGGCGCGCCGAGCCCCCCTGCCCCGATGACGAGCACCCGCGCGGCCCGGAGGCGGGCTTGGCCCGGACCGCCGATCTCGGGCAGCACGAGGTGGCGGGCGTAGCGTTCGACTTCTTCCGATGCGAGGGCCATGGGCTGCCCATAGCCGTCCGCGGCGCCGCGCGGAAGCGCCCGCACGCAAGAACGCCGCCCCAGTGAGGAGGCGGCGCCGTGTCTCGCAGGACGGCCGATCAGCGCGGCGCGAGGATCATGATCATCTGCCGGCCTTCGAGCATCGGCTCGCTCTCGACCTTGGCGATCTCGGCGGTCTCGTGCTTCACGCGCTCCAGAAGGCGCAGACCGATATCCTGGTGAGCCATTTCACGACCGCGGAAGCGCAAAGTCACCTTGACCTTGTCGCCCTCCTCGAAGAAGCGGTGCACCGACTTCATCTTGGTATCGTAGTCGTGCTTGTCGATGCCGGGGCGGAGCTTGATCTCCTTGACCTCGACGGTCTTCTGACGCTTGCGGGCCTCGTTCTGCTTCTTCTGCTCGTTGAAGCGGAAGCGCCCGTAATCGAGCAGCTTGCAGACGGGGGGCACGGAGTTCGGAGCGATCTCCACGAGATCAAGCCCGGCCTCCTCGGCAAGGTTCAGCGCGTCGAAGAAGGCGACGACACCGCGGTTCTGCCCGGTATCATCGATCAGCTGCACTTCCCGCACTCCGCGAATGTCGCGGTTCGCGCGCGGCCCGTCCTTCTGCGGGGCCGGCATGGCTCTCATCGGTCTACGAATGGCTTCGATCTCCTGCTGCAACGACGAAACGGCGGACTGGACAACCCCCGGGAGGATCGCCTGACCACCAGCCGCTCCGGTCTCATCCGGACATATAACGTTGGGGGAAGCGCGACCAGAGTCAACGGCCAACCGGACCGGGGCCCGAAATAATCGGACGCGTCGGTCGAAATGCGCCTGCCACCATGCGAAGATTGGAGGCGCCGGAAGCCTTGTCGACGCCGTGACTTGGCGTGCGCTCAAAGCAGTACCTGTGCCGGCCTCGCCATGGGAACAGGGTCCAAGAAGATCGAACCCCTCACCAGGCGCTGCGGGGTGCCGGACCACACGCTGCGCTACGACGAGCGGCTCGGGCTGATTCCCTACGCAGATCGGGACGTGTCCGGTCGGCGGGCCTCCGAAGCGTCCATCCTCACCTGATCGCGGTCCTCGGCCGTTTGATGGTCACGGGAATGTCGATCAGCGAAACGCTGCGACCCGCGAGCTTGCGGGCGCAGGGTCGGTCGACTGAACCCGAAGGGCGCGCTCCGCGCGAACGCCCCCGTCGGCAGGTGCGACGGCGAATCGCCGATGTCCAGGGCTGCCTCCTCTCTCGATTCGAAGGTCGCCGCCACGGCCGGTGTCGGGGAGAAGAAGACCGATGGCGCAAGCACAGGACCCGAACGAGTGCCGCTTCGAACGCGGGCGACGGATTCTGCCTGAAATCGACGGACGGGCCAGCGGGGCGGTGGTCGCGCCCCCTGGCCGGCATCGCGCCGGACTTCGCCCGCTACCTGATTGAGTTTCCCTCCGGTGACATGGACACGCGTCCCGGACTCGGCCTGCGCAGTCGCGAGGTCGCCGCCATCGCGGCGCTGGCGGCGCTCGGCAATGCCGCGCCGCAGCTCACGGCGCCCATAGCGACCGGTCTCAATGGCGGCGTCTTGCAGGCCGAGATCGTCGAGATCCTGATGCGGACCGCCGTCTATGCGGGCTTTCCAGCCGCCCTCTACGGCCTGTCAGCCCCTACAAAAGGCTTCCCGCCGCAGGCCGCGACGGATGACGCGACCCGAGCCGGGGCAGCTCAGGGATGGCGGCCGAGGAGGGCGGCGTAGACCGCAAGCGTGTCCTCGGCCATCCGTTCGAGGGAGAAATGCGCCTCGACATGTGCCCGCCCCCGTCGTGCGAGGGAATCACGGGCACTGGCGCCGAGCGACAGGGCTTCGGTGAGTGCCGTCGCCAGCGCGGCGGCGTCGCCGGGCGGGACACGCCAGCCCGTGCGCTGGCCGGCGGGCACGTCGGGGGGCGCCAGGACCGTCTCGGGCACCGCGCCGAGATCGGAGACGACCACCGGTGTACCGAGGGCCTGGGCCTCCACGGCCGAGCGCCCGAACGCCTCCGGCTCCACGGACGGCACCGCCACCGCCGAGGCGGCCCGAAAGGCCGCCGGCATGTCGGCGCAGTGACCGACCCGGCGTACGATGTTGCCGAGCCCGCGCGCGGCGATCAGCGCGTCGAGCTCGCGCTCGTAGGATGTCCGGCCCTGGGGATCCCCCGCCAGCACCACGGCGAGGTCCGCCACGCCCTGATCGCGCATACGCGCGGCGGCCTCGATGAGGACGCGATGTCCCTTCCACGCGGTCAGGCGGGCGGCGAGGAGGATCACGCGCTCGTGCGGCGCCACGTTCCAGGCCCGGCGGAGGGCTTCGACCCGCGCCGCCCCGACGGCGACCGGATTGAAGACGGCGAGATCGGTGCCGCGATGGATGACCCGGACCCGAACGCCCGCCTGCTCGGCATGGAGCTGGTGGATCAGGTCCGCGGTGTAGCGCGAGTTCGCGATCACCACGTCGCCGCGGGCCATGACGGAGTTGTACAGGACCTTCACGCCGGTCCGACCGGAATAGCTGCCGTGATACGTCGTCACGAACGGAAGCCCGAGACGCCGCGCGGCGCCGAGGGCCACCCAGGCCGGTGCGCGCGACCGGGCATGAATGATCTGGACGCCCTCGCGGCGGCACAGGGCCATCAGGCGCAGGACGTTCACCGCCATGCGTGCCGGGTTCTTCGACGCAGCTGGGAAGCGGAGCCAGTGGCCGCCCTTCGCCTGCAGCTCACCGACGAGCCGGCCGCCCTCGGTGGCCACGAGCGCGCGCGCGCCGGCCGCCGCCAGGGCGCCGGCCACGTCGACCGTGGTACGCTCGGCGCCGCCGGCTTCGAGCTCCGGGATGATCTGGAGGATCCGGGCGCCCGCCAGGGCTCCGACCTCGACGGGAAAAACCGACCGGCTCGGGGTCACGTCGCTTGCCCGCTGTCCGCCGGCGAGGAGGCGCATGCCCCCGGCCGGTGTCTGCCAAATGCTCGCTGCCATTGCTCCAACATCGCCGCCGGGCTTTACGGTCCGGTAAACGGACGCTGAAGCCGACCCGATCAGGGACGGAGTTCTTCCACGCGTGAACGCGGATATCGGAGACGACGATGACCGAAACAGGGCCCGAGTTCCTGGATGTCGGCAGGGGCGGCGCGGCTCGCCGCATTGCCGTCCAAGTGCGGGACGGCTCGGGACCGCCCGTGGTCTGGCTCGGCGGCTTCCGCTCGGACATGACGGCCACCAAGGCCACGGCCCTGGATGACTGGGCGGCGGCGACGGGGCGCAAGCTGGTCCGTTTCGACTACGCCGCCCACGGCGCCTCGGGCGGGACCTTCACGGATTGCACGATCTCGACATGGCTTGAGGACGCAGAGGCCGTGCTGGGCGCCCACGTCGATGAGGCTCCCATCCTGGTGGGCTCCTCGATGGGCGGCTGGATCGCCTGCCTCGCCGCCCGCGCGCGGGCCGCGCGGGGTGGCAAGACCGCCGGCCTCGTGCTCATCGCACCGGCACTCGATTTCACCGAGGATCTGATCTGGAACCGGTTGAGCGACGCAGCCCGTGCCATGATGCTGCGCGACGGCGTTCTCAAGAAACCCAGCGCATACGCGCCGGAACCCGACCCCATCACCCTCGCTCTGATCGAGGATGGTCGGCGGAACCGCATGCTCGACGGAATGCTCGAACTGGGCGGTCCGGTCCACGTCCTTCAGGGCATGCGCGACAGCGACGTGCCGCACACCCATGCCCTGAAGATCCTCGGCCATCTGCCGGCCGAGGGGACGGTGCTGACGCTGATCGCCGATGGCGACCACCGTCTCTCGAGGCCGCAGGATATCGCGCGCTTGGTCGCCGCCGTCGCGGAGATCGCCTGACCTGCCGGATCAGTGCAGGCTGACCGGCTGCAGGTCATGGGCGGCGGCGTTCGCCAACACGACATCGCGGGAATCCGCGAGCATGATCGGCGCGCCGCTGGCCGACAGCAGGGCGAACAGGTCGAGGCCCGGCGACAGTTCCGGGGCCTGCGGGAAGAAGCGGCGCACCTCGTCGGACCGGATCGGCCGGACGTAGGCGATGTGGCCCTCACCCAAAGCCGCCAGGTCGGCCGGCTGGAAATCGGCCGGATCGAGATCGGCGGGGGTCAGGGGCGACGGGTTCGGATCGGTCATCTAAGCCCTCCTGGGTGGCAGAGCGTCCACCGCCGATCTCGAAAGCACCGGCGGCCTGAACGCTATGTGGGGATCCTCGGCGGCCGATCAATCGGGCTCAGCCGCGCGCGCCGATGTCGATCTTGCGCACGATCCGGTCCGGCTCGGGACGAACGAGGTCGATGGACAGGATGCCGTTGGCGAGGTCGGCTCCCAGCACCTCCATGCCGTCCGCGAGGAGAAAGGTTCGCTGGAACTGGCGCGCCGCAATGCCGCGGTGGAGGAACTGACGCTCGCGCTCGTCGACCTGCCGCCCGCGGACCACGAGCTGGCTCTCCTCCAGCATCACGTCGAGCTGTTCGCGGGTGAAGCCGGCCACCGCCAGGGTGATGCGCAGGCGCTCGGGCTCACTCTCGGTCCGCGGCAGACGCTCGATGTTGTAGGGCGGATAACCGTCGTTGGCGGCCTTGGAGACCCGGTCGAGGGCCTGCTCGATCTCATCGAAGCCGAGCAGGAAGGGATGCCCGAAGGGTGAGGTTCGTGTCATCGCGGCCGTCATCCAGAAGGCGAGGCCTCCGATCCCCGGGACTTGCCGCACCCCGGGGCTCTTCGAGCACCTCAGCGAAAGGGAGCCCGCACGGGACAGCGCTCCACCGGGCGGGGTGCCGCGGCGATTCAAGGATATGGCCAAGGGTTTCCGGGCCATCAAGGGACACGCCCCATTTGTTCGGTGGGGCCAGGGGCAGTGTTCAGGAATAAGCGGCAAGAAATTCTAGGATATTTACGCAAGACGCGAGACAGCTACGCTTTCACGTAACAGTTTGGAACTGCTCTGATTTTCTCGCTGGGCCTTGATCCCTGCGGCGGCGATGGATACTGCCGCGGCTGACACGCATCCGCCCCACGCGGATTTCCACCCACCATCGCACCGCGAGGCATCAGAGCCCATGAGCGCGCCTTCGAGCCCGGCGGAGCACGTGGCGTTGCGGCGCGTCGCCGACGTGTGCGGCGACGAGGCCGACATCCTGGCCTTATCGGTAGCCCGCTTCGTGGCGGCCGGCTACATGACGAGCGACGTGGCGTGCTGGAACGCGGCCTTCGACGGCGCGGAGCAGCTGCTCGGGGCGGCGGAAGGCTGCCGCTTCGTCGCCTGCGTGGTCGCGATCGTCCGCGCCCTGCGGGTGGAGCGTGACGACGATTGGTCGTTCATGCCGGCGAGCTGCTGCCGGGTGACCGGTCACGAATGCGCGCTGGTCAACCTGATCAACCGGGGGCGGCGGCGGCTCTGGGCGGATCTGGAGGAGGCCGCGGCCGAACTCACCGGGCGCGAGGCTGCGCCCCGACTCGTGGCGGCCGTCCGCGCGGCCGCCGGGCCGATGGACGCGGCCGCCGCGCGCCTCGCGCCGACGACGCGTCCCGGCGGTGCCGTGCTGCACTGAGTCGTCGCATCATCAAACCGGCAGAGCGGCTCGCGCCGTGCGGTCGGGCTGGAGTGGAAGAGGAAAACCGGTCGGTGCTTGCCCTGCGTGTTCCCCTGTACCGTCGACGTGTCGGGCGGATCGCCGTCGACATGGCGGCCTGCTGCGCGCTCTCGGCGCTCCTCATCGTCTCGGCGCTGTCCCAGGAGGCTCCCGAGAAGGCCGCGCCGCTCAGGCTGCAGCTCAACAAGGTCGAGACCACCGGGGAATCCTGCCGGATCACGATGGTGATCGACAATTCGAAGGGTGCCGGCCTCAAATCCTACAAGGTCGACCTCTTCGCTTTCGACACGGAGGGCGTGGCGCAGAAGCGCGTGGCGGTCGAGCTCGGGCCGCTTCCGCCCCGCAAGACCACCGTGAAGATTTTCGATTTCCCGGGAATCGCCTGCAACAAGGTCGGCCGCGTGCTGCTGAACGACGTACTGGCCTGCGACGGCGGCGATGCCGCCCGGGAGGCCTGCCTCGAACGCACCGAGACCGAGACCAAGGCCGGACTTCCGTTCGACCGCTGAGGCGGATGAGTTGAGGATCGTCGAGATCCAACCGCCCGGCGGCGACGGCTGCCGGGCGGTCAGCGGCTTTCGCCGCACCCCGATTCGACCGCGGCCCAGGGCCGCTCGAAATTGAACGCCAGGAGCCCGCGATGGACCCGACACAAGCCGCCCCGATCGAGGCCGCCCACGACTTCTCCTTCATCGGCCTGTTCCTCCAGGCCGATCCGATCGTGAAGGGGGTCATGATCCTGCTGGTCGTCGCCTCGATCGCCTGCTGGACGGTGGTGTTCGACAAGGTGATCCGGCTGGCCGCGGCGCGGCGGCAGGCCAAGGCCTTCGCCACGCTCGTGCGCTCCGGCGGGAGCCTCGACGGCGAACATCGCGGCATCGCCGGGCACGTGGTGAAGGCCGCCCTCGACGCCTGGCGCGATCAGGACTCCTCCGAGACGCGGGCGGAGCGCCGCGAACGGATCGAGCGCGCCATGAAGGGCGCCCTCACGCTGGAGGTGAAGAAGTTGCGGACCGGCCTGTCGCTGCTGGCGACGTCCGGCTCGACGGCACCGTTCGTGGGCCTCTTCGGCACCGTCTGGGGCATCATGAACTCGTTCTCGTCCATCGCCCGCAGCCAGGACACGTCCCTCGCCGTGGTGGCCCCCGGCATCGCGGAGGCGCTGTTCGCCACCGCGATCGGCCTCGTCGTCGCGATCCCCGCCGTGATGGCCTACAACAAGCTGTCGAGCGACGTGGGTTCGGTCCAGAGCACGTTCGCCTCCTACATCTCGGTGCTCGGAAACCGCCTCGCCCGCGATCGCGCGGGCGCGGCCCACCGCGCCGCGGCCGAGTAAGCCCCTCCCGCGCCCGCCCGCACGGGCCGAACGCACCGGAACCGGAGACGCCTCATGGCGATGGGATCCCTTCGCGCGAGCGACGAGGACGAGCTCGACGACATGCCGATGTCCGAGATCAACGTGACCCCGATGGTCGACGTGATGCTCGTTCTGCTGATCATCTTCATGGTCGCCGCCCCGCTGATGACCACCGGCGTGCCGGTGCAGCTGCCGAAGACGTCGGCCCCCAAGGTCGCCCAGTCCAAGAAGCCCCAGGAGGTCACGGTCGACAAGGACGGCAAGCCCTCGATCGCCAAGGAGGTTTTCACGATGGAGAGCATCGTGCCGCGCCTGCGCGAGATGGCGGCCGCCGACAAGGACCAGGTGATCCTGGTGCGCGGCGACCGCGACGTGCCCTACGGCAAGGTGATGGAGGTCATGGGCCTCGTGGGCCAGGCCGGCTTCACCAAGGTGTCGCTGATCGCGCAGTCGTCCGGCGGCGCCGCGGCATCGCCCGCCGCTCCGGCAGGGACCGCACGCTGAACCGATGAGCACCTTCACGTCGACGGACCCGTCTGAGGATTTCGGCGCGCGCCGCCCGTCCGGGCTGGTCGCGGCCTTCCTGGTCGCCCTGGCGTTGCACGGCCTTGCCTTGGTTGCCGCCATGTTCCTGCAGCTCTCGCCCCCGTCGCCACCCGGCGAGCAGCAGATCACCGTCGATCTCGCGCCGGTCATGACCGACGCGGCGACCGAGGCTCCCGCGGAGCAGCAGATGAGCCAGGCCGCTCCGCCGGAGACGAAGCCGGTCGATCTGCCGCCCGACGACGCCGCGCAGCCCCCGCCCCCGGAGATGACCGAGGTGAAGCCGGAGGATGTCCAGGCCGTGGAGCCTCCGCCGGAAGCGCAGCCCGTCGACTCGCAGAGCCAGGTCATCACCTCCACGGCGGAAACCGCCGAGCCCCTCGCGCCGCCACCCGCCGAGATCGCCAAGACCGAGGATCCGCCGAAGCCGGTGCCGGATCCGGCCAAGCTGAAGGCCGAGCGTGAGGCCAAGCTGCGGAAGATCCGGGAGGAGAAGCTGCGCGAGGAGAAGCGCGAGGAGGCCCGGCAGGAGCGCCTCGAGGAGATCCGCGAGGCCAAGGCGAAGGCGGCCCGGGAGGCCAAGGCGCGTCAGGCCAAGGCTCAGGAGGGCGCGGAGGCCCGCAACTCGGCGTCCGCCTCCCGCCAGAACGCCGCCGGCCGCGCCGCCGCGGGCAACGATCCGAGCGCCATGCGACAGTGGACGGGCGCGATCAGCGCGGCGATCCACGGCCGTATGAACGCCGGCGCCGCGAGCGGCACCAGCGGCGGCACCGCGACCGTGCGTTTCACGGTCATGCGTTCGGGGCAGGTCACGAGCGCGGGCCTCGCACGGTCGAGCGGCGTAGGTCAGATCGACAGCGCCGCCCTCTCGGCCGTGCGGGGCAGCCTTCCGCCGGCCCCGCCCGGCGTGACGCAGTCGAGCCTGTCGGTATCGATACCGCTCAACTTCCGCGTGCGGTAGAACCAGCGTCACAACGCCCGGCTGACTGGGGACGACGGCGTGTCGGCCGATCTCCTTCGTGCCGCTCACGAATATTGTGCGTTGGCGGACCGACGAGGCCCGCCGGATTCGCCATCGGACCGACCCGCATGCTAAAGCCTTCCTGAATTAGCCCCTGCGCGCGTTCGACGATGGCGCGGGGAGGATCACCCGGCCTTTCTCCTCCCCTCCGAACAGGCCGGACCCGCCCAGTCACCGACCCGAGCAGGCGGGAGGTCGGAGGAGCTGAGCCGGGGTGAAAGGGATAGGATGAGCGACGATACTGAGTTCGACCTCGACGAGGAAAATTCCGTCCGCGACGCGGAAGCGGAAGCGAAGACGCGGGCCGACAACCGGGCTGAGCGCGCCGAACGGGCCGAACGGATGGCCCGTGAGGGTGCCCAGGCGATGGCGGAGCATCATGCGGCCATCAAGGCGGTCGACGAGCGGACCGTCCGGCTGCGCTCCCTGCGGTTAGCCAAGGAAGCCGCTGACGCGCAGACGAAGGCGGCCGAGAAGGAAGCGAAGTCTGCTGCGAAGAGCGCCGGAAAGGGCGCGGGCAAGAGCGCGCCCAAGAAGGCAGCGCCGAAGAAGACTGCCGCGAAGGATTAGTGGCCGATGGCCGAGGATCGCAATCGCCGCCGCTTCAGTGACCCGCGGGCGGCAGCAGAGGCGGCCTTCCGGGCCGCCACCACACCGAAACCCGCCGCCCCGCCGCCGCCACCGCCGGCTCCGCGGCCTGCCGCCGTGCCGGCTGCGCGCGAGATGGTCTCCCTACGCCTGGACAGCGCCGTGCTGACGCATTTCCAGAAGGACGGACCCGGCTGGCAGGACCGCATCAACGAGGCGTTGAAGGCGCTCGTACCGAGCCTTCAGGACTAGCACCCGCCCGCGCTCAGACGGCCTTCGGACGGTCCCGCAGGATTCGATTCACGGCGCGGTCGAGGGCCGACAGGAACGCCGAGCGGTCGGCGCGGGAGAACGGCTTCGGGCCGCCGGTGATCGTTCCGGCCTCGCGGAGGGACTGCATCAGGTCGCGGGTCGCGAGGGCCATGCCGATCGAGGCCTCGCTGAAGGGCTTCCCCGTGAAGGCCAGCACCGTGGCCCCGGCTTTCACGCAGCGCGCGGCCAGCGGCACGTCGGCCGTGAGCACGATGCTGCCCGGCCCGGCCCGCTCGGCGATCCAGTCGTCGGCGGCGTCGAGGGCGGAGCCGACGACCACACGCATGATCCAGGGCTCGCGCGGCAGGTTCAGCACGCTGTTGGCGACCACGTGGACCGTGGAGCCGTAGCGCGCGGCCACCCGGTAGGTCTCGTCCTTGACCGGGCAGGCATCGGCGTCGAGGTAGATCGGGGGCGCCCCCGTCGCCCCGCTCACGGCCGCGGCACCAGCTTCGACGCGAAGCCCGCGAGGATGAAGAGCGCGCCGAAGGCGAACTGCCAGTGCTCGATGTCGCCGCCCACCGAGCGCACGACGGCGTCGCCCAGGATGATCAACCCGATCAGCGGCATGCCGAAGCGCAGCGCCATCTTGGCGCTCGTCAGGATGATCGCGCGCGATCCGCCGGCCGTTTCCATCAGCGGGCTGCCACCGCGCGGCGCGGCGCCAGATCCTCGACCGATGCCGCATCCGCCGGGCCCCGCTCCAGGGTTGCCACCGCCAGCGGGGCGCCGCGGCCGCGCAGGGCATGGGCGCCCAACGAGCGCGCGCGGATCCCCGCCGGCAGGCGCGGCAGCCGCTCGAGGAGGTCCTGCGAGATGAGGATGCCCACGCCGAGGGGACGGCACAGGGCTTCGATCCGCGAGGTCACGTTCACGGCGTCGCCGAAATACGCGATCTTGTGCCGGTCGACGCCGACTTCGGCCGTGACCACGGATCCCCCGTGCAGCGCCGCCCGCAGCCGCGGCACGGTGCCGAACCGCACCGTCCAGGCGGCGGCATCGGCCTCGATGCGGTCGATCACGTCGAACAGGCAGGTCACGCAGCGCGCATCCTTCAGGCCACGGGTCATCGGCCACGTCACCATGGCGAGGTCGCCGACGTAATCGTCGACGGATCCGCCGTTGCGCCGCACCGGCTCGGCCAGCGTCGCGAAGACCGCGCCGAGATATTCCTGAGCGCGCAGGTCACCGTGCGCCTCCGCGAACGCGGTGGAACCCACGACGTCGAGGAACAGGAAGATCCGCTCCTCGGCCACCGGCTTGTGGTACCGGCCGATCATGAAGTTCACGAAGACCTCGCCGCCGATGAGGTCGCGCATCCGGATCACGAAGACGAGGAGCCCCGACACGGCCAGCGCATAGGCGAGGACGCGCGCCGTCATGTGGGTCGCCGTAGGCAAGTCGTCGGGTGTGAGGGCCAGGGCCCAGACGACCAAGCCGCCGATCGCGTTGCCGGCCATGATCATCAGCACGTAGGCCAGTTCGGCAGCCGGAACGTAGAGCCAGGCCGGGAAACGCCGGATCCGGGCCTGCAATCCCGCCAGGATCAGGCCGCGGTCGAAGGCCAGCACCGTCGCGCCCATGCAGATGCCGTAGGTGAACCCGGCGAGCGGCGAGGCACCCGCCGCGAAGATGATGTTGTAGAGCAGTCCGGCGCCGGCGGCGGCCAGGAGGATCAGCACCCAGAACATCCGGTGGGCCGGCAGCATCGGCGCATCTCCAGCATCGCCAACGGACAGACCGCGCCCCGGGGCCGAATTCCACGCTGCCGGCGCGCGAGGGCGCGGCGCGTGGAGGCGCAGACTTGGGCGCCTCGCCACTCGACATCAGACAATGGCCTGACGTTGGGTGCCGCAGATGCCCGCCACCCATTGCTCATCCCCCCAAGATGGCGCGAGTAAGGCGTGTCGGCCGGAGACGGATCGAAGCCTCACCGGCCGGCAGGGCTGCGGACCCGTGGGGTCCGTCCCCCAAGAAACGTCGCGACAGGGAAGGATGCGCTGCCATGTACGCCAGGAGCTTCGGCGCGACGCGTGTCTCGGTGCCGGTCATCGGCCAGGGCACGTGGCACATCGACAGCGCGGACCGCGCCGACGCGATCCGCGCGCTGCGGGCCGGCATCGACGCCGGCATGACGCATATCGACACCGCGGAGATGTACGGCGACGCCGAGGCGATCGTCGCCGACGCCACCGCGGATTGCCGCGAAGAGATCTTTCTCGTCTCGAAGGTCGTGCCGGGCAACGCCACGCGCCGCGGCGTCACGCGGTCCTGCGAAGCCTCCCTGAAGCGATTGAGAACGGACCGGCTCGATTGCTACCTGCTGCACTGGCCGGGCCAGCACGCCCTCGAGGACACCATCGCGGGCTTCGAGGACCTGCGCCGAGCCGGCAAGATCCTGTCCTGGGGCGTCAGCAACTTCGATGTCGACGATCTCGACCGGGCGCTCGCGATCGCCGGGCCGGACCGGATCGCCTGCAATCAAGTCCTCTACCACCTGAACGAGCGGGCGATCGAGCACGCGGTGCTGCCCTGGTGCGAGCGCCAGGGCGTGGCGATGGTCGGCTACTCGCCCTTCGGCAGCGGAGACTTCCCCGATCCGGCGAGCCCCGGCGGACGGGTGCTGCAGGGTGTCGCGGATGGCCACGGGACGACGCCCTACGCGGTGGCCCTCGCCTTTCTCACCCGCCTGCCCGGAACGTTCACGATCCCCAAATCGAGCCGCCCGGGCCGCGCCGTCGAGAATGCCGGCGCCGCGGACCTGCATCTCGGTGCGGCCGAGATCGCCCTGATCGACGCCCATTTCCCGCGCGGGCCGCGTCCCCGGATGCTGCCGATGCTGTGACTTCCTGCCCGGTCTCAGGCGCGCCGCTGGAGCGCGGGCGCCCCGGACCGGGGCGCCGTTCGGACCCTGTTGCGACCGGCCTTCTTGGCGGCATAGAGCGCGGCATCCGCCGCCACGAACAGGGCATCGGGCGTGCCGCCCGTTCCGGGCTCGGCGCTGGCGACCCCGATGCTGACCGTCGCGACGCTTCCGACCTCCGGCGCATGCGCGATCTGAAGGTTCACGACGGATCGACGAACGCGCTCGGCTACGTCGCTGGCGGCCGTCGCGTCGAGCGCGGGCAGGAGCACCACGAACTCCTCACCACCGATCCTGAAGCTGAGGCCGCCGGAGGAATGCGTCCGGCGCAGGCACTCGGCGACTGCGCGCAGAACATCGTCGCCGCGCTGGTGACCGAACCAGTCGTTGAACTGCTTGAAGTGGTCCGCATCGACGATCAGCAGGGCCAGCGGGACACCGAGTTGCGCGGCTCGCCTCCACTCCGACGCAACGCGCTCGTCGTAGCTGCGCCGGTTCGGCAGGCCGGTCAGACCATCGGTCCGGGCCAGGACCGTGAGCGCGGCATTGGTCTCCCGCGTATCCGCCTCCGCGGCGGCGCGCCGCCCGACTTCCCGGTGGAGCAGCACGGTCAGCCCCAATGTCAGGACGTTGAGGCACAGGATCAGAATGGCGATGATCGCGGCCTTGTAGACCCAGAGCGCACGGATGCTGTCGAGGCTCGTGGCCACGGTCACGATCAGCGGCAATTGATCGAGATTCGAGAAGACGTAGAGCCGCGCCTCCCCATCGAGACTGGAGCGCCCCAGGAAGTCGCCGCGCGCCTGGGCGCGGTAAATCTGGTAGCCCGCGCTCGAGGCGATGTTTCGGCCGAGTGCCTCCGGTCGCGCCGGCGCGCGCATCAGCAGCGTTCCGTCCTGATGGAACACATTGATGGTGAGCCCGGCTTCGAAGCGCAGGCGGTCGAACAGCGCCTGGAAGTGCTCCAGGACGATCGCGCCGGTCACGATGCCCGCGAAGGCACCGTCCGGGGTCTCGATCCGGCGGGTCAAGCGGATGATCGCCTGTCCCGTCAGACGGGAGCGGGTCGGCCCGGTCAGGATCAGCCCTGCCTGCGGCGCGGCCTGTGCGGCCGCGAATTCCGGCAGGTCGCTCAGGTCGGGACGATTCTTCTGGTTCGGATCGCTCGTCATGACCACGTGACCGGTCGCGTCGGTGACGGCCATCGGCCCGAGGCCCGATCCCGCGGCGGCCACGTCGAACAAGGCGAGGCGCCGGAGCCCGGGCTCGAGCGCCACCACGTCCGGCCGCATCGCCAGACGAGCGGCCTCGCGCATGGCCCGATCGTAGTTCCGGACGCTGTGTCCCACGCCCTCCTCGATGATCGACAGCAGGTTCCCGGCATCGCGGCGAGCGTTGTGCCAGGCAGTCCCGCGCAGGTCGGCGCAGAGGTAGGCGCCGAGCAGGGTCAGGCAGACCAGCAGGCTCGCCCCGGCGGCCGCGATCAGGCGCGTGGCGCGATCCGCGAGATGCGCGCGGATCGCTATAGCGGTCGATCGCAGGGCCATGAAGATCTGGTCGGGACGGCTGCGGTGGCACGCGGATGCGCGGCCGCCGGATCACTGATCGGCACCGATCTTGGGCTTCCAATATTGAAGAAGGCGTTATGCGGCGATCTTCGCACTGATAAAGCGCTTAATTCTATCAGCGCATACCGTATACGGCCGTTGGCCCATCGACGCCGCGAGCGGTCGAGAAGGCAATTCGACCCACGTCTTCCGCGACTTACCCCGGTTCCGAATTGCCGCCCGACAGCCGCGATAGGCCAAGTGACGGCATCGGAGCCGGCAACGCGAAGCCCGAGGCCGGGACTCGCCGAGATCGAGAACGCGCTGACCCGCCTCGCGGACCAGATGTTGATGCAGCCGTGACGAGCCACTCGAACCGACCCGGCGGCTTAGACGAAGGAACTCAGTCCCCGATCCCGAACAGCTTCTCGATGAAGTTGCGGTCGTCCTTCTGCGCCCGGCGCGTCGGCGCGGCCTGACGCGGCGCCGGCGCTTCCTGGTCACCGAAGATCTGGCCTAGGATCCCGGCCGGCGACGGCGGAGCGGCGCTCGCCACGGAGGCGGTGGTTTCCGGCGCCCTGCGCCAGCGGTTGAGCCCCGGAAGCGGAACCGGCGCTTGCCCCTTCAGGGCCTGCGTCATGTAGGTCTTCCAGATCTCGGCGGGCAGGTTGCCGCCCGACACCTTCTTGGTCAGCTCGCCATCGTCGTTGCCGAGCCACACGCCGGTCACGAGACTGCCCGAGAAGCCGATGAACCACGCGTCGCGATAATCCTGGGTGGTGCCGCTCTTGCCCGCGAGGTCCCAGCCCGGGATGTCGGCCTTCTTGCCGGTACCCGACACGAAGGTCTCGTGCATCATCGCGTTCATCATGCCGTCGGCATCGGCGCTCATCACCCGGCCCAGCCCGCTGTCGGCCCGCTTGTAGAGTACCTTGCCGTCCTGACCCTTCACCGCCGTGACAACGTACGGGATCACGCCGGTGCCGCCGTTGGCGAAGGCCCCGTAGGCGCCGACCATCTCCAGCAGCGTCACCTCGGAGGTGCCCAGCGCGATCGAGCCGTTGGCCTGGAGCGGCGAGGTGATGCCGAGCTTCTGCGCGGTCTGGACTACGGCCTTCGGGCCGACTTCCTGGCCGAGCCGCACCGCCACGGTGTTGAGGGACTGCGCCAGCGCCGTCCGGAGCGTGACCGCGCCCTCGTAGCGGTGGGAATAGTTCTCCGGCGCCCAGTTGCCGATCCGGATCGGGGCATCCTCCCGCACGGAATCGGGGGTCGCGCCGTGCTCCACCGCGGCGAGGTAGACGAAGGGCTTGAACGAGGAGCCGGGCTGCCGCTTCGCCGTGGTGGCGCGGTTGAACTGACTCTGCGCGTAGTCGCGGCCGCCGATCAGCGCGCGGATCGCGCCGTCGGGTCGCATGGAGACCACGGCGCCCTGGCTCACGTTGAAGCGCGCGCCCTTGGCGTTGAGTTCGTCGGTGAGCGCCTTCTCGGCCAGCGCCTGCATCCCCGTATCGACGGTCGTCTGGACGGTGATGTCAGTGTCGAACTTGCCGACGTAATCGTCGAGCACGTCCATCACGAGGTCGGCGACGTAGTTGGCCGAGCCGCCGCCGCGGGCGTTGGCGGGTCTCGCCGGCTGGGCGAGCGCCACCTTCACGTCCTGCGCGGGGACGAAGGCGAGTTCCTGCATGGCGGCGAGAACCTGGGCAGCGCGCGCCTGGGCGGCCGGAAGGTTGCGGTTCGGCGCGAGCCGCGAGGGCGCCTGCACGAGACCTCCGAGCATCGCGGCCTGCGCGAGGCTGACCTCCTTGGCGGGCTTGCCGAAGTAGCGCTGCGCCGCGGCCTCGACGCCGTAGGCGCCGGCACCGAAATAGACGCGGTTCAGGTAGAGTTCGAGGATCTCGTCCTTGGAGTATTTGTGCTCCAGCCAGAGGGCGAGGATCGCCTCCTGGATCTTGCGCGATGCGGAGCGCTCCGGCGTCAGGAAGAGGTTCTTGGCGAGCTGCTGGGTGAGGGTCGAACCGCCCTGCGCGACTCCGCGCCGGGTCAGGTTCTGGCCGATGGCCCGCAGGATGCCGACCGGGTCGACACCGAAATGCTGGTAGAACCGCCGGTCCTCGATCGCCACGAAGGCCCGCGGCAGGTAGGGCGGAAGCTCCTTGATCGAGACCACCCGGCCGCCGGTCTCGCCGCGGTTGGCGAGCAGCGAGCCGTCGCTCGCCAGGATGGCGATGTTGGGCGGACGCTTCGGCACCGCGAGCTGGTCGATCGGCGGCAACTGGGAGGCGTGATACGCGATCAGACCGGCCAGCCCGATGACGCCCCAGAGGCCGAGCACCACGGTCGCGTAGGTGAGCCGGCCGAGCCAGGAGCGGCGACGCCGGCCGCGGCCCGGCGCTTTCGAGCGGCCTGTCGCCTTGGTCGGCTGGCGCGATGTCCCGCCCGATCGCTTCGCCACGCGGTCTCCTGTCCCGGGACGGTCGTCGCGGGACAGGCGCAGATCGAGTTCGCCGCGATCCCGCGCGCGCCCTTCGGGCACGTCGAAGTTCGGCTCAATCCTGCCTCGACCCTTGGCCATGCATCCCGTCTTCGAATGATCCGAACCGGCCCGTCTCTTCTGCGGTGCGGAACGGTTTCCGCACGTCAAATGCGGCGGTTTCGCGCTGCGGACGGAAATGACCCGTGGGTCAGCACCGCCGGCCCACCCTTTCGAATCCGTTTGTGACCGCAGCGCGGTAACGGTGGGGGAGAAGGGTGGCCATTCGGTTAAGGCTACCGGCGACCCAGGCGGTACCGGGGCTCAGCCAGATCCTGAGCCGACCGCCGGACCGGGAGGAGGTCGGTTCGCCGTCAGGCCGCATCGGTCGGGAGCGGATGTCGCGCCGGCTACCGCTTCCAGCCCGGTATCGCCGCTGGCAGGATCGGTTGCGCAGTCCGACAGCGGCCGCTCCGCCGCCTCAGCGGCACCGGCTCGTCGCGACGGCCTCCGCGCAGACGGCATCTGACATCCCTCGGTATCCGGAGACGGCGTTCAGGGCCGTCGGAGCGGGTCCCCTCGGCGGGGAGGCTTGCGCTCGCGCGCCGAGATGCCGACCGCCGACGGAAGGTTCGGCTGAACGTCGATGGATGGGTGACACCGCACCGGAGCGGATCGTGCAGCCAGCGCCCGGTGTGAATCTTCGCGAGCGACCCCAGCGCCTCGGTCGACACCACCCCTTCGGCAGCGGTGGTGAAGCTCCGCGGAAGGTCCCGCGTCGCCACCCTGGAGCGCGTCAGCGTCGGCTCTCCGGCGCCGCCTCCGCCGGTAGCGGGGCCCCGAGGACATGCCGGGCTTCCTCGAGCAACACCTGATGCCGGGCGGCTTGCGGACCGGCATCCGGCGTCTCCCGGCCGAGGCGGGCGATCCGCGACAGGAACAGGCGGCGGCGCAATCCGAACCGGCCGACGCTGGCCGCGAACGCCCGCAGGACCAATCGGACCGCCTCCGTCCGCTCCCGCTCCCGTACGAGCTCGTCCTTCAAGGCCGCTTCCCGCCGGAGCGCGTCCTCCAGGTCGCCACGGACGGCGTCGCGGCGCGCCTGGTCCATGCGCGCGGCGTCCAGCTGGATCCGGCATTCCTGCAGGGCGCTGAGCAGCAAGAGCTCCTGCGCGGACGCGTCCCTCATGAAGGTCTCCTCAGAGCGCCGATCTCCGGTGATCCCGCGGCGGGTCCGATGATCGTCGCAGCATCGCCGGCACCCGGCAGGCCGATGGGACGCCATAGCGAGCGAGGCGCTCGGCCGGAAGCCGTCAACCCGATTATGCGGCCGCGCCGCGACGAGCCAGGGGGATTCTCGAACAGGCGTGGACCGGTTGGCGCGGCCCTCGGCGCCTCGACGAGAGAGAGGGCCCGATCGCACCGCCCCCACCGCGCACCTGCCGGCGCCATACGCCGCATCGAGCGGGCCGCGTGCGGGAGGGCGACGTCGGCACGAACCGTGGCCGAAGCTCCAGTCGCCGTGAGGTTCGCGCACCGACCGAACGCAGAAGACTACGGACCGTCCGGTTGTGGCCGGCGCGGCGAACCGGGCGATTATTGATCTCGAAACCCGCAGGCAATCCAGAGGCGGTATTCAGCCTGTTAACCGCCATCCGGCATCGTCCCGCCGTGCCGGGTCCGGCTCCGCGGGCTCGCGGATCCGATGGATGGAGGGGCTGATGACGGAGAATCGCCGCGGCGCTTTCCGAAAAAACGCCTTCACGTTCGGCACGCTGCTGCTCGCCTGCGGCGAGGTCGGCTGCCTCGTCTGGGACGCGACCGAGACGGGCGCCCAGATCGAGGTGGCGGAGGACCAAGCCGTGCCCGATCGCTTCCCGCTGCGCCTGACCGAGAACAGCGATCCGCGGCTAGCTTCCGTGGCGTGGCGGCGGGACCGCCGGATCGGCATCGCCTTCGAGGGCTGACGCGCCGGCTCAGGTCACCTGCAGTGCCGGTCGCCCCCGCACGCCCGGTTCCGCCAGCCGGAACCGGGCGGGGCGGACGAACAGCAGCGCGAGCGGCGTGTTGCGCACCATCCGCTCCAGAATCAGTGGAAGCAGCACGGCTGCCGCCATGACGGTCACGCTCGCCAAGCCAACATCTGCGATCGCGCCGGTGCCGACGAGATATCCCCGCATCGCGGCCATCGGCAACGAGAAGGCCAGATAGATCACGATCGAGCGCTGGCCGCAGACCCGGATCGCCTCCGCGATCGGACCGCCCGCCCGGGTGATCAGCGCCGCCCCGACGACGATGGCCAGGGCCCCCGCCGCGCCGAGGGCGAGGCTTACCAGGGGCAGGCTCGCCAGCGTCGGATAGGCCGGATGGCTCGACGGCGTGAGGGCGAGCCAGCCCTCCACCGTGGCCCAGGCGGCGAGGCCGCAGAGGGCGAGGCCGACCCGGGCACGGGCGGCGTCCGCCAGCGCGAAGATGCGGTCCGCGAAGAGGTAGCCGGCGACGAAGTAGACGTAGCGGGCGCAGAATTCCTCGATGAGGGTCGAGTCGCTGCGGAGATCGGCGATCTGCAGCAGCGCCGCGCCGGCCAGCAGCACCGCCGCGGGGACGCGGCGGAGCGCCTTCGTCACCACCGAGAACACCGCCAGCAGGTAGATGAACCACAGGCTCGAATAGGGCTCGATCAGGGCATGCGCGAGGTGCCCGGCGAATGCCGCAAACCCGTCGTTGCCGGCGATTTTCCCGTACCGGGCGGCCGACTGGATCACGAGCCAGAGCAGGTAGAAGTACGCGAAGTGCACGACGCGGCGGTCGGAGAACAGCCGCCAGTCCCGGTCGATTACGCGGCCCATGAACAGGCCGGACAGCAGGAAGAAATCCGGGATCCGGAACGGCTTCGCGAAGGCGACTACAGGGTGCAGGAAGCCCTCTCCGCCCATGGCCTCCCCGGTGCCGATGACCGAGTGCATCATGACGACCAGCAGGATGCAGATGCCCTTCGCGACATCGACCCAGGCCAGCCGGCCCGCCGTTCCACCTGCCTGCCCCATCGATCCAGCCCCCGCGACCGGACCATCCTGCATCGACAAGGTTGACGGGTTCCCGCCGCGCGGCCGGCGACCTCTGGACGTGCCGAACACCCGGTAAACGCGGTCGGCTTGGTGGGGAGGCCGTCAGGTTCGCCGCTTCGCGGCACGCCGGTCGCGCGTCATGCGTGTTGCCGCATGGAAGTCGTCGGGCTTGCCCCGGACCCACGCGAGGAACCGGGTGATCTCAGGATCCATGCGCAGGGCCGCCACGTCGGCGAGACGCTTGGCGATTTCGGCCTCGCTGTAGCGCGCATGGATGGCGGAATGGCAGATTTGGTGCAGCCGTACCGTCCCACCATGGGTCCCCCCCTTCAGCTTCGGCGTCAGGTGATGGAGGCTGGAGCGGGCGCGCGCTGGGATCGGCCGCTCGCAGAGCGGGCAGATCGGATCGACGCGTGCCTCTGCCGCGATCGCTTCGGGATCATCGGCGCTCCAGCGCCGCGAGCGCCGGCCGACCATCCGCCTCCTCCTCGCGTTCCTGCCGCTACGGTACCGCCTGCTTTGCGCGCACGCGGACCGGACCGACCGACCCGCCGAACAGCGCCTCGGCCTCTCGATCCCGGACGCCCAGAATGGACACGTGATCGCCCGCGACCGGATCGAACCGTGCCCGGGCTCCCGCCGCACGCGCGAGGGCCAGAGCGAGCTTGGCCGGGACCACCGCGTCGTCGCGGCCCTGGACGATCAGGACGGGGCCGGTTCCGGCGCGGATGCGCCGA
>Ga0160429_1000725_pt1 | contig 22999 bp, 17 predicted proteins | sample SolpanmetagenomR_FD_108199 | JGI IMG/M metagenome (GOLD analysis project Ga0160429, IMG submission 108199) | Solar panel surface microbial communities from Lawrence Berkeley National Laboratory, California, USA - R | ecosystem: Engineered > Built environment > Solar panel > Unclassified ...
AGCGGCTCGCGCCCGGCGGCGGTGTAGGGCTTCAGCATGTAGCCAGCGTTTTTTACCACCAGCCCTAGCGTAAAGTTTTGGTCGCCGGGTTGGTACAGCACACCCGCATCGCCGGCTAGCCCCACGGCGCGGTTACCCGCCACGCCCGACACAGCCAGCTTGGCCGCCAGGCCGAAGGTGAATTTACCCTTGGTATAAGAATCGGCCGCCACCAGGGCGTACTCATTCACCGAGAACGTGCCCAGCGAATTGCCGGCCGCGTCGTAGCTCTCCAGGCTGCCGTAGTTCAAATAGGTGAGCCCTAGCCCGAAGCGCCCGCGCTTCTCCGTATTAAAAGCATAAGCCGCCGTGCTCTGCCGGATGTCGCTCACGTAGCCAACGTAGCTCAAGGCCGCCACGTAGTCCATATCGGCATTGAGCAGGGCCGGGTTGGCGAAAAACTGCGTTGGGTCGCTGCTGCGCGCCGAGGCCGTCATGCCCCCCAGCGCGGCCACTTGCGCCGAGGGCGGCAGGGTCAAAAAGGGAAAGGCCGCCCGCCCACCAATCTGCGCCTGCGCGGCTAGGGGTAGCACGAAGAGAAACGGTAGGAGTTGTTTCATACAACAAGGTAACGCGCGTGCGGTAAGCTTTAGCGGGCCGTGAAGCAGATTCTATCCCCCTTGGTCGGCTAAAGCTTACCGCACAAACTCGTTTACTGCACCTCCACGCTCGGGCCGGTGGGGGCGGGCGCCTCGTCGCGCACGGGCAGCTTCTGGGGCCGGGCCACCAGCTCGGGCAGCAGAGCCTCGGCCAGCACGTCGTCCACGCGCTCGGCGTAGTGAATGCGCACGCCCTTGAGGTACTCGGCCGGGATTTCCTCCACATCCTTGCGGTTTTTGGGCGACAGAATAATCAGGTTGATGCCGGCGCGGCGGGCGGCCAGCAGCTTTTCCTTGATGCCGCCCACCGGCAGCACCCGGCCGCGCAGGGTTATTTCGCCCGTCATGGCCATGTGGGGCCGAATCTTGCGCTGGGTATAGGCCGAGGCGATGCTCGTAAAAATGGCGATGCCCGCGCTCGGCCCGTCCTTCGGAATGCCGCCCTCGGGGAAGTGAATGTGCAAATCGTACTGCTCAAACAAGCGGTAGTCGATGCCCAGCTCATCGGCCCGCGAGCGCAGGTAGGAGAGGGCCGTGATGGCCGATTCCTTCATCACATCGCCGAGCTGGCCGCTGAGCGTGAGCTTGCCCCGGCCGCGGCTCAGCAGGCTTTCTACGAACAGGATGTCGCCGCCCACGCTCGTCCAGGCCAGGCCCGTCACTACGCCGGCCGTGTCGTGGTCCTGGTCCTTGTCGCGGTCGAAGCGCGGCGAGCCCAGGATTTTCTGCACGTCGCTCGGGTCGAGCTGGGCGGGCAAAGCTTCCTTGCTGGCCTTGCGGCGCGCCAGGTTGCGGGTGAGGGCGGCCAGCTGGCGCTCCAGGCTACGCACGCCGCTTTCACGGGTGTAGTCGTCGGCCACGCGGTGCAGCGAGGCATCCGATATTTTAACCTCGGCCTCCCCCAAGCCGTGCTCGCGCAATTGCTTGGGCCAGAGGTGTTTTTTGGCAATCTGCACCTTTTCCTCCTGCGTGTAGCCGGTGAGGTCGATAATCTCCATGCGGTCGCGCAGGGCCGGCTGAATGGTTTCCAGCGAGTTGGCGGTAGCAATGAACAGCACCTTGCTCAGGTCATACTCCACCTCCAGGTAGTTGTCGGTGAAGGTCGCGTTCTGCTCGGGGTCCAGCACCTCCAGCAGCGCCGAGCTGGGGTCGCCGCGGAAGTCGCTGCTCACCTTGTCAATCTCGTCCAGAATAATGACCGGGTTGCTCACGCCAGCCTTCTTTATCTGCGAGATGATGCGGCCGGGCATGGCGCCCACGTAGGTTTTGCGGTGCCCCCGAATCTCGGCCTCGTCGCGCACGCCGCCCAGGCTCAGGCGCACGTACTTGCGGCCCAGCGCCGTGGCAATGCTGCGGCCCAGGCTGGTTTTGCCCACGCCGGGCGGGCCGTAAAGGCATAAAATCGGTGCCTTAAGGTCCTGCTTCAGCTTCAGCACGGCTAAGTACTCCAGAATGCGCTCCTTCACCTTTTCCAGCCCAAAGTGGTCGGCGTCGAGGATTTTCTTGGTCGTCTTGAGGTTGAACTTGTCCTTGGTCGTCTCGCCCCAGGGCAGGTCGAGCAAAAACTCCAGGTAGCTGAACGTCACCGGGTAGTCGGGCGACATCTGGTTGATGCGCCCCAGCTTGGCCAGCTCCTTGTCGAAGTGCTTGGCCACGGCCTCGCTCCACTTTTTGCCCTGGGCCCGCTGCTTGAGCGCGGCCACGTCGCCCTCGGCGCTGCCCTCGCCCTGGCCCAGCTCGTCTTGCAGGGTTTTGAGCTGCTTGCGCAGAAAATACTCGCGCTGCTCGGCATCAATGCCGGTGTGCACCTTGGTGCGGATGTCGTTTTTAATCTCGAGCAGCTCAATCTGGCGCAGCAGGGCTTCGAGCAGTTGACGGCCCTGGGCCTCGGGGTCAGCCAGCTCCAGCAGGGCCTGCTTGGCGGGCAGCTCCAGCTGCACGTTGGAGGAGAGAAAATGAATGAGGAAGGCCGGCGACTGAATGCCGTCGAGCATGGTGCGCGCCTCCATTGGAATCTCGGGCGTGAGCTCCAGCACCTTGCCGGCGGCCTCGCGCAGGCTTTGCAGCAGCACCATTTCGCCATCCACTTCGGCATCGAGCGCCCGCTCCTCGAAATACGACACCTTAGCCGTAAGCTGCGGCGAAAAACTCAGCTGCTCGCCCACGTAAAAGCGCACCTGGCCCTGCAAGATGATGGTCACCGTGTCGTCGGGCTGGTCGATTACCTTTAGAACGCGGGCTAGGGTGCCCACGGGGTGCAGGTCGGCGGTGCTGGGCTCGTCGGCATCGGGGTGGCGCTGGGCCACCACGCCCACCAGCTTCTCGTTTTTGGCGGCCAGCTTGCGCACCAGCCGCACGCTCTTCTTACGCGTCACCGTCACGGGCAATACCACGCCCGGAAAGAGCACGGTGTTGCGCACCGGTAGCAGAGCCAGCACCTCGGGGGCATCGGCAGCGGGCAGCAGGTGGTCGGGGTCGGCGGCCATAATGGCGATGGCTTCGGAGGGAGAATCGGGGCCAGCGGCCAGTAAACGGCCGGAGCCGGGCAAATCAAGGGGCATAGGCAAAGCAGGAAAGGCTGGCCGGGGTAGCGGGAAGCCCGACTGCCAGAGTGGCAGCCAGTTTTCCTTGCACTAAGGTACGCCGGGGCTGGTGGGGTATGCGGCAAGGGCCGTGCCAGCCCGGCCGGGGCCGCCAAAGCTGCAATCCCGGCCGAGCGCCGCATAGTAATTTGCTAATACTACCTCTTCTGTAAGAACTTGCAGTCCCGTTCCGTTCCCACCCCCTCGCCAATGCGCACACCGCTACTTCTTTGTCTTTTGAGCTGCTGGCTGCTGGTGGTGGGCGTGGCCTGGCCGGGGCGCGCCCAGCGCCCGGCGCGCCCGGCCGCCAAGCCCACCAAAGCCGCGCCCGCGCCCGCCGTCCGTGCCGCTGGCCTCCGCCAGCCGGCCTATCAGCAGCGCGCCCTGAAGGGCCGGGTGGCGCGCCGCCTGCGGCTGCACGCCGATGGTACTCCCGATTTTCCCAACGTCAATCGAATTGCGTTTTTCGAAGATAAGAAAGCACTTAAGGCCATTCAGCGGGCCGAGCGCCGCCACCGCTACGCCGAGGCGCGCACGCTGCTCGCCCAGTACGTCGGCCAGTTTGGCATTGAGAACTTTTACCGCAATACCGACCTGCTCTGGCACTTAGGCCAGCTATTGCAGCGCGACAGCACCCGGCAGGAGCTGGCCAAGGCCTATTTTCGGCTGGCCCTCAAGCACCACCGCACCGACATCAAGCGCGTGCAACTCTACTACGACTCGCTGGAGGAGAAGGCGGCCATTCTCTACGTGCCGCTCAAGGTGTACTACGACGTGGTGGAATACCGCAAGAGCATCAACACCTTTCACCCGCCCAAAAACGTGTACACCAGCATGGGCGACGCCGTGAACTCGAAGTACCCCGACTACGGCCCCGCCCTGGGGGCCAGCGATACCATGCTGCTGTTCAGCTCGAAGCGCGTACTGGGCAAAGGCGTGCGCAGCCGCGAGCAGGAAGATTTGTACGTGTCGCACCGCGAGGGCGAAAACTACTGGTCCGACGCCAAGCCGCTGCCCAAGCCCATCAACTCGCAGTACAATGAGGGCTCAGCGTGCTTCTCGCACGATGGCAAAACGATTTTCTTCGCCCGCTGCGAGTGCCCCACCTGCCACGGCAACTGTGACCTCTACACCGCCAGCCTCGGCAAAGACGGCAAGTGGAGCACCCCCAAAAGCCTCGGCCCGCTCGTCAACTCCGTAGCCTGGGACTCGCAGCCCACACTCTCGCCCCGCGAGGATACGCTGTATTTCGCCTCTGACCGGCTCGGGGGCTTCGGCCTCAGCGACATTTACTACACCGTGAAGGGCAAAAACGGCCAGTGGGGCCGCGCCCAGAACATGGGCCCCGTCGTAAACACCCGCGAGAGTGAGGTGAGCCCGTTCTTTCACCCGCTTTACCAGGTGCTGTATTTCAGCTCGCGGGGCCAGCTGCTCAATTTTGGGGATTTTGACATCTACAAAACCTACCGGGTGAAGGGCCGCTGGCAGGAGCCGCGCAACATCGGCCCGCTCGTAAACGGCAAGGGGTCAGAGTATTATTTCACCATCGACAGCCAGAGCAAGAACCTCTACTACGCCCGCTCCGAAGAAAAAGACATTAACAACCTCGACCTCTATTCCTTTCCGCTGCCGATGGAGGCCCAGCCGCTGGCCACCACCCAGGTAGCCGGCACCTTGCTCGACTCGGTGAGTAGCAAGCCGCTCAAAGGCATGGTCAGCATCATCGACCTCGACAATGGCATTGAGGTGGCCAGCAAGTACTTGCGCGCCGATGGCTCGTTCGATTTTGAGCTCATGGAAGGCTCGCACTACGCCATGCTCATTCAGAGCCCCGATGCGTTTTCGGTCGAAAAGAAGTTTGAGCTCAAGGGCGATACCGTGATGCGGATGCTTACGACGAGCATTGACTACAAGCTGCCGCTCATCTTTAAAAACGTTGAGTTTGAGGCCAATAAGGCGAGCATTCTGCCCAACATGCAGCCCACGCTCGACCGTATCGCCCTCTTTCTCGTTGACCATCCCACGTACCGGCTCAGCATCACGGGCCACACCGACGGCCGCGGCGACCCCGACGTGAACGAAAAGCTCTCGCAAGACCGCGCCGAGGCCATTCGCCGCTACGTCGAGCGCAAGGGCAAGCTCAGCGCCAGCCGGCTCGAAAGCTTCGGCTACGGTTCCAGCCGGCCCCTCAAAGACGAGCTTACCGAGGCCGACGCCCGCATCAACCGGCGCGTCGAGTTTCGGCTGCTGAAGCCGGATGGCGACAAGGAGGCCAGCGGGGCCGAGTGGAAGTAGCCCCAGGCTCGCACTGCCGTGGGTGCGCACAAACTGATATACTGCATGATAACTCACCCCGAGCCCCCAGCTACGCGGCCTGCGGTGGCCTCTGACTACTCACTGGAGGCGCTACGCGGCGTGGCGGCCCTGCTGGTAGCGCTCGGGCACGCGCTGGCTACTGAACCGGCGCCGCACACGCAGCTTCAACCGGCTGGCCGCTGGCTGTACTCACTGCCCGGGCACGTGTCCGTGCTGGTTTTCTTTCTGCTTTCGGGCTACGTGATTGGCCTGACTAATCCAGCGCCCTTGGCCACCGCCGCGGCCTGCCGGCGCTACCTGCGCAAGCGCTTGGTGCGGCTCTACCCGCTGTACCTAGTGGCGCTGGGTGCCGCGGCGCTACTTGTGGTGGCGCACCACAACCCGTTGAGCGCTAAGGAATGGGCCGGCTGCCTGCTGTTTTTGCAAGGCTTCGGGGTGGCTGTGCCTGCTTACAACCACCCACTGTGGTCGCTGCCTTACGAAATGGCTTACTACCTGCTCTTTCTGCTGGTGTCGGCGCGCGCCTGGCCGGCCTGGTGGGTAGCAGGAGCTGGGGTAGGGCTGGGCGTGCTAGGCACCGTGCTCCGGGTGCAGCCCCTAGCCCTGGTGGCCCTGGCCTACGGCGGGGCGTTTTGGTTTGCGGGGCTGGCGCTGAGTCGGCTGCCCCGCCGCTCCAGCCCGCCGCGCTACGGGGCCATGCTGGCCTGGCTACTGCTGCTGGGTGCCTACCAGCGCCTCAACCCGCTCTGCACGGTGCTGCACCGGCTGGGCCTGGATTTCGACGAGAACGTAATTCCTTTCTTCGAGCGCCCCATCAATTTTGCCGACTTAGGGCACCTGCTGCTCGGGGTGCCGTTGCTGGCGTGCTTCAGCAACCGCACCGCACCGTGGCTGCCGTGGCTGGAGCGGCTGGCCTTTGTGGCGCCCGGGCTGTATCTGCTGGTGGCCGGTCTCGCCGGCCGGCTCGCGGGGCCGCCCGACCTAGGCCTCTGGCTGCCGGCGGCAGTCTACGCCGGGGCTGTGGTTGCGTACTTACTGCGCCGCAACTGGACGGCTGCGGCCGCTAGGGTGGTGGAGTGGTTGCAGCCACTCGGCGGCATTTCCTACGGTGTGTACATCATCCATTATCCCTTGCTGGAGGTGCTGGATGAGCTGCCGGTTTTTAGTAATAATCTAGCTACCTGGGCGATGCGGCTGGCCGGCTATTTTGCCGCCGTGCTGGCCGTGAGCTGGCTGCTAGAGCGCCGCCTTCAGCCCTGGCTAAAGCGGCGCCTAGCCTAAGCGGTTACCCAGCCAGGCCGGCCACTCACGCACCAGGTTTTGCCCGCGCATGCACTTGAAATGCCCCTGCGGGCACTGGCCAAAGCCAATTTTGGAGCACGGCCGGCAGGGCAGGCCCAGCACTTCAAGGGCCTCAAACTGGGTGCGGTAGGGGTACATGCCAAATTGCGGCACCGTGTTACCCCACACGCTGTAAATCTCCTTTTTGAAGGCCGCGGCAATGTGCATCAGCCCCGTGTCGTGGCTCACTATGAACTGCGCCTGCCGCACCAGCGAGGCCGACTGGTGCAGCGAAAACTGCCCACAGCCGTTGAAAATGAGCCCGCTAGCCGCTAGCTCAATCACGTGGCCGGTGGTCTCGTCCTCGGGCCCACCCAGCAGCACCACCGGGCGCGGCGCCAGGTTGTGCACCAGCTCGATGAGCTTTTCGACGGGCAGGCGCTTGGTGGCGTGCTGCGCCCCAATGGCCACCGCCACGTACTCCCAGGGCCGGAAGCCGGCCGGTAGCTCGGTGGCCAGGTCCACTTCCTGGCTGGGGGGGACGAAGTAATCGAGCCCCTTGCCATCGTCGCGAATACCGAGCGGTGCGGCGGCGGCCCGGTAGCGGTCCACGATATGCACCGGCGGCATGCGGTTAATTTTGAAACGTACCAGCAGGTATTTCTGCCAGTTGAGCTTCGCGAAGGCCCGGCCCGGCACGCCCGGTAGTTGCAACCGAATGAGCCTAGTACGCAGGTTGTTGTGCAAATCCACGATGAAGTCGAACCGCTCGGCGCGCAGCTCACGGACCAACTCGGCCAGGCTGCCGCTCAGCAGGTGCAGCTTGTCCACGTAGGGGCTGGCCTCGAAGAGCTTGGCAAAACCCGGCTTGGTGGCAAAGTGCACCCGCGCGCCCGGCAGCTGGGTTTTCAGCTGCCGCACCACCGGCGTCGTCAGCACAATATCACCGATGGAGGAAAAGCGAAGGACGAGGATTTTCATATGAAAAAGAAGAACATCATGCTCACCTGGCTTCCCGAAGGAAGCACCTCGCTGGGGTTAGTAATCTCAACCGGAAGAGTTAGTGCTGCAAGCGAGATGCTTCCTTCGGGACGCCAGATGAGCATGACGTTCTTTTTCAGCTAGCTTGTCAATTTTGCCTTGCGTGCCGCGAAGTAGGCCGCGGCCTCCTCCACCGACTTTGTATTAAACGTCATCTCCTTGGTTAGCATGCCCTTGCGGCCAGCTAGCACACCGTAGCGCATGTCGGCGTAGCCATCGGTGTGGTGAGCGTCGGGGTTGATGCTGAGCTGCACGCCCTGGCTGAGGGCGTAGCGCACCCAGCGCCAGTCGAGGTCGAGGCGCCAGGGGTTGGCGTTGATTTCGATGATAACCTGGTGCTCGGCGCAGGCATCAATAACCCGCTTGAAGTCAATGGGGTAGCCGGCGCGGCGCAGCAGCAGGCGGCCGGTGGGGTGGCCCAGCATGGTGGTGTGCGGGTTGGCGATGGCGGCCAGCAGGCGTTCGGTGGCGCGCTGCTCGTCCATCTTCAGGTTGGAGTGAATGCTAGCCACGATGAAGTCGAACGACTCGCGCAGCTCGGCGTCGTAGTCCAGCGAGCCATCACCCAGAATATCAGCCTCAATGCCTTTGAAAATGCGGAACGGGGCCAGCTCTTGGTTCAGCTCGTCAATCTCGCGGTGCTGCTGGCGCACGCGCTCGGGCCCCAGCCCCTGGGCGTAGTGCGCCGCTTGCGAGTGGTCGCAGATGCCGAGGTATTCGTAGCCCGCATCACGCAGAAAGGTGGCCATCTGACGTAGCGAGTGGCTGCCGTCCGAATAGGTGCTGTGGTTGTGCAGCGAGCCGCGCAAGTCGCTGTCTTGCAGCAGTTGCGGAATTTTATGCGCGGCGGCCAGCTCGATTTCGCCCAGGCCCTCGCGTAGCTCGGGCACCACGTATTGCAGGCCGGCTTTCTCATACAAGGCCTCCTCGCTGGCGAAGCGCTCGCGCTTGGCCAGCTGGCGTAGGGTGGCGGGCTGGCCGGGGCTGGCCGAGGGCAGCGGCGCGCTCAGGTGGGCCTCGTTGCCGGTGCTCACAAAGAGTTGATTGACAAAATCCTCGGGTGCTACCACGCGCACGGCCACGGCCACGCCCGACTCGGCCACGGTGCCGCGCCAGGCGAAGGGGCCCGAGCGCTGCACCTCGTGCCGCAGGCCGGGCGCCCCGTTCAGCAGGGCGTGCACGGGCGCCGGGTCGGGGCTAGCCACCAGCAGCTCAATGGTTTCCACTATTTCGAGGGCGCGGCGCACCTCGCCGGTGGCGGCCACCTCCGACACGCCGGGCAGCGGGCGCAGGCGCTCGGCCAGGTCATTGGCGAGCTGCTCGGCCTGCGAAAACAGCAGCTTGCCGGCACTTTGGTCGGTGAAGGCGAGCGCGGCCAGGATGCTCTCCTGGGTTTTGGCCCCGAAGCCTTTGAGCTTGGCTACCAGCCCGGCCTCAGCGGCCTCGCGCAATTGCTCGGGGCCCTCGATGCCGGCCTCGCGCCACAAAGCGCGCACTTTTTTGGGGCCGATACCCTTGATATTCAACAGCTCGACTACGCCGGGGGGCGTGGTGTCGAGCAGGTCTTGCAACTCCTTGAAGGTGCCGGTATCGAGCAGCTCGGCCACCTTGGCGGCCTGGGTTTTGCTGAGGCCGGTGCGGTCGGGCAGGCCAGGGCGCTCCACTTCGGATACCGTGAATTCAAGCTGTTCGAGGGCGGTGGCGGTGCCTTCGTAGGCCCTGATTTTGAAGGCGTTTTCATCGTGCAGCTCCAGGAGCTGGGCCGTGAGCCGGAAGGCTTTGATGAGGGCGCGGTTGTCCATGTGAGGGGTGGGCTAGGGGCGGCTTGTTGCGAAAGAAGCGACGAGCGCATCTCGCTTGCCGGCCAGCAAGCCGCCGCCGGCACTCAACAAGTAACACCCAAAAGTACGGCCCCGGCGATGGGCGGGATGCCCAAATTGCCGTACACTTGCGCATTATGGTTTCCGCTTCCCGCCTGGGTGGGCTGGCCGGCCTCGCGCTGCTGGCCGCCTGCCACTCCGACCACTCTACCGCGCTGCCCAGCGGCCGGCTGGCCGCCCTGCGCGGCACCTGGCTGCTCGTGCCCGAGGCCAGCCGGGCCGATACGCTGGTTTATCGCCCCAATACGTACCGCTTTAGCTACCGGCCCGAGGGCCGGCCGGGTTTCCAGCTAGGGCCGGCCCAGCGCTTTGTGCGCTACGACGTGGCCCCCGGCGGCGGCCTGGTGGCGCAAGAGGGCACCTGGGCCGAAACCACTACCGGCCGCCTGCTCGTGCACTTGCCCGAACTGGAGCCCGCCGAGCCCGACTACGAGCTGGAAGTGCTGGCACTGCAAAATGGCGTGCTGCGCCTGCGTCGCCTTCGCGAGCGCCCCGCCGTCGAAATTATTCACACCCCCTAGCCAGAGGGCACCACCGGCCGCCGCCCCCGACCTTTGGGGGCATGAACCACTGGCTCGTAAAATCTGAACCCGAAGCGTATTCCTGGGCCGACTTCGTGCGCGAAGGCGGCACCGACTGGACCGGCGTGCGCAACTACCAGGCCCGCAACAACCTGCAAGCCATGCAGCCCGGCGACCTGGCCCTTTTCTACCACAGCGTGAGCGAAAAAGCCGTGGTAGGCGTGGCTCTCGTGCACGCTGCCGCCGCCCCCGATGCCACCGCCGAGGCCGGCAGCCCCTGGGTGGCCGTGCACCTACGGCCCCACGCGCCGCTGGCCCGCCCCGTGCTGCTGGCCGCCCTCAAGGCCGAGCCGCAACTGGCCCAGCTGGGGCTGCTGCGGCAGTCGCGCCTGTCCGTAACGCCGGTGCGGGCCGAGGAATTTGACCTGATACTGGCTTTGGGCGAGGGAAATTGAGGGGTGAGGATGAGGAATCGGGAGTAGCCCAGCATCTTGTTGCAGATGACTTATTCCCCATTACTTATTCTCGCAGGCGGTTGCTTATCTTTCGTACACAACCCCCCTAACTATTTGTGCCGGGGCTGCGTTGCGAGGCTAGCTATGAAACACGTCTTCGCTTTTTGGTGCTGCCTGCTGCCGCTCGGGCTGTGGGCGCAGCGCACCCCGCCGCCGCCCCCGGCCGATGCGCCGGTGCAGGCGGCCCGCACCGAGCTGCTGCTCGACCCCAGCACCGACGAAGTGCAGGTGCAACCCCTGCCCGCCGACACGGCCGTGGTACTGCTCATCCGGCGCGAAGGGCTGGGCCTGCGCAGCAAGCCGCAGTATGTGTTGCAGCAGTACGGCGCCAACCTGCACCTGCGCCGCGAGGTGAAAGTGGAAGTACCGCCCGAGTACGAGGTGCAGCGCCTGTGCGCCGAGCCGGGCGTGGTCTACGCCCTGTTTCGGGCGCCCGAAACCACGGGCAAGTTGCTGGCCCTGGCCTACGACGCGCACGGCGGCCAGGTGCACATGCAGGCCTTCGATACCAAGCTGTGCCGCCAGGTGGTGGGGCTGAAGGCGATGGCTGGCCGCCTGCTGGCCAACGTAACCCTCACCGACCAGCAGCACCAGACCGTGCTGCTGCTCGACGTGGCCACCGGTCAGTTTCAATTCCTGCCCTCCCTCTACGAGCCGCTTACCACCGAGCTCACCAGCGTGGCCGACCGCCCCGCCGGCCACGCCGAGTTTGTGCTCAGCCAAAGCAATGGCCGCAAGCAGCGCCTCCAACTCAAGCGCCTCTCGGCCGAGCACGGGCAGCTGCTGAGCTCCGAGTTTGTGCAGGCCGAAAGCGAGCGCAGCCTGCTCACGGCCCAGCTCAGCCCGCCCGAAGATACCACCACGCGCCTGCTGGCCGGCACCTACGGCCTGCGCGATGTGCGTTACGCCCAGGGGCTGTTTGCCACCGACCTCACGGCCCGGGGCACCTCGGCGGCCAGTGGCCGGTCGGCGCTGCGCTTCTACGATTTCAAGCGCCTGCGCCATTTTTTCGACTACCTCAACCCCACGCGCGAGGCGCGGCTGCGCGACCGCACGACCCGCCGCGAGGCCCGCGAGGCCAGCCCGCTACGCTGGCATTTCCATCTGCTGCTACACGAGCTGCTGCCCCAGCCCGATGGCGGCTACACGCTAGTGGCCGAGGTGTATACTCCGCAGTATAATTATTCATCCTACGGCGGGGGCATGGGGGGCTTTGCCAGCCGCACGGCCTATAACTCCCTGCCTACTGGCAGCTACCTGCCACCGGGCAACTACACCAGCAGCAGCGCCTTCACTGGGTTTCGCACCTCGCACGTACTGGTGTGTGGCTTCGATAAGCGCGGCAACCTGCTCTGGGACAATACCTTCGTGGTAGGTCCCGGCCTGGTGCGCTCGGGCCTCGAAGAAGCCGTGCAGCCCCTGGTGCTGGCCGATGGCCACATGGTGCTGGCCTACCTGCTCGACAACGAGGTGCACTACAAGCGTATCCGGCAGGGCGAGCCGGGTGCCAACGATACCAAAGTAGAGCTGCTGACCAGCGCCGGCCAGCCCGAAAAAGTGCTCGACATGCAGCAGCCCGAGCTTATGCCTTGGGGAGATAACAAGTTTATTGCCAGCGGCTTTCAACGTATTAAAATTGAGCGGGGCGCCGAGCGGCAGGTCTTTTTCCTGCAAGCGCTGCATTTCTAGGGCTAGCGGCGGCGCGGCGCCCCCCGACCTTTGTGCCCGCCGGGCCGGCTAGTGATGGCCGGCCCGTGCTTGTATATGCCCCCACTCCTCCCCAAGCTACCGCCGCTGCCCCTGTTGGCCAGCCACACTGGCCACCCGCACGAGGCGGGCCTCGACGAAGCCGGGCGCGGCTGCCTGGCCGGGCCGGTATTTGCGGCCGCCGTCATTCTGCCGCCCGATTTTGCCCCGCAGTTTCTCAACGATTCCAAGCAGCTTACGGCCAAGCGGCGCGAGGCGCTACGGGCGCTCATCTGCGCCGAGGCTGTGGCCTGGGCAGTGGGGGAAGCCTCGACGGCCGAAATCAGCGCGCTCAACATTGCTCAGGCCAGCTACTTGGCCATGCACCGGGCAGTGGCTGCACTGGCCGTACCTGCCACCCACCTGCTGGTCGATGGCAACCGCTTTCGGCCCTACCCCGACGTGCCACACACCTGCGCCGTGGGCGGCGACGGCCGCTACCGCCACATTGCGGCAGCCTCCATCCTGGCCAAAACGTTTCGCGACGAGTACATGCTGGCCCTGGCTCAGGAATATCCGCAGTATGGCTGGGCGCAAAACGCGGGCTATCCTACGGCCACTCACCGGGCCGCGCTACGCACCCACGGCCCCAGCCCGCACCACCGCCCTACCTTCCGGCTGGAGTATTAAGTGGGTAATAGGTAATGAGTAATGGGCAGTGTTTTTCTGGTTTTGAACGACATTACCCATCACTCATTACCCACTAACCTATTAGCTAGTTTTCTTTCAGCTTTAGCAGGTCGAGGAAGAGGCTGAAGCTATCGACGGTGCCGCCGCCTTCGCCACCGAAAGAGTCGAAGGTGAGGGGCTTGATGATGTAGCCGCTCACGCCGAGGTCGCTGGCTCCGGAGCGGTCCACATCGAGGTCCGATGTGGTCATGATGAACACGTTGAGGTCGTTGAACTCAGGGTCGGCGCGCAGAATTTTAAGTAATTCCAACCCATTGAGGCGCGGCATGTTCAGGTCGAGCATCACCAGGCTGGGGCGGCCAATCTTGGCTTCGCCGTTTTCGCCGCGCAGCAGGTTGAGCGCCTCGCGGCCGTTTTTAGCGTGTATCAGCGGCACGCTGATGTTTTGCTTGCGCAATTCCCGCTGCACATTCATCACATCCATTTGGTCGTCTTCAACGAGCAGGATACTGGGTGAGGCGGGCGAGGAGAGGGAAGACATGGGAAAGGTGAACAGGCAAAGCCAGTATAGGCTATTGTCGCTAACGAGATAAAAAAAGGAAAGGATGCGCCGCCCGCTACCGGGCGGTGGCGGCTAGCTGGGCCGCGGGCACGGCCTGCGGGCCGGCAGCGGCGGGTTTAGCCGCCGGCTTTTTGGGCCAGGTAAAGAAGAACGTGGCGCCCTCGCCCTCGGCCGACTCGACCCAGATGCGGCCGCCCTGGCGCTCTATTATTTTCTTGACGATGGCCAGCCCCACGCCGGTGCTTTCGATGGCGTCGCGCTCAACCAGGGTCTGGAAAATGATGAAGATGCGCTCGTGATACTCGGGCGCGATGCCGGGGCCGTCATCCTGTACCGAAAACTTATAAAAACGCTCGTTCAGGTCCTCGCAGCCAATGCGGACGGTGCCAGTAGCGGGGCGGTCGTGGTATTTTATAGCGTTGGAAATCAGGTTAGTAAATACCTGTTGGAGTTGCGTGCGGTTGGTGGGCAGCGTGGGTAGGAAGAAGGGTAGCTCGAGGTGCATACCCTCGGGCAGGCCCACCGTATCGGTGATTTCGCGCAGCAACTGGCGCACGAAGACGGACTCGTTGGCCTCGGCCACCTTGCCCACCCTGGCCAGGGCCAGAATGCCGGTGATAAGGTTTTCCATGCGGTGCACCCGCTGCCGCATCAGGGCCAGAAACTCGCGGATGTGGGGCGGCAGCGAGTCCTTGCCCATGTCTTCCTCTATCCAGCGCGAGGCGCTTTCGATGCCCCGTAGCGGCGCCTTCAAGTCGTGCGATACTACGTAGGCAAACTGGTCTAGTTCCTGGTTGCGGCCTTCTAACTGACTGATGTTCTGGTCGATGGTGCGGGCCATCGTGTTCAGGGCCGTCGTAAGCTCGGTCACTTCATCGTGTTCAGTGTCAACGAGCTGGGTTTTATAGTCGCCCTCAGCCAGGCGGCGGGCCAGGCCTATCATGCCGCGCAGGCGCCGGGCCAGCAGCCGTACCATGTAGACGGCCCAGCACAGCCCAAAGATGAGCGCCAGCCCGGTGATGAGGCCCGACAGGGCCTGGGCTCGCGAAATGCTGTCGGTGAGGCGCTGGCGCTGGGCTTGGCGATTGGCTGTTTCGACCGCGTCGAAGCTGCTCATCTGGAAACGGATGGCGTCCATTATCTGCTTGCCCACCAAGCCCTGTGCCAAGTTGGCGTGGGGCATGTCGGCCAGCCCGTGCTGCTGCGGGTTGCTGATGTGCGCGGCCCGCTTCTCGCTTATCATCAGGTGCGTGTAGGCCGACCACTGCTGGTAGTAGTGCTCGGTGGTGTCGAGGCGCTGACGCTGCTCGGGCTCGTCGGCCAGCTCTTCGCGCAGGCTGTTGAAGCGGTGCAGCAGGTCGCGCTCGCCCGAGTAGTAGGGCTGCAATATCTGCTCGTTGCCCAGCAGCAGGTAGCCCCGAAACCCGGTTTCCATGTCGATGATGCTGCGCAGCAGCGTAGCCCCGTCGGCCGAGGTATGCTGCGAAGCCTCCACCCGCTGCGAGTTGCGCAGCACCTGCCCCGCCAGGCGATAATTAACCACTACTACAGCGGCAAACAAGCCCAGCAGCAATAAAAAGCCAGCGAAGAGTTTGGTAGTGAGGTTGGTTTTCATGGCTAGCCAGCGCCCGTTTAGGCTTGCGCAGTACGCAGTTTGGCTTCCATAGTTTGCAAAAGTGTGACCATGCCGTCGGCCAGCGCCTGCACTTCGCCAAAGCCCGCCAGGGCTTCCTCGCGGTGCCCGGCCAGGTGCAGGTCCATGAGCCGGTTGGCCTGCTCATGAATGAGGCGGTGCTGACGGTCAAACTCACGCAGCTCAGCCAAGTGCTGGTAGGCACCGTGGCGGCGCTCGGCTATCCACTGGCCCAAGGTGCACTGGTCGGCATCGCGCAGCGGGCCGTGCTCGTTGTTATTGCCGTGCAGAAACGAGCGCAGCCGGGCCTTGAACGAAAAGTGCTTGACGATGGCAGACTCAAAGTCCTGCTTAATAGCTTCGGGGCTCATGCCGCAAAGGTACGCCCCGGGCCGCCCCACCCCGGGGCGCGTTGTGCGGGTGCGAAGTAGCTTTGTAGCCGCCCAGCCCAGCTGGCTGGCCTTGCCCGCTCATCCCCGTTTTACATGGAAGCTACCCCGCTCAAAACCGTTGCCCTGCACGATACCCACCAGCAGCTCGGCGCCAAAATTGTACCTTTCGCCGGCTATGCCATGCCCGTGCGCTACTCCTCCGACCTGGAGGAGCACCACACGGTGCGCCGCGGCGTGGGCATCTTCGACGTGTCGCACATGGGCGAGTTTCGGGTGCGCGGCCCCCAGGCGCTAGCCCTTATTCAGCGCACCACCAGCAACGACGCCAGCAAGCTCCAGGCCGGCAAGGCGCAGTACTCGTGCCTGCCCAACGCCGAGGGGGGCATCGTGGACGACCTGCTCGTCTATAAGCTGGCCGAGGAAGACTACTTCTTGGTAGTCAATGCCTCCAATATCGAAAAGGACTGGAACTGGCTGCAAGCGCACAATACCGAGGGTGCCGAGCTGGAGAACGTGTCCGACCAACTGAGCCTTTTCGCCGTGCAGGGACCCAAGGCCGCCGCAGCGCTTGCTTCGCTCACCGACGTGGACCTGGCCGGCATCCCGTACTACAGCTTCGTGCAGGGCACGTTTGCGGGCGCGCCCAACGTCATTATTTCGGCCACCGGCTACACCGGGGCGGGCGGCTTCGAATTGTACATTCCCAACGAGCACGCCGCCGATGTCTGGAACAAGATAATGGAAGCCGGCCAGCCCTACGGCATCAAGCCCATCGGGCTAGGCGCCCGCGACACGTTGCGCCTCGAAATGGGTTACTGCCTCTACGGCAACGACATCGACGACAAAACCTCGCCCCTCGAAGCGGGCCTGGGCTGGATTACCAAGTTCACCAAAGACTTCACCAACAGCGAAGCCCTGAAGGCCCAGAAGGCCGCCGGTGTGCAGCGCAAGCTGGTAGGCTTCGTGATGGACGGCCCCGGCGGCCTGCCCCGCGCTCACTACCCGCTGGTAGACGCCGAGGGCAACGCCATCGGCGAAGTAACCAGCGGTGGCCAGTCGCCGAGCCTCAGCAAAGGCATCGGCCTGGGCTACGTGAAAACCGAGCTGGCTAGCCCCGGCATCCAGATTTTTGTGCAGGTACGCGGTAAAAACTTGCCCGCCACCGTGGCTAAGCTACCCCTGGTGCCCGGCACCGAGGAGGTGTAAGCACTGAATAATCAGCAAAACAGAACGTCATGCTGAGCTTACCGAAGCAGCTCGCTCACATCGTTGGGTTTCACAACCCTAGTGGTGCGAGCGAGCTGCTTCGGTAAGCTCAGCATGACGTTCTTATGTAATACGTTATTTCGTAATAATTTAACCAACAGACCATTTTGAAGCTAGACGTTTGCTTTTCGCCCGAGCTGCTGCCGCTCTACGACCTGCGCGGCCGGGTGGCCGTTATCGTGGATGTGCTGCGCGCCACCAGCACCATCGTCACGGCCCTGGCGGCGGGCGTCACGGAGGTTTTTCCCACCGCCACCCTGGATGAGTGCGCCGCGCTAGGCCGCGAGCAGGGCTGCATCACGGCGGCCGAGCGCGATGGTATTGCCGCAGCGGGCTTCGATTTGGGTAATTCGCCCTTCGGCTTTCTCGACGGCAAGCTGCCGGTGCAGGGCCGGGCGCTGGCCATCAGCACTACCAACGGCACGATGGCGCTGCACCGCTCGCTGGCCGCCGAGGCCATTGTGTGCGGCGCGTTCCTGAACCTGAGCGCGGTGGCCGATTTTTGCGTGGCCCACGGGCGCGACGTGCTGGTGGTGTGCGCCGGCTGGAAGGGCAGCTTCTGCCTCGAAGACAGTATCTTCGGCGGCGCGCTGGCCGAGCGGCTGGCCCCGTTGGGCTTCGACATTGCCTCCTCCGATGCCGCGCTGGCCGCCCTGCACCTGTGGCAGCACGCCAAGCCCACCTGGCCCGAGTACCTGCTGCAATCGGCCGCCGTGCGCCGCCTCAACGCCCTGGAGGCGCACGACGATTTCACGTTCTGCATGCAGGTCGATACCCATCTTGAAATTTTGCCCCTCTGGCGCACCGACCGCCTGGTGCGCGGCTAACGTGCTACTGCGCCGAAAAGCGGTAGGCGGCCGGCGTCTGCCCGGTTTTGCTTTTGAATAGCCGGCTGAAATACTGCGGGTACTCAAACCCTAGCCGGAAGGCCGTTTCGTTGATAGTAAGCGACGTGCTGAGCAGCAGTTGTTTAGCTCGCTCGATGAGCGCGCTGTGGATGTGCTGCTGCGTGTTCTGGCCGGTGAGCGAGCGCAGCATGTCGCTGAGGTAGGCCGGCGACACGTGCAGCGCGTCGGCGAAGTGCTGCACGGTGGGCAGCGGCTGCTCGTTGGCCCGGGCGAAGTAGCCGGTCAGCAGCGCCTCGAAGCGGCTGAGTAGGTCGTGCTCGGCCGGGCGGCGCGTGAGGAACTGCCGGTGGTAGAAGCGGTTAGCGTAGTTGAGCAGCACGTCGAGCTGAGATACGAGCACATCCTGGCTGAACCCGTCGATGGGCTGCTCGCACTCGCGGCGCAGGCCGTCGAGCACGCCATCGAGCAGGGTTTCCTCGCGGCCCGAGAGGTGCAGCGCCTCGTGCACCTGGTAGGAGAAGAACGAGTAGCCAGCTATCTTCTTGGCCAGGGGGTACTTGTGCAGCAAATCGGGGTGAAAGACGAGCATCCAGCCGGTTAGCTCCGAGGTATCAATGGTTTCGTTGCTTTCGCAGAGCTGGCCCGGCGCGTAAAAGGCCAGCACACCCTCGCTGAAATCGTAGGCCCGGTGGCCGTAGTTAATTCGGCCTTTAAGGTTCTTTTTCAGCGCGATAATATAGAGCTGCCGCAGCGCCGGCCCGCCAGGGGGGGGCTGGTGGTGCGCGTGCGTCAGGTCAATCACCGTAAACAGCGGATGCACCGGCGCCGGGTAGCCGAAGTGCTGCGTGAAATCGGACACCGTGGCTAGGGTGCGAAACTCTTTGGGCGGCTGTTTCATGGCGAAAAATCAGGGCGAAAATCAGTTGTTTTGGTGCGCGCTGAGCGCTAGTAAAATCATCTGTCATTGCGAGCGCAGCGCGGCAATCGCTCCAGAACGACCGACGCGAACATCGTTCTGTTGCCATTGCCGCGTTGCGCTCGCAATGACGGGCGACTTACTACTAGCAAATAACTACTTAGAACCCCGCTGGATAAGCCGCGCCGGCCGCGCTGCCCACCGGCATAATGGCGTCGAGCTCGGCCAACTCGGCCGGACTGAGCGCAATGCTGGCGGCAGCTACGTTGGCTTCGAGGTACTTGCGGCGCTTGGTGCCGGGTATTACCACCACATCCTGGGCTAGCACCCAGGCCAGGGCCAACTGGGCGGGTGTCACGCCTTTGGCGGTGGCCTGCGCTTTTAGTTTCTCTACCAACTCCAGGTTTTTGTAGAAGTTTTCGCCCTGGTAGCGCGGGAAAAACCGGCGCGAGTCGTTGGCTTCAAAATCATCGGGCGTTTTGATATCGCCCGACAAAAAGCCCCGGCCCAGTGGCGAGTACGCCACGAAGCCAATACCCATTTCGCGCGCCGCCGCAATGATGCCCTCGTCCTCCACGCGGCGGTCGAAGAGTGAATACTCGCTTTCGAGGGCCGAGATGGGGTGCACGGCGTGGGCCCGGCGCAGGGTGTCGGCGGGCACTTCGCTCAGACCGAGGTAGCGCACTTTGCCTTCTTCCACTAGGCGGCTCATGGCGCCCACGGTGTCTTCGATGGGCGTGGCGGGGTCCACGCGGTGCAGGTAGTAGAGGTCTACGTAGTCGGTGCCCAGGTTGCGCAGCGAGCGCTCGATGCTCTTGCGAACGTATTCGGGGCGGCCGTTGTAGCCGCCGGTCCACTGCTCCTTATCATCCACTTCGAAGCCGAATTTGGTGGCAACGGTGAATTTATCGCGCTGGCCAGCCAGTACTTTGGCCACCAAGCGCTCGTTTTTCATCGGGCCGTAGAGGTCGGCGGTGTCGAGCATGTCCACACCCAGCTCCAGGGCGCGGTGCAGCGTGGCGAGGCTCTCGGCTTCGTCGGCTTCGCCGTACACGCTCATGCCGTTGATGCCGCCGGTCATGCCCATGCAGCCCAGGCCTTCTACCGATACGTGCAGACCCTGGCTGCCCAGCGGTACTTTCTTGATAGTGCTCATACTAGGTTACTTAGAGGGGTTTTTGAAAGAAAATCCAACCCCACAAAGGTCCCACCACTGGCTAGGGCTAGACTTATACAAACCCGCGCTTCTGCAATACAAAACGCGGCTTGGCTGCGGCCGGCCCGCCCCTAGCGCCAGCCCCGCACCGTGGCCCCGCCAAACACCCCCTTGTTGCCGGCCAGCGAGAAAATGCCGTAGGGAAACACCGCCTCGGGCGCGCTGGCCTCGTTCAGCGCCCGCAGCTGCTCGGGCGAGAGGCGGATGTCGAGCGCAGCGAGGCTGTCGTGCCATTGCGCTACCTGGCTAGCCCCCACGATGGGCGCGCTCACGCCGGGTTGGGCCAGCACCCAGGCCAGCGCCACCTGCGCCAGCGGGCGGTCGAGCGCGGCCGCCACCGGCCGCAGCGCGTCCAGGATGCGCCAGTTGCGGTCGGTGAAGAGCGTGTTGCCGAAGGGGTTGGGGCCGCTAAGGCGGCCTTCGCCGGTGGCGCCGGTGGCGGTGCGCGCGTATTTGCCGGCCAGAAAGCCGGCGGCCAGCGGGCTCCACGGGGCCAGCCCCAGGCCGCACTCGCGGGCGGCGGGCACGTATTCGTGCTCGATGTTGCGCTCCACCAGCGAATAGGCCAATTGCATGGCCACGGGGCCGGGCACGCCGTGCGCCGCGGCCAGCGTGGCCGCCTTGGTAGTGTACCAGGCGGGCATGTCGGAAAAGCCGAAGTAGCGGATTTTGCCAGCCCGTACGAGGTCGCCGAGGGTTTGCAGCACCTCCTCCACGGGCGTCACGGTGTCCCACACGTGTAGCCAGTACAGGTCGATATAGTCGGTGCCCAGGCGGCGCAGCGAGCCTTCGAGGGCGCGGTAAATCTGCTTGCGGCCGTTGCCGCTGGCATTGGGGTTGCCGGGCTCGGCGCTGAAGCCGAACTTGGTGGCCAGCACCAGCTTATCGCGCAGCCGGCGCTCGGCGAGGTAGCTGCCCAGTAGCTCCTCGCTGCGCCCGCCGGCGTACACGTCGGCCGTGTCCACGAAGTTGCCGCCGGCCTCCACGTAGGCGTTGAAAATAGCCTGCGACACATCATCGGCCGAGCCCCAGCGGGCGGTGCCAAAGGTCATGGTGCCCAGGGCGAGCGGGCTCACTACCAGGCCCGAGCGGCCCAGCGTGCGAAAATCGGTAAGGGACATGGGATGGGGGCCAGGGAAAGCCGTCGGCTACGACGGGTCTGGCCCCGCAAAGGTGAGGCTGGGGCTAGCGGGCGGCGATATACAAACCGCGGTTTGTGTTACACAAAATGAGGCGTTACTACCAACAAAGCTTACCAGCCTTTTAGGCCGGCTAATAGCTGTTCGTGAAGCAGCTCAATGAAAGATTGAGCACGCGCATCTGATAGTTTAAGGGCGTCTTCCAGCGTAGCACCCGTAACGGCATCGAAGACACTATTTGTGCATTCAAAATCAGTAAGCCGATAGGTCAGCTGCGCGTCGTTTGAGAAGAGCGCGATTGTGAAGCACAAGCTAAAGCGCTCGTCATCAGGGCCCATGATGCCTACGCGGTGACAACTATAGGCCGGAACGCCAGCGTAGGTGGTGCCATCAAAATCAATAAAGCGCTTAATTTCCGTCGGCTTATCGTTTGTCAGATTCCGCCGGTACCACCGCCGCGCCAGCCGCTGCCGCTGCGCCTCGGTGCGGACGCTATCGGGCCAGGGCAACTGGCCCGTAAATTCAATCTTGCCGGTAGTCGCGTTGCGCGGCCACGGCCGGGCGACCTGTGCACAGGCCGCCCGGCTAGCTAATAAAAAGAGAACGAGAAGCAGCGTTCTCACGCCGCCACCGGCGCAAATTCCGTCACGGCCTCGCCTAAATCCAGTACTTCGGCGCCCGGACGGGCGGCCTCGATGATGCTGGCGCCGGCCGCCGAGCGGTAGCCGCCCGCGCAGTGCACGAGCACCGGCTTATCGGTCGGAATCTCGCTTACCCGCTCGCGCAGCTCGGGCAACGGAATGAGCAAAGCATTGGCAAACAGCGGGTCGTGGGCTTCGGTGCGGTTGCGGATATCGACCACGGTAAACTGCTCGGGGTGCTCGCGCACGGCGGCCACGTCTACGGTGGGACTAGTGGCGGGCTGGGTGGCGGGGGCCAGTAGGGCCCCTTTGATGTTGCCCTCGTAGCCGATTTTGGCGGTTTTGCGAATCACTGCGTCGAGCTGAATCTGGGTGTCGGCGAGCAGGTAGAACTTCTCCTGCGGGCCCACCACCGACCCTAGCCAGGTTTCAAACTTGCCGCCATCCTGCAAATTGAGGGCGCCGGGCAGGTGGCCGGCGCGAAACTTGGCAGCCGGCCGGGTGTCGATAACGAGCACGTCGGTAGCTAGCAGCGCGCCCTGGTGCAGGCGCGGCACCGCCCGGATGCTATCCTCAAAATTGGGCGCGCCCTGCTTGTTGAGCTGCACATCGTGCCCGAAGTACTTGGGCATAAACGGCTGGTCTTCGAGCAGCACTTTTACAAATTCGCCCTCCGACATGGGCTGCAGGGCGTAGTTGCTGGCCAGCTCCTTGCCGATGGTGCTGTCGAGGTCGGGGCTGGTGGTTTTGCCGCACAGCGAGCCGGGGCCGTGGGCGGGGTACACGCGCGTGGTGGCGGGCAGGGCCATCAGCTTCTGGCGCAGGCTGGTGTAGAGCTGGGCGGCGAGCTCCTCGCGGGCGTGGCCGCCGGCGGCCTCGGCCTCGCGCAGGTCGGGCCGGCCCACGTCGCCCACGAAGAGCGTGTCGCCGGTGAACACGGCGCGGGTTTGGGCGGCCTCATCCATCAGCAGCACGCTGATGCTGTCGGGCGAGTGGCCGGGGGTATTGATAGCGTGCAGCTCAACGGTGCCGAGCTTGAGGCGGTCGCCGTCGTCAAAGTTCTTGTGGGGGTAGCGGGCGCCGGTGAGCTTGCTGCAGTAGATGGTGGCATCGGTTTCCTGGGCTATTTCCAGGTGGCTGCTCACGAAGTCGGCGTGGGGGTGCGTCTCAATCACGGCCACAATCTGGGCGTCGTGCTCGTCGGCAAAGTCGTAGTAGGGCTGCGGGTCGCGGCCG
>Ga0160429_1000726_pt1 | contig 22969 bp, 8 predicted proteins | sample SolpanmetagenomR_FD_108199 | JGI IMG/M metagenome (GOLD analysis project Ga0160429, IMG submission 108199) | Solar panel surface microbial communities from Lawrence Berkeley National Laboratory, California, USA - R | ecosystem: Engineered > Built environment > Solar panel > Unclassified ...
TAAATCTTCTTCTATCGAAGATGATCATATTGGTACACCTTTAATTGGTTTAACACCTGGTTCAAATCTTAATATTATATCAAAATCTTTATCAAATGATTATTTTTTATCAAAAAAAAAACCTCCTCCTGTACCAATAAAAAAAGAACAAAAAAAGGATATTTATGTTACTGCTTTATACGATTATATTTCTACAAATATTGGTGATTTATCTTTAAAAGAAGGTGATTGTATAAAAATTATTAAAAAATCTGATAGTATAAATGATTGGTGGATTGGTGAATTATTAAAATCTGGTGAAAAAGGTAATTTTCCTGCAAATTATGTAGAATAATTATAATAAAATTCTGTCATGTAAAAAACTTTAATTCAGCCTTACATCAAGGAACACATATATATTTTAATCATCTATAAAATCTTCTTCCTTTTACTAAAAATCATGTTATTATATATAAACCCATTTGATAAAAATATGATGAATCATGATAATGATGATTTACAATTACAAATTATAAAACAATCAGAAGCTTTACAATTACAACATGACGCTTTTAAAATTGAAAGAGATTGTTGGAATATTGAAAAAGATCGTTTATATAAAAGAATTTCTTCATTAGAAATTTTATTAAACTATCCAAAATGTCACAGGTATATATCATCACATATCTTCTACTTTTAAATGACTGAATATATACTAATAATTTAAATAAATAGTCCTGCAAAATCACCTTTTGGTTCACCTTTATTAAATAATCAATCATCTCCTATAGAAAAAGAAGAAGATAATAAAGAGAAAAAGAAAATAATCATCAGAAATGGTGCTCCTAATTTTATTGAATTACCTCCTCCATCAATGATACCAGAAAGTATGTCAATTTTATTATAACAACATTAATATAAATAAATACTAATTCATATTCAAAAATATTAGATACATTATCACCTCCTCCTCCTTCATATAGAAAAGATGCTGGTCATACTCCATCAAGATTTCCTTTGAATAATAACATAATTATAAATAATGAAGAAACTCCTACAAGAAGAAATACTACATTAAATTCAATAAATAATAATAATGACGATGATGAAGAAAATGAAAAAGATGAAGAATTAAAAGGTCCATTACGGTTGGCAGAATTACCAGGAATACCTTCAAATGATACCAACTTTTCAATAGAAGCATTAACTGCTAAATTGGCATATATTGTGGATCATCCAGAAATTAATCAACCTGCTGTCATGAGAACTGTCAATCATTTTAATCATGGTAATGACACGGCAAGGTCAAATTTAAAGTGAGTCATGTTGGACACCCTCTTCAAATGAAATTTAATTTTTTTTTTTAATTTTTTTTTTTTACTAAAAATAGTCATAGGTTGGAAATCCCCGGAAATTTGTCACCCGCTTCATTTGATGAAAATGTTTCAGCCGCGCCAGCACCAACACCTCCTCCCGCTTCCGTCACCTCGCAAGTCATTAGCCCGGCCATCTTAGCCGATGCCGGTTTCGGAGGTGTCATTTTAAAAAAGAGAATAAATTCAAACTTTGGTGCGCCGTTCGGGCAATTAAAATAACATACCTGGTGACAACACCTTTTACTAAATTTAGTATCAATATTTGCGGCAAGAAATTACAATTGGCACAGTTGGCTTGGCAGACCGGAACTCATTTACTTTGGGCGCAGGGGCCTTCCGCAATTTTAAAAACGCCGGCAGCCCGCACACACCTGTCTGAGCCTCGTCTTTAGTTTGCAGGTATATAAGGCCGTTGAACACCTCGACATTTTCTACAATTAAAAAAACTCTTTTATCGCCAAAACTTCCTCACACAAAAGCCATAAATCCAACGGTTACCTGAGTCATCGTATCAATTTATTATTATATAATGGAAACTGAAAAGAGTAAGGAAATCACCAAGCTATGGGGTAAGAGAAATCATCAAGCATCCGATGAATTTGTCGAATATTACATGGCCTCGTTTCCGACAAGCAAGGCGGCGTACACTGAAGAGATTATGCATGCAATAAGTTTGTTCGGTGAATATGTGCTGCGACTTCGACCCATAAGACTTGCACCGGAAGCAGTTCTTGTGGAATCAATGGTAGATCAGTTATTAGAAATGTATAATACGGACAAGAGTGAATCTAACCCGGTGACAATTTTCTCAAATTGCCTAAGTAAGGCATTGAATGCGAAGGAAGATTCTACAAACTATACCAAGGATGAAAAGATTATGAACTCGGAAATGCGTAAGACGTTGGAAGCGTTCTTCACGAATAAACCTAAGACCTTAGAAGTAATACTAATTAACCAAAGATTGTCAATACCTGTTGTCAGAAAAGATGCTTTGTTGCTCTACATCCCCAACATTCTGAAGGCCATAGCAATGGATGTCTTCGGAGTGCCCCGACGTTCAGCAGTAAAGTGGATGTTGCTGGCTTGGATTCACGCTACCAAGTTGATTTATTACCCTTGGGCGGCTACATATCATATAATCGAATCTAAATTTGATATATTGAAATTTAGCTTCAGGTTTTTAGACTTTCGGGGCGCAGAAGTAGAAACACAGAAAAAGTTGATGGATAAAATACTTCGAGAAAGGTCTCCAAAGCATCTCTATGCCGGGACTCACTTTAACAACAAATTCACATCACCGGACAGTTGGAAAGTATTCAGGACTTTATATACCTTGCTACATCCTGAAGCCCGCACCTTAGAGACAGAAGACCTAATTCAAGCGTTCAAAGAAGTTCGGGCTAGTTTACTTGAAGAAGATGAAACCAAACTTGCAGAAGGGTTTTTCAAGTATTGCCTGGATCACATACATCGTGGAGCACAATATTTGCCTAATGATTTATTTAAGGACTTCTTGATCATCATCCAGTATTCCGTCATATTTATACCAGTAGAAGTAACCGATTCTACTAAGATCGTGAATGATAGATTCCGAAAGGGAATCCTCAAAGCCAAAGATGACTTTAAAAAATTTATTCAATCTTGGCGAATCCATCTTTCGCAGCACCCAAATGTATGGCATGCAGTATTGGAGCAATATTTGATTTCGGTCTCTAAAACCAAAAATGCTCAAATGGGTATAACCCAAAAATTGTTTCAAGTTTTGATTGACGCCATGTCAAACCTTCTGAAAGATAAAAATGGTAAAGACGCCACAGCCATGCTTAAAAGCTTTGCAGACCGGTTAGAAGAGCGTCACATGACGGTGGCGAAAACGACCATGATGGTGGAAAATCTGCAATCAGGTTGGTGGACGTATCATATTGAAGTCCTGAAGAAATTGATCAGCATACATAAACCTCTTTCCACAATTTTTCCGACACAGCAGGATAAGTCAAATCTCACACCGGGGAGCCTTGATCAGAATTCTGAAGATGAAATCGATCGTTTCGTAGATGAGAGTTACGACAACCCAAAAATTTGGGAACTCTTACACCGTCCCCAAAGTCTACACGAAGAGAAGTCCGTAACCACAGGTGCTAATTCGGATCATGCTATTCTTGAAAGACTACTTAATGCTATGGGACTTGACACTGTACGAATGGTACAGCTATGGTCGCAGGTTTCCACAGACCAACATGAACACATGAGAGCCTCGCTGAAGGCATCCTTTAAACACGGTGCATTTCCAGCGCATATCCTTATGCCATTGCCACATCACCATAATCCAGTTCCTACACGACCTGGCAGTGGTGGCCAAGCGAGAGAAGAAGAAGGAGAAGAAGGAGTGGCAGAAAGGGAAGAACCATCGCCACATCACCATAATCCAGTTCCTACACGACCTGGCAGTGGTGGCCAAGCGAGAGAAGAAGAAGGAGAAGAAGGAGTGGCAGAAAGGGGAGAAAGCCCGTTGCGTCCTGTATCACCCCTTACCAAAGAACAAGAGCAATCTACATTAACTCGGACGGTGAGCGCAGTTACAACACCAGGGAAGAGACCAGGGAGGAGGGTTTGGGGCACCGCTTTACCAATGCAGTCTTTTGAAGAGTCTCCGTACCAGGAGTAATCGTATCGATCTTTTAATCACGATATTTGAAATTTGCAGTGCATTGGGGGGGGGGCGCGACTGGCTGCTTTGTGTTTTACATGTAAATTAGTGCATATAGGATTATGTTAAAACGAAGCGTCCATCTTAAATATGAAATTCATAATCGAGCTGATTTGATTTTCCAGTCTTGCTATGTGATATTGTGTAATTTAGTAAACGACCAATGTATGACTAACGCTGTATTGATTGTATAAATTATGATGATATGTAGCAGTAATCTCCTTGTTTTCAATTTTCCTTCCTGGGCTCTTTAGAGAATCAATCCTTAAAACGCATGGGCTTGTTTGTTGACTTTTCAGGCTCCTCTACAAGTGAGATAATATGGTAAATTGTCTCATTTGGGATTGACTCATGGTAAGTCTAAACTTCAAAATGCATGACTCATTTGTCTCCGAAATGAGCCCAACAAATTTGGAGCCGGGGCTAGACCTGGACCCTTGAAATATTTGCCATGTTTCAAGTTCCGAGACCGACATGTTGCTTCACAAGCTAATTTAAAATTAATTTTAAAATTGGAATTTGCAATCTTCAGCGTTCCGTTCGTTCGAACAGAGTTTGGAATTGGGGTGCAACAGAATTGGAATGTGATAATACATTTTATGTAGTCTGTCTGTACGTGGGCCACGCCTTGATATTTTTTGATTGTTGGGTTTGGCATTAACATTATTAAGCACATTTTCTCCGGCCTATCCGATGACCAAAACGGCCATTTTTTTAGTTTATTTTGAAATAGTCGAAGCTATAATTTTGCATGAAATTAATAATATGATAACATAATAACATGATGTCTAATACCAATAATTGAATCTCACTCTCCTGCTAGACAAATAGCTGGCCATTTTCATTACATATAATCATTGTTCATCCTTATTTTGACGAGTCACTAGAAATTAACAGCATTATTAGGAAAGAAAGTACAAAAGTTCCGAAAATTTGAAAGTAATTTTATTTGTAACTAAATTTAGTATCATCCAATCAAACTTTCCGGTGCGGGGTACATTACCCCACCACTAGCAATCCAATTATTTCTAACAACATCCAAAACGCACCCTTGATTACAGCGAAATTGACAGACCTTGCCCTAGCGCTCAATCATAAACGCTAGTGAGTCGATCAAATAGCCAGGGCCATGCGCACCCATTATTTAATTATACTAACATGTTCGCCAGCTATATTTAGGAGAGTTTAATTTCCCCCGTCCCTGATTTTTCACCAATTTGGTAAATTAAATCATGGCTGTGCGGCACAAATTTGCGATGTGACGGGTAAAATTGCGGGACATTAATCTTGAGGACCACTATCTTTCACACCACACAAAAAAAAATTCGGTGCTGCGTGTTTCACTCTTGCCAAATGGGCGTCTAAATTGGAAAATTACGGGCTCGGGCTGTCCTCACAGTAGCCGCTATTCGACAGACCCAACCTCTAATATTGAGGCAAAGATGAAATGTTCCTTGTCTAGTGTTTCCCCGATTTGTTTTATTATTAGAAACGGAAGAGCGAAATCGCCAACACAGCTTTGCCAGATCTTCTTGTAAAATATAAGACCGGCTCCTGAATCCTGCTTTTGGCTTTGATACTTTCAGAAGACAGTGGATTTTAAAATCACAGATATTTTGAAATGGATAAACGTGGCGCCGACGAAAATAAATTAGGAAAGGATAAAGAGAAGAATGATGGCTGGCGAGAAAAGGCCAAATTTTGGAGATCAAACAAAGCAGGACAGGTGCGAGACTTAGTAGTAAACAAGATCGAAAGTTCAGGACACTGGGTCGAACATCCAGGACATAGCGTCGAAGGTCCAAAACCTAATGCCGAGGAAACTTCGAGTTGGACTGAGATACCAGTTCCAAATCATATGGATTGTTTAGGCATCACGTGTCTTGCTGCATTTCTAACAACCCATTCGAAGAACCAGACCAACGATACGGCCCACATACAACCGTCATTATCGAGGTTTGAAAAGTCTGCGATCGATATGATCAATCCTTATCTCAAAAGTACAAAGGAAACCTTGAGCCACGAGGAATGGAGGGAGCGTGTACTATGGCCAGTCATTCAAATACATCGACACGAGGCTGAAAAGATTTGCCGTGACCTCATCTCCAATTTTGATGATGAGGACAAAAAACACGAATTTCTCGATTTCGTCCGACAAGGACTGCCCTACACACTCTTTAGGGATGTACAGGCTACAGGGAAACTTTTCTGGCACCATCTTCTGGCGCTTTTGAAAGATGGCAGGTTCCTTCCTGATATAATCATAGAGTGGATCTTTCACATCCTTTTATATGATCTCGATATTAAGATCGATCATTACAAGTTGCAGAAAAAGGAACCAAAGCTGGAAGATTTTATGGAATGGTTTCGTGAACCGAATCATGGCAAAAGAAGATGCTCAGTAACCGATGACATGGTTGAAAACTGCTTGAGAACTTGTGCTGATTTTCGCAAATTTACAATCGAGGAGGCGGAATGGACCTTATTAGAGTGGTCGAACTTCCCAAAAGGAGATAAAGAATGGTCAGAGCAAGTCGTAACTACTTTACGTCCTCGAGCCATTGCGTTTGAGTCTATACTAGTAATACTACCAACTTTTGATGAGGAATACCTTGCCTCATGTCATAAGGAGATGCAGAAAATCTTTGAAGATATCAAGCTATCTCGAACCGAAATCCATTCTATCTCAAACGGAAAAGGTGAAGTTTTGATCGGTTTGGCACAGTTTTTTGATTTTCTAGAAGGGCATTCGAAAAAGCAAACTTTAATAGCGGAACAAGACCATGAAAGCCTTTCAGAGAAAGCTTGTAGAGCTGTAGTACGCAGAATTAGCTCGTCTTCGGTGAAAGCGGGTATGGTGGATAGGATGAAGGAACAAGCTACAAGTATTCTCATCAACCCACTGATTGCGATCTTCCTGTATGACTACCAACGCGGTCTTGGTGATGTACACATCAAGCACTTCGAGTTGTGTAGCAGCTTGAAGCAAGGAACCGACCTCGAAGCTGTAAAGAAAAATCATCAGGAAGATTTAGCAAAGAGAATGAAGGAACTCGACTCTCTGCGTTGCTCACCAGGGGACGACTTAGATCGGCTTCATGACAAAACAAATGGCGTGAGAAGAATGCAATATTACCTCAAACACGAATCCAGTCCGGGTCAACCACTCGCAGGCTATTTTCATTGGGCAATAGCTAAGGGGATCCAAAAGTGGCGGAACTATGAGAACGATAATCCAGCAATTCGAACTTGGGCAGAGCATGTCGAGTCAAATGAGACGAAACACGCTCGGGATTTGGCCGAGATCGAATTGCTCGAGCGAGAGGATCGCCCTGCGTCGCCATCCCAAGCTTCTGCACATGACAAGAAACTCTTTGACATGCGAAAAAAGCATCATGTTAATCTTGGTAAATACGAATATCACTACAGGAATCCCTTCGAGGCTAGTGAACTGAAAGCCTTTATAAGGAGATTGTCAAGCGACGATGAATTGAAAAAGGCAGGTTTCGACGATAATGTCCGAGAAATATGGATCACATTATTACCATTCTTTGGCGATGCGAGATTCACTCCTGACAGTACAACGACTTGGTGGCAATTCATTATACACCATATCTGTATAGGATTCGAGGATGACTGAGAGTCTGATTTTGAAATATGAAATAGTGAAGTCGTGAACTCACCGAAATTATCGTTCGAATATAGTTGGACGATCGTATTATTTGATTTGCTGTTTTTTATCAGTGTTTTGGCTGTTGATTATCATTCTTTTCATTTGTATGTTAGTAACAAGTATTTAATTATTGTCACATGTGAATGCAAATACTAGCACAAACCCACCTACATCCCGCTTTGATCATCTTGCAAGTCATTTTATTAATCTGTCAGTTTTGTTCCGAAAGCTATGGTGGGCCATATGTACCACTAGTCGATTACGTAATAATCTAAATTTGCAAATTTGCTTATCAGTCATAACAATTATCTAATTTTGTAAAATAACGTCAAAAACGACATAATTTCCCTTGTTACGAGCTAAGATTGATCAAATCTATTATATAACCCCTCTAATGAGTACTCTACGCCCTCTATATTATCTCTTACTAATATGCCACCTCGGAAAACTGATCTCGAGCCGTATCGGCCAGAAATCGAAGAATTACTACATGAAGAAAATACTTATAATGATATCCTTAGATTGTTATGGAATCAGCACGCAATTAGAATCAGTCCTACGATATTGAAGTCATAGCTACGAGGCTAGGCAGTTAGTACAAAACCTTACGTCGTCGATATAAAGGAGTTAAGAGATTGAATCTAAGAATTATTTTACGATTCTAACGCTAACGATTACGAGACTACAAAGATACTCGTTGCTAAAGGCTTTAAGATAGCTATGTAAGCCTTACGACGAATTCAGAAGGGCATAGGTCTATTAAAACGAATTAGTGCTAATACTGACGCTGAATATTCTTAGAAGATAAGTTTAATTTTGCGTATTAAGTATGATAAAGGCACAATTAAGCATTATAGCAAAGAATTCCTTGCTTTATATATACGGCGTGAGTATAGTAGCGTAGGAAGGTGAGTTCCTTATATAAATAAATGCCGATGTGAAGCTAACTAGTATTTGAAGAAACTGAATATTTCGAGAAGTAAAACTTCTTAATCTAGAAGCTATACTCGCTTAGTTACAAAAGATGAAGAGTGCTAATAAAGCTATTATCACACTAGGACCAAACTTTGCATAGTCTATAGATAGCTATTATAAATTCGAGCTATAGGGAATACAAATCTACGCTATGATTAACGTGTATTTAAGGATAATTACGTGAATGTATATCGGTATTACTAGTCGTACTTCCGTGTTAGTTATAGCTTAGTATATTAAACGACTAATAGACGATAAAAATCACACAATGCTAGAGCTTCTAAAAACCGATCGTGGAGCTGAAACTATACTAGCAGTAGATACTCACTATTAATTAAGCTCTTTGCTTTATCTACGGACTAATAGCTAACCCCTTAAGCTAAGTGACTATTTCAGATTCAGCACTAGTAAGTAAAATTAACGTATCGAGAGCTAGTAAGGTCAAATAGCTAAGAGGCAAGCTAGATATTAGAGGGAGTACTTTATTAAACTCACGGTAGATAGTCTATATAACGCTAACAAGATAATAGATCGAGTCTCTTTTCTAGCTATATACATACTAATACTTTAGAAGTAGCTTAATTACTTCGTAGGGCTTTAGAATAGTCATTAGATTAGACGTTAAAGGAAACGACCTTAGGCTATTCACGGCTAGCCGTTATATCTATATAATCATCTAGAGATTTAGGGGGATAAAAAAAGGGGCATACCGGTACTAGAATCTATACTTAACGACTATTAGTAGATGCTTAATAGTTTCAGTATTTGATACTCGTAGCTATAGATAAACTCTAGCTAATTTACATTATAAATCTTAACGAGTATCTCTCTATAAACACCTTAGTATTCTGCATATTAGCTATTATAGTCTTTAGCGATTTTGATAGTATAAGCTATAACGATGAAGGGAATCTAATTTATCGCTAAGTATATCTATACCTTAGAGAACAAGCTTTTCTACTTAAATAAAGGGGGTTAGAACTATAGCAATCTTCTAAGCTGTTACATAGCCGCGACTAGCAGCCTAGCGAGGCCATATAGCGTACGTATCGTGAGGGCAGTAAGGACTTTATTGTAGAAATTGATAACGACTTCAACTAGTACAAGTACTAGATAGAAAATATAACAAGCTGTTAATAATATTAATTTAATTAAAATTATTAAAAAACGGCCATAATTTGCTCTTAGATCTTAATAAAATAGTATAGCAACGAGTACTAGTAGTAGCAAGATGGTACAGCAACGAGTACTAGTAGCGAGTACTATAGAGAAGTATATTTCAGAGCTATCTCCCTATCCTTCTTCTTCTCCTTTATTAATAATTTGTAAATTTTTACTTATCTATTTAATATTTAATCTAATTTATTACTTATCCTTATTATCGTGCCTATCATTCTTCTACTCCTATACTCTTTACAATATGGCGCCGTAGTCACGTCTCTGCACAATAACACAAGATGACCATAAGTCTAAATTTAGCGAATATAAGTACTATAGCGATTATGGTGCTATCAATCCTTAAAGACTTATTAGTGATACCTTCATATAAGAATTAACTACATTCGGATTAATATAGACACAACCACTAAGTACCGCTACCGTCACGTCGATAGAAGAAGTATTTAGTGATCCTACTACTATACCTTCTAGTTCGACTATTTATTCAACTACTTATTCTAGCTACTAATCCTTTATAAGGGGTCTATTTAAGCCTCTAAGTCGTTTCTCTGCTATACTACTAATATCTAATAACGAAAGAATACGAGATCGACCTTAAATACTAACTATACACGCTAGTAGCCTTACTATGTCACGACGTAAGGAGAAAGCCTTAAAACTTACACTAATGTTAACTACGAGTACGAGTACTCGTATAGTACGAGCTCCTACTCCACCTCAATGTCTTAACGTGTACCTATCGCTTTATACTATACTTATAACAATATCTAAGAAAAAGGGAAGGATTATATAAGAGAATGAACTACTAGTAGTCCTTAAGTAATAGTATAATCCTATAACTAATTTAGACTTTTATGGCTTGAGTGTAAAGGATATAATCGACTTTTTTACTAAGAGATCCCTCTACGCGTACGTTCGCTAGTATAGCCGTTAGAAGGGCCTAAAGTATATATATCTATTTAAAGAGATTAGTAATAAGACAGATCGGCTAATAGAGATAAGCTTAGCTACATTTTCTTCTTATTTTGATCTAGTAAAGATATTACAGCTATTTAATAACAATAAGAGGAAGAGTAAAGGTAAATATTACCTTAATATCGCTATTAAGGTAATAAAGGGAAAGGGCTCTATCCTACTAGAGGTACTCTCTAAAACTCTACTAAGGGTCTTACTACCGAGGATATTACCTTCATACTTAACTCTAGCTCTAGCTAGTACTCTATTCACTTCACGATCACTAGTGTCGCCTTCTCTATCACCTTCGGATTTACCTTCCGACCCCTTTTAAGAAACGAGTACGAGTATTAAGACTAAGAAGTTATAGCAAACTATAGTAAGTGAAGAATTGTACTTATTATTAAGAATCTGAACTAATTGCTACTCGTAGACTATTAGCTATAATAGGCCTCCTTAAACAATAAGTCTTATCGACGACAATGCTACGATTAACACTCGTTAGCCCCTCTAAGAAGTTTCTAATAATATTAATTAAGATGCTAGTATTAGTACAGCTATTACTATAACTTCAAAAGAGGTAAAGAATATAACTTCAAAAGAGGGGAAGACTACTAGGGCTATTCGAGGAATGAGAAGAGTTATTATACCTATAAGGGCTAGGGTGGAGACTTATATAAGCCGTGTAATCCGTGATAGCGGTTTTAGTTATAATACTCGTAGTAATAGCATAAGGTCACTAGAGCTACTAGAGGGTACTAAGGGTTAATAACATAATAAGAGAAAGACTATAGAAGATTTTCTTAGCTATTTAAGGCGTTTTTGTGATTTTGTGGTTTTTATTCTATCTAATATATATTTAATCTAATATACATTTAATTTATGAAATAACATAGTCTTATACTCGTTATAGATACTATATAGTAAAAGAAAAGCCCCCTCGTGCTAGTTATGAAGCTATATAACAAAAGAAACATTCCTATCGTACTTATAGTAGTACTCGTAATTATCTAGCTAGTTTTGTATTATAACGAGCCTTATTATAGCGTTTGTAGTATACATAAGTGCTATCTAGACGCTATGTAAAGACTCTGTAAGCTACACTAGCCTTCTCACAAGCCTTGTAAGGATTAGGCGTAGTTATCCCTTTATTCGTTTCTATAATACAGCTACAGGAGTCGTAAGTTTTGAGAGTTTAGCTAGAATAACGACTTCCTGCATCTCTAGATAACTACGATACTACTAACTCGACGTAGCGAGTCTTTTCGAGATGCTAGAAGTCGGCTACATCATTAGTACTAGGGCGTATGTAGTGAATTCTATGATACTCGTTAGTTAAATTAATATATAGTAAATAAAAACAATAATTATACTCACTTTGTTACTATTGTTTTAGCTGTTTTGATCTCTTTAACATCGCTATTATTAATACTTTCATCGTCGTTATTATCATTATTATTATTATCCTCGGAGCTGTAAATTAACCCCTCGGTACTCGTAGGATTAGGTACGACACCTATAGTCTTATAAATTTCCTATGTAGCACGTTACTTATAGTGTAATTACTACATCTATTTATCGGAGAATCTATAGTATAGCTTATATAGGAGTAGAGGCTAACTAGTAGTACTACGAGCGGCGTTCTTAGTACGTACACGAGCGCTAGATACCTCCTAAGCTCTACTAAGAGGTGTGTTAATAGGCACCTATCCGTGCTATAGAAGATCTGTCATTTTTTTTATAACGAGTATTATGAAAGAAGAGAGAAGGACTTATACAAGGGAGGAATATATACTCGTACTAACAATAGTACTAAGAACAATAAAAAAGTATAATAAAGAGAATATTTATTAAAAACAGTAATAAAATAAACAAAAGTGAATACATATAGTAAAGTCTAAAGAGCTAATTAAGAACAATAATAGCGTATGTAATAAAGGCATTCGTAGCTATTATGATGTATTAGTTAATAGCACGTAACGAGTACGCTTACAGTGGCTTCATAACATACAAGGAGGCCGAGTGTAGCTACGTTAATACTAGTTAGAATAGTACTATAAAGACGTCAATTATGTATTTTGAGATATGACGTTTTCAGATTTTATGAAATAAGGTTATTGACTAGTGGTCACTACGGCCTGCCGTCAAAGCCTGTTTCGATGGCGTCATTCTATGGAAAATTTTTGTGGGTAATTTCCGAAAAATTCATTATTAAAATTGGACGTCTACTAAAAATAGAATATTTTAAAAAAATTTAGCTTTTATGATCGGTGGAACACATGTTTGTCACACTTGAACCAACAATTTTTTCTTTGGCTAGTGATATCAAGGCGTCCCCTGAAATCATGTTCTTAGTTTTACCAACGAGAGCTTGGACGTTACCAACAATGAAAAGATCTGCAGCTCCGCAATTTTGTCATGGCAAAGTTCACGCTCCTCCGTGTTGGCAGTAGTACCTTTTGCGGTGAGGAGGAGGAAAAAAGACTAAATTTAGCACAAATGTGTTTCAATCACAATAAAGTACCAACATGTTTTATCCCCTGCATTCGACCCTCCAAAAGTATCGTCTTGTCCCCGCCTCCAACCTTGCGCTTAATATTTATCTTAAATACTATAAATAGTTTGATGAAAATCCCACTTTCTTTGTTGTTTCCCATCACTAAATTCATATCTTCTAAATTTTTGTTTTGAGTCTATTCTTCCTGCGCTTTGATATGTCATCTGCAAAGGAATACTTGTTGAAGGAGGTAGAAAGGGAATATGGAGACCTATCAGGAACGAAAATTCTTCATTTGTCACGAGAGTTCCATTCGAAACTTCGGCCACGTTCAAGTGTCCTTCAAACTAGTTTTATCGGATCATTCCTGATTCACGACTACTTTAAGAATAAAGATATTCCAAAGCATAATGGTGCAGGATCAAGGATCAGGGGATTATTGCAAACTATAATTAACGCATATGAACTCGATGTAGACAATCCGGCCAAGTCATTACAGACCACTAGCCACAACGATTGGGAGGACGGTGAATTAAAACCCAGATTGCAATTGACAAAACATGACGAGATTCTTCCTACCTTGACTGAAATCTTTACGGCATTTTGTGATGAGGATAAATCGGTACGAAAAGATGTTTTGCATGATCTGGCAAAATATCTGCCATACCCTGTATATGAAGAACTGTTATACCTAAATGAACATGATGTTGAGTTTTGGACTTCTTTATGTATGTGGCTTAAAGATACTTTTAACTCGGACCATATATTTTTGATATTGCAGAGTTTCATAGCATGTCTGTTGACAAGACTGCCTACTACCTTTGAAGAATATCGAGAAGATTCGTGCGAGGACATACTGTCATTGCTCATTACGGTCATCGTGGAGTCAAAGGTTGATAGTAAAGAATTTGATACAGCTTATAGCCTTCTTAAAGTATATCCAAAGTATCGTCAAAAGCTTGCCGAGGAATATAGATGGATATGTACTAATACAAGTACGACAGTCCATGTAGTGATTAAAGACAAGTATATATGCGAACCCCCAAAATTTGGAACAAACCATTCGACACTAAATCTCAGCGCGATTTTTGCCATATTTCCACTATACAGTAAAAGCTACAAGACTTTTTGTCAAATACATGCAAAGAAAGGTCTGGGTCTTCTCAAATTTAATCCAAATATCAAAGCGCCAGCATTCTCGAAATGGAGAGATCTGATATCAATTTTTGAAAAACGTGGATCGATGGATATCTACGACATGGAAGCTGAGGTGAATTGGGCAGTAACGGGAATTGAAAACCTGCTTGAAGGCGGAGAAACATATGTGCGGAAGGATGCTGCTACGATGGCTTTTCGACTGGCTGAACATAAAGGTCATTTGACTTTAGATGGAGTATCAAAGCTGATTATTGCTGAGACCGAGATTGACTCTGATCGAAATAAAAAACTACACGAGCACCTTCCCAAGCACCAAAAAGATGCACACTTGGGTATGAAAGACAAAATTGATCGAGCCTTGTATTTTTTAATATATGAATGCAGTCCCTGGGAGACAATCCTTGGATACCTCTTTCACTGCATTTCCAGAGGCATTGGAATGCTGGTCCAACACCATTTTTCGCTTTGTGAGAGTGGCGGAATTAAGGATCAAGCTAGATATTTGGAAAAGAAAAAGCTAATTCGTGAAATGAAACATAATACTATTAATCAATCAGGATGGAGAGCTGTTATCCCATACCTTATGTTGAAAGACATGTCCCCATCCCACGCCGAAATCGTACAGGCCGAGCTTGGAACTGTATTTCAAGATGTCACAGAATGGGATTTGGAAGCTATATTTCAGAGATACAAAGACGCACCGTGGTCTGGTTATGATGATGATCACAAATTTATAATCCAAGTGTGGGACGATCTTGTAGTTCCATATAAACACATCCTTGTCGAATTTGGAAAAACAAAAATGAACTTGGAGCAATACGTTCGCGGAAGTATCAAGACGGGGCTTGCGGAGAAACTTGACAGGTATCTTGAGGAGGAAATTAATAAGAAAACATGATGAGCATAATATAAATCTTTTCGTCTGAAATTTATTGATAGTATGAAATGCATTCAAGATATCATGACGATACTAATACGTTTGTCTCCGCCCTAACATAGATCAACCATCACAATACTTGAGTGACAATGTGCAAATACACTCCATTAGTCCACGTCAATCGTTACTATTCAGGATTTTTGGGCGAGTCAAGGTTGATGTTATTAATAAATGTTAACTAGTCATTTATATTATTCAGATAAAGATAGAATAAGAGAGAGTAGAATATTGATACTATAATATTACAGGCTATATTATGATGAAGGGAGGAAATATATCAAGTGATTTTGGAGAGGAGAAAGGGTACTCGCATATTTTATGAATATACATCTAATACAAGTAGACAATTTTATACCATAATTAATATTTCATAAAATATAAGGAATGATCATAACAATCATAGCTCTATATACACATTAGGAGATATAGTAGTAGAATGAGGACAAATCATCAATCTCACCTTTAATATCAAAAGTGATTATTATAATAAGTATATATATTGTCATTTCTCTATTTGTAAAAAATGCTAGGAATTTAGGTGTATTTATTATCATGATTATTTTTATAATAATAATCATCCACTGCACGTGATCATTGAAAAAAAAAAATTTATCTCCGCAATAATTCCCACACAACCTAATTTAATTCGATTTTATTATTATAATAGTCTATTATATACGAGTCGTTGTTAATGCTCCATGCAGTCATTATAAACATTCATTTCATGGTGGCGCAATTGAACACATTCTTGATTTTGATTCAGCTCTGTTAACAAAATTTTGGTGTACCGTTTATGATAATTCACTGTATAGGATACAAAAGTTCTTTTGTTGATCTTGCTACAAGAAACCTTGCACAATGTCACCGCCACCGACCCGTGATGAGATCCTCAGTCGTAGACGGCCATGGAAAGATCAAGCTGTAGCAGATATGATGAATAAATGGAATAGTGAATGCATTAAGATCACATACGAATATACAACCAAATTCCACAAAACGTTCGATGATGACTGGCGAAAGAATTGTTGCGAGGCATTGCGCGGAAATAGCATCGCTTTTGATAGGGCACTGAATAGTGTTGCGGACCTTGAACCAAAGTTAAACAAAGTAGTGTGTGACATGAAAACATCAATTGCCGAGATAAAGACGAAACATGAACAAATGTTGATAGATGAAAGAGAGTTGGACCATGTAACAAAGTCGGCGAACCATGGAACAAGGCCAGAAGCCGAAATTTCTCATTTGCGTATATTGATTGAAAAGACTTTAGATCACGATGTGGTTCAGTTGAAAAGTCGGATCGAGGATATGAAACGCTTGGTTATGCACTATAAGTGCTATAAATCTTGGTCTCATCCGCACACTTTTTTATTACTCTTGTACAGAATATGCCTGGGGGCTACAGTCCCGGGATCTGAAGTCCAATTAGAAACATTCATTAAAGTCTTTGACAAATGGAGGTCAGGAACCAGTGAAAACGGTCAGAAATCGAATGGAATGAACTTTACCCATGAAATTGTCTGGGGTAATTACATTCACGAGTTTCTTTGTAAAAGAATAGACTATTACATCAAGTGCGATACAGAGAATAAAATACAAAAGAATAATATACGCAAGGAATATCTAAGTGAGCATTACTATCATAAACGATTGTCACTTCTAATGATACCCGTCAACTATCATTTTCTTCATGCTCACCGTGCGAATGATTGTAGGGTTTTTGAAAAGCAAATCATAGACGTGGATCACCTTGGTAATGAGGCAGCTAGTGGAAAAGCTAATTTGGATAGTGTATCCATCAATCAATGGCTAATTTCAGCGACAAATGAATGTCTCGAATTCTTTTATGGGTTGGATCCACTTGAAAAGGAATTTGAAGGATTCAAAGACCCGTTTCGATACAAATCAAAACGCAACATCGAGAAAGTGAAGAAAAGCCTTGCAGATACGCTTAGGCCCTGGATCTTTAAAGGAAAACAGCAAGAGGTCGGCATCTTGGCAAGAAACATCATCTACCTAAAAAGACACCCGCACTCATTGTCGAAAGCTGAGTCGCAAGTTGAGTTGCAAGCTGAGCTTCGAGGGTATGAGATATGTCTGGTAGGGTTAGCAGCTATCACATGTTTGAAATACCTCTTTGCATATTGGGAACCCAATTTAGCAATAAAATTGGGAAAAGTGGATTGTGACTGGGCTTTTTTATGTAGCAGTCTTATAAGCCAACAATATTTGCTACTTTTACAAAGTCAAATTTCGTTTCAGTCTCTCAAATTAGAAAAGCTCACCGAAGAGATGACTACAGTCGACAGAATCTATTTTTTTCGTAGATCCGTGTATGACGAGTTTGTCGATTGTGGTAAAGAGGAAGTTAGGACAGTATTTGAAGAGTTAGAAAAGACTAAAGAAGATGAACAACCCGAGTGGATTCGTTTACTACCTGTCCGAAAGGAGTTTGTAACTTCGAAAGTACCTTATCTCTACCCGCCGTCCAGCGACCTCCAAAACGCTATTTCATTCATTCAAACAATAATTCCGTTGTAAACTAATCTATAAACCCTACATAAAAGCTATGACGAAGAAATATCTAACAAACAATAGGCTTTAATTTAGGATATTTAGTTGAATTTTATTAACCATTGGACTTTTCTTATAGATAGTATGTGGCACTATCTTGACACATCTGATCCTAAAAGTCTTTGAAGCAGGCTTATCTTTGGGAAAATATATATCAGACAAACAACAATCGACTCTTGCTCTTCTCGAGGGTGTATATAGGTCTTACAAGATCTAAGAACAGTAACGAACATGAGCGGCGGAAGACGTGAATTTGTAGTACCTTTGTTTGGTTATTTCGTTTTTGATAGGGGTGTTTGGACAGTGTATGATTTGATTTGTAATGTACTCGTACTTATTATCCAATTTCATCTTGTGTTAGAAAAAAATAAAAAAAAACTTCTCAACTTGTTTGTCGTTTTTATATTCCTTAGGCTGTAAAAACCCTCTCTCTTCATTGCAAGGATATGATCAATACGCGCATTATACTTGAAGACAACTTTCGTATTTACAAAGGGTTTTCATTTTTACATGGTATACACTTTTTATATGATGTTACAAGTTTTAAACATGATTTCAATTTTTTTCTTTAACTAAGGGATGATTTCTTTTCGAAATATGTATCCACCATCTTCTTTCTGCTTACATTAAGACTAAACTAATTTGATGATTATAAGTGAATATCGAGAATAGCACGTAGTTAATAAAATTACGCATTGCTTTTGAATTTAAATACTCTGCCTAGGTATCTGGTTTGTTTATCGAAATATCTAGTACTAGAGCACAACCAGAGAGATATGTTTAGCTCGTATAGAATATCAAATTCAAAGAACATCCCTTTAATAGTGATTTTAAATATAGTAAATATGCAAACTAGTCCAAGATCACTACATAAGAAAAGATAATCGAAAAAATCGCCAACAACAATAAAAAGCTTCCATCTCGACTCAAGTGCAAGTCTTATATGATATTCAGCATGTAGCACCTTCATGACTTGATTCAAGCCTTTATTCAATTCCCAATGTAGCCGTAAGTCCGGAGATAGTCTTTTAAGTTTTCGTAGTGATTCTTATCCACTTCTGTCTTCAGCTCGTTAATTAGGTTGTATTGCTTTCTCCACTTAATAAACCCCTCCAACTGTTTCAGTGTCATCGGTTTGCTGTTGACTTTTTCTTTATGTTGAAGTGTGACTTTAACTATGAATATGATATAGAATAACCATTTTCCAGCCGTTAGATCTTCTGAATTTTTCCGAACTGTAAAGACTGGCAGAAGAGCTCCAAGGGCCACGTTCATTAGGCGCCAATAAGGAAAATATGGTCGGTCTGCCCGTTCGCTTTCTTGAGAGATCTCCTTGACCATGTCTTCAATTTTCTTGAGTGCTATAATGGATTGCATGACATGACGTATTTCATGATGCATAAAGGATGAGTTTGAAGAACTAGTAATATAGAGCAATGCAGTCCAGGAAGTTACTAACATCGCACAACTGATGCTAATGCAAAATAGTGTAAATTTGCCTGGAATAGTTTCCTGATCAGGGACAAAGTTTCTAGCAGTGTCGTAAATGAAAACAAAGTTTGCAACATCCGTAAATGATTCTTGCAAACGACATTTCTCACAAATGGTTCGAATTTTTTGCATCCTTTGCATGTGAAGTCTTTCGACATGCCAATCTCCTGCTTTTAAAGGGTATGAGAGATCTTGATCAGTGAAGGCGATAGGCTTTCCGGCAATTGGGTCATAAGATAGATGACAGATCAATATCAATGATGATGCGATACCTGCAAGATTTGAAACTTGCCTCGCGGGATAAGATGCCTTTGGCCAGTGATGTTTCCCTCTACCAACAGCGTAGAACCATCCTAAGAGAGAAGATTCATACCATTCATCTGTCCAAGTGGTCTTAGCCTCATCATCGATACTTAGCTCATCATGTAAAAGATGAAATTCCGAAATCAAAGTCTTCACTTGCTTCTTTACTTCTTCCTCTGTCTTTTTTCTTTTCTCTAAATCCTCCCGATCACCAAATATGTGCTCGATAATTTTGTAGATTGAACTATCCAATGGCATGAACCCTAGACGTTCCCTGTGGGTTTTTGTATCAATACGCCAGCAATCAGTATTTTCAGTGATGAGGCGTGAATACTTTCCATTCTGCGGCCTCTCCCAGTAGTTTGCGAAAATGTCAATTTCGCATATATAGTAATCCCTCAATACAACATTGTATGTAGTAAATGATTTTTTACTATTGCTCGGAATATTCTGCAAAATTGTGTCCAGCACCCTATTCATGTTTTTTGTCTCACGCAAAAACTCCAAAATATTGTAACTTTCAATCCCTAGTTTCTCCCAGCGGTCAGTCCCTAGGTTCTTGAGAAAGTTTTTTACCGATTGATCCAACTGTTTCAATTCATATTCTTGATAATGTTTGTAGTGTGTTTCTGCTAGAATAAGTCCTATACTCATCCTTAAGCGATCATAACTGAAACCTTTGCGCAATATCGTTTCATATTGCCTTCCAAGATCTGTACAATCTTTCATAATTTCGTCATCATGTATCTCATCAGGGTTGCCAAGCCATTTGGCCATATCGTTGAATGTTTTTATATGTATCAGATGGGTTAATGAAGCTATTCCTCGAAAGAATGGTATTTTCATGACAGGAGCGCTTGATCTATTAGCATTACGTCGGTTTTCCCACTCAACAGTCATATGAAAAGCAAAGGCGATTAATGTATTCATAATAATAACTTCCCATCTCTCGTCCTGTGTCAGTTCAGAACCGTAACTTTTGAACGTGTCGGAAAGAGTGTAATGTGTAGGTAATTCCCCTTTTATGGCAACGAGAATCCTTTGTATCTTCAGAGGAGCATCTGGTGAAGGACCCAGATATTCTGCTGCTAATCCATCAAGGACAATCTTTACACTCTTTTCCGTTTCCTTGTTTGAATAACCACATGCTTTTTCATCCTTTATTATGCTTATAAAACAATATAATTCATCGTATATAATCGCATATCTTAGCTGGTCATATTTATCTGCTGGCTGAACTTTGTATAACGGATATCTAACTTCGGTATTTATCGGCCGTGAATTTTCCACAAAATAACCAATTTCTTTCAGTTCTCGTTGAGCATGTTGAATCAAAATGATGAAGATGTGACGTGATGGAAGATTAGGATTCTTTGCTGCCAATTTACTTGCCGCTTGTTCAGCCGCGATGAGTTTGTCTAATAATGTCATGATTGATGTATTACTTGTACGAATAAGAACTTTGCATAGTAGTTGTAATTTATACTTGATTATCTTTGGATTGATTTGAAGAAATAAAATACATCATCTCGATTATAACATGATCAAGTTTTATAAATGACTTGTTTCTCACGAGAGATTTACACTCCAAAAGGTTATGGAAAGCAATTGATTTTCAACAGGGCGAATCGTTTCTTTTAATATATCAGTCATTTTAACCCCGCATGTTATTACTACTATATTTAGAACAAATTATAATCACTTTGGTATTATCACACATTTTCATTTATAAGCTCTATTACTTTTATTATTTCCAGAAAAGTATTTACCCATCTATCATAAAAAAGATATTTACCATATATTAAAATTGAATTAATTAGATGATGAGGTCCACATTCATAAAAGTAAATAAATCAGCATACTTTTTGTGATTGAACTTTCTTAACCCCGACTAATTACCGAACCTAATGACCCTTGATTTTTTTTCTCCCCTCCTTTCCCCGCATCTACCAAAAGAAATGTCAAATTCCGAAAGAGAAAATGTTGGTACGTAATTAATTTCTAACCATGTAACAAGTTTTCATGATGAAACTATTGGACCGAAGAGAAGGTCCTTGAAACCTTTTTCCCCTTTTTTTATTATATTTTAATATACCCCCATTTTTATAGAATGAAAGATTTATCATTTTTTTGTCAATCGTTTTTTTTATTCTAATCGATAACTATATTTTATTATTATAAGAAAAAAAAGATGAATCAAGGATATACAAGACAAGAATATATACCACCATTATCAAACCATGACAATAATATTAAAGAAGAAGATGAAAATAATAATGATAATAGTAGATATACAACATATTCATTATCATCAGTTGCAGCATATCCAGGATTAACAACAAAAATTCCTCCAATACCACAATTACCACCACAACAATCAAATAGAATAATATCAACAACAACAACAAGAACACCATTAGGACCACCACCATCATCAAGACGTGGACCACCATCATATTATCCTCAAGAACAATATGTAAATATAATAGAAGAAGAAACAGAATCTTTAAGATCAAAAAAGAATTATGATAGACTATCATTTTCATCATCATCTATAAAATCAAGACAACCATTTCAAACAATATCATCATCACCATTATTAAAATATGATGATGAAGAAACTATCATAACAACATTACCACAATCAATGAATGACAATAATAATAATGAAAGAGTTGAATCTATTATAAATAGATTAGAAAAAGGTGGAGCAATAGTCAATAATAATAATCATCAACGTACATTATCAGAAAGAGTTGGTATAAATAAAATACCACCACCTATATTTATTCAACAAAATAATAATAATAAAGAAGAAAAAAGAAGTTCATTTATATATTCAACATTACCAGAAATGATAAAAAGAGCAACAAGATTAGCTGTTAATAATGATAATGACAATAAAACTTCAAGTAAAATATTATATTCAGAAAATGATGATAATAAAAATACAACAATAAATGATATAATAGAATCATTTCCACCACCTATGAGAATAATAAATAATAATGAATTAAAAACACCTATATCATCAACAACAACCATTACTATAAAAGAAGATTATAATAAATATGATGATAATGATAATGGGAATAAAAAAATATTTAATATTATACCAATATGGGCATTTTGGACATTTTTATCAATAATAATATTAATAATATCA
>Ga0160429_1000728_pt1 | contig 22943 bp, 24 predicted proteins | sample SolpanmetagenomR_FD_108199 | JGI IMG/M metagenome (GOLD analysis project Ga0160429, IMG submission 108199) | Solar panel surface microbial communities from Lawrence Berkeley National Laboratory, California, USA - R | ecosystem: Engineered > Built environment > Solar panel > Unclassified ...
ACCTGACGTTGAAAGTGGTGTCGCAACACCAGCATCGGCAAGCTTGAATGGCGATGCGGCAATAGTGGCAGCCGTGAACGGAGAGCTTCACGAAGATATCATGAAGGCAAAGGCGTCTGCTTCACCACCAAACGGAGTGGGAGCTCCAGTGGTAGCGTCAAAGAATGCAAGCGTTGCTGCTTCTGTGGCTTCCAACGCCTCCAGGAATGGCGATGTTGAAATGGGAGAAGCATTGACAACAGCTGCCCCTGCTACCACGGAACCAATGACGACAGCTGTGTCTGGACAGTTAACGCCACCTCAATCTCCTGCCCCGCAGCCGGCAACCTCTGTGGACGCTACAGCTCCAGCGGAAGATGCTGTGCAGACTGAAGTGACGAATGTGACTACGGATGCTCAAACGAGTACTGATGTTGAGATGGCAGATGCTCCAGCCTCAAATGGGGTGACTTCAGCCGTGAAGGATGAGGGTCAGGCAGAACGTGTTGCTGAGGATGCTAATGCAGAAGCTGCTACAAGGGTCGCCGAAGCGATAAACCCATAAGATGATCATGTCTGGGTTGTGTTTTCCAAAGGCGTTTTCAGGATACGGTAAAGTTGATACCAGGACTCCCTCGAGGGAATTTCACGAGGATGGGCTCTCTGATGAGACTGCGGGAAGAGACGAAAGAGTTCTCTCATAGGCACAGTCCGAACATTGCAGAGATGCCGTCATGTAACAAGCTATAGAAAACATTTACTGCTGTATGAGTGCTCATCTGTTGTCCCAATGCGTACCTATTCTTATTCGCCCCTTTTCGGTGCTCGAGTCAGAGCCCACACACCCAAATTGTTTTTCCTGCCAACCCCATCTTCTAAGCGACAGTGACCTTTCTTCCCACAACACATCTCATACACATTTCGCCATGGCTTCCAAAAGAGGGTATGTTGTCTGGTCGATGATATATATTGCGACAGCATCTACGAAAAGAGGAATGCAGGAACTGACTGGATCTCAGACGTGCCGCTACCGGTAACAAGCTCAGAATGACCCTCGGTCTCCCTGTGTAAGCACACTCCCATAGCACGACGTCTCGATCGCACAGTACAAGAAAGAATACGAGGAAGAATAAGAGAATGAAAGATTATAGCGATAGCAGAAGACATTGAAATATCCATGGCGACCACGACAGCACCCTTGGTTGGAAGACCCGGAACTAACACACATACACAGTGGTGCCGTCATGAACTGCGCCGACAACTCTGGTGCCCGCAACTTGTACATCATCTCCGTTAAGGGTATCGGTGCCCGTCTCAACCGTCTGCCCGCTGCTGGTGTTGGTGACATGGTCATGGCTACGGTGAAGAAGGGAAAGCCTGAGTTGAGGAAGAAGGTCATGCCCGCAGTTGTTGTGCGACAGAGCAAGCCATGGAAGAGGCCCGACGGTGTCTTCTTGTACTTTGAGGACAATGCTGGTGTGGTGAGTGACAGATTTTGTTCTTTACATTGTGGTGGTGGTCGTTGGGAAGAGCTTTACATGCGAGTACGACAGAAGGCAGCAAAATGCATGGAGTGTTCGACAGGAAGAAGAAATTGCGAACTCAGGGTTGGACATTGAAATATGGAGAACAATCGCTGACAAGAATACTACAGATCGTGAATCCCAAGGGTGAAATGAAGGGATCCGCCATTACTGGTCCTGTCGGAAAGGAGGCTGCCGAGCTTTGGCCAGTATGTTCACTCATCGCACACTCATCTATCCTTGAGCCACACTAACACCTCTCAGCGTATTGCGTCAAACTCTGGTGTCGTGATGTAAGGGAATGGAAGCGGAGCACTGGGAAATATTCATGATGCATTTGTCACTACAAAGCGGATCTGTAGGCGCATAACAGAAGATTAGCGTCTAGAGTCTTGACGAAATACCAAATACCCCTTCAACGACCCAAAAAGAGTTTGCTGCCGTGCATCGACAGCTTTGACGACTGTGCTGGTGATGTTGAAAGGCCAGATGAAAACAGTAGTACGCATGGTTCTTCGGCCTGAAGACACGTGTTCCAGGCTGAGAGTAACTGATCTTTAAGGAACGTGAGAAGAGTCTTGTGACTCGGCTGTGGTTGAGCTTTTTCGAATCACCACGAGCTGACATACATGAATCCAGATGCTGATCCATTACTACAAAAAGGCTGCAAAAGCTTTCCACTACACCTCCTGTGTTCCAGAACCATCGATCACTACCTCACTGGTACACCTGTGCCACTTATCTTTCCAGCGCACATACAGTCAGAGCTTTGTCGAGTCAGTTCTACACACGTATCTCAAGCACTTGTGTCTCCTATCTGCGCTTCTGTTCTCGTGTCTTGACTTCAATCGAATTTCGTTGCTGACTGGACACCACCATCAGCCAGGCGACTATCCAAGCAAATCTCTCATTAGTTCGTTGTTACGCTGTCCAGAAACTTGGATCTTTGTGATCGAACCTCTTCGAAGCAATGCAGAGAGAATGTGATCCGAGTACTAGCTCGGGTATAGCTAGGCCTTGACTATGTTGTAGTTGCCAACGACCATCGCAGATGGCACAAATGGTATGTACACTCAGACGATGTTACTGGTGGGGCACGCATGAAGAGCTATGCAGGGCGGACAAGAAGTCTATATGTGTTTGTTCAATAATTGCAGCTATATTTCCGCGTAAGCTTTGATGTTTTGTGTTCGTGGCTCATCGTCAAACAATGCCTCAAAGTTTCTAGTCGTCTCAATTAGTCTTTGAACTATTCAAGACGTAACCTGTTCGTCTCGGTACCCAGATTCAGGCCCAGCTCAGGTGATAGCACGCAATGTCATCTCCGCCCTATAATCTCAGTCAGTAACAAGATCTCACGTCCTTCTACCGCCAGCTACGCAAGAGCAACAACTTACACCGTGAAAGTAGCCGCACTGACAGGCAGTGCCCTAAACAGCGTTGGCAACAATCCCTTCCAGAACCCTCTCATGCCTTGCTCCGCCCACGTCTGTGCGAAACAATCCCTCATGTTCTTATACCTCTGTACTTCAAACTGCTCCTTCGCCGCCTCCTTCACCGCTCCGTTCACCCCGCCCTTGCCTGCAGCGTCGGCAACTTGCGCTGCAGCACCTCGTACACCCAAACCATCCGTCTGCATTTTACTCTTGATGACGTCCAAAGGATAACTCGCGATCCATAGTGCCTCACCAGCCAAGCCACCATATAACGCCAATCGCCACGCCTCAACCTCACTGCGATTCTTCAATCCACGACGCTTGACATCCGAATTCATCAAATACTCGTACGTCGCAAACCAAACACCATATGCTTGCATCTCACGCAACAACGTCACCGCTTGGCCTCTGTACAATCCATTCGCAACACCAGCCTTATTCACTAACGTGCGAATGCAGTGGATAGGTCCCTTGTACAATCGGTCTGCGGGATTGGCAACGTGCGGTTGTGTTTGCAGACGAATGCGGACGTGTTCTATGGGCCCTGACAGCACGGAGTTGGTGATACCGGCAAAGGCACCGGAGAGGTAGTATTGGGTGTAGCTGAGAGAAGAGTCGGAGATGTTTGTATTGGATTCGAAGTTGCGGTTTTCGAAGAAGCGGCGGGCGGCGTGGAAACCGCCGAATTGGATTGATACCTTGGAAGGAACTTAGATTGAGGATTGGAAGTAGCAGGAAGTGAAAAGGCTGAGAGTGTAGAGTTGGTTAACGGAAGGCTGATTATATACTTACGCATGCGCCAATGCCGATTAGTGGTGTTAATGTGCCTTTGTAGAATGCTGCTGGTCCTTCGTTTCGGAAGATTTTAGTTGCTGCATCTACTGCTCCGCTGTATTGTGAGGTGGTCTGTAATCTGACTTTGATGATATCTTGCACCTTGTGAGCAGCCTCTTTTGACTTGAGTTGTCGCTTAGGAATACTTACCGAAAGGTTGACCTGAAGAGCGGAATTCCAAAGTTAGCATTGGCCAGGAGTATTTGAAGCACAATTTTTCACCCAAAAACAACCCCTTACACACGACACACGGAGGACGACTGGACAACATCGCGTGGATTTTTACTGTACATATCACAACGTACCTATCAGCACTTGAGCAACACCTCCAGCAGCACCTGCAAATAGCTCTTTTGCTGTTTGTGTGGCGCTGCCGTCCACCAGCGTTTCATCTGTTTGTGACATTTTGATCAAGTTTTCGACTCTTTCTGGATCACTGGACAATATCACCACAAAATCATGGAAAGTTGATTGGTTTGCGAGCGTTTCAAAGATTGTATGCCAAGTCAAATGGCCGGGGCTCACCCCGGTGTAGCGAGAAAAAGGAGGCGGTCTTGTATTGAGATGAGATTGATCATTATTGTCTAAGGGTATATTACAAGAAGATAGTAGATGCCATAAACTCGTCAAGTGCCGCCTCTTATCCGTGATAGAGGCAGGCATGTTTTCCTCTTCTCTTGTTGTTGTCGAGCTTTCACTATACTCGGGAAAGCTCCTGCTTTCCCTTCTGCTTCTCAAGCTCCCCTTGCAAATACTGCCTCAGCAAAGATTCTGTACTCTCTCCATCCTGACTCTCGACATACTCCTTCCACATCTTGTGAAATCCAAACACAACCTCAATTGAGATCAGTGCGATGATCAGCCACTCTAGCATAATTCCATGCTTTTCGCTGAGAGTTTCTCGCAATACAGCCGCAATTTCTTGCGCGTAATCCATCTTCTCGTTGAGTGTCTTGATCCGAATGTTCACGTCCAGTGCTTTGCCGACTCTGTCGAAATATCCTTCTAACCCTAATTCGTGCTTACTCTCCCAGAAGAGGTCCGGTAAGGAGTCAGTGAGCTCGGAGTACAGATTCAGCTGAGCTCGGACATTGAGTAGCTCGCCGGTCTTCCTAAGGATGAAAGACCGAGTGAAAGGTAACTTGCTGCCCTGAGAGAGTAGCGAGGGAATGGTTCGAGTGGACTCAAAGTAGTGGTCGAGAGCGCTTTCGAGAACAGCAAGCTTAGCAGACCGGGCGAGGCCCGAAGAGAAGGCAATCTTAGCAAGCGTAACGTCGGTCTCGGCTTGCATGTTTTCCTCAAAGTCTTGTCGTGGAGCATGTTCTACATCGTCCAGAATACTGGCACGAGTACCCAATTTGATTCTGTCACCAAAAACCGTGCTCTTGTCGCTGCTGGAGTCTTCCACGAATTCCAAATCTTCGGTTTCCAATGTCTTCAGATGAGGACTGACAGCTGCTGGCAATAGTCCCTTAGACACTAAAGTCATGACAGTCTCTTCAGCAACATCCCAAGCGACTAGTGTGCCGGAAGGGAATATGAAAATGTCGCCAGGCTTCTGATCATTGGCTTCGCCAGTCAAAGATGCTGTGTAAGAAGGGAATTGGACATGGACGACTTGAGGATATAAGCCAGTGTCGCAAGAGTCAAGCACATATCCAACTGAGTCCAATATTTGCGCAACCTTTGCGATGTCGTATTGTTCTGCTGCACAGTATGCTGTGACTGTCTTTACTTCTATTTCCTGCTCGCCATTGAAACGCTTCTCTAATCTGCCTTGTGCTGCATCTCGAGACCGCTCAGCCTGTACGGCGACCTGACGAAGAGAAGATGATCTTGCAGTTTTGCGCTTCAACGATGTAGAGACCTGCTTGGATTTTGATTCGGCTGCGACGGTATTCTCGGCTTGATTACACGATCTGACTGATATTGAAAAGGTCCTGACTATATTTGATTGTATTCGAAGTGGCGGGCAAGGTGGATTGAACGAGCGGGCGCGGGAAGCAGAGAAGTCGAGCCGACCAGCGGCGCGAAGTATATGACGGGATATGCAGGCTCCGACAAGCATTAGTCGAGATGTAGTAGAGATAAATGGTGTTTTCTTAAACTTTTTCGAAGAACCATCAAGGTGGTCGGAAACCGCTCCGTCACGAATAGAGCAGTGATCGTCATGCTGTGTTTCATCCGTGCTTCAGCTTCGAAACGTCATTCAACGATGCGCGACGCATGATATGTCGGCCGCCCATGCTCAATCAACAGAGGACGTTTCGGCCAGCAATGGCTTCGGCAATACCAACGACCGGGAAGAGGTCCTTGAGCCATCCGAACCCACGTCAACTCTGCCTGTAGTGGACGTTGAGAAGGTTGGAGAAGAGGACGAGGATGAAGACGAGGAAGATCGAGAACCCAACCTCAAGTACACCAGATTGACGTCTAGCGTGGCGTCGTTGTATCGCAATGGAGACTCTACAAGCGCGTTTGCCGTGACTGGCGACAAGATGGTATGTAGAGCTCGGACAGTCACGTCGGTTGAAAGCGTATGAGGCTAACTAGTGGCCGATCAGATCGTAGGCACTCATAATGGCAACATAGTAAGGCTGTTACGCACTTCTTAAACTTTCCCTCCTAATCATCGCTAGCACGTTCTATCTTTACCCTCCATGCAATCCCTCCGAAACTATCACGCTCACTCTGGCTCAATCACCTCCATATCTGTAAGCCCATTCTCTCCAGTGGCCTCCGTCACTACAACAGCAAGCGATCCTCCGTCAAGAGTAGGAGTACCAGGAAAGACAGGTTCTGGCAGGACCCCTTCGTTCGCCAGTGATGCCCCAAATACGAAAGGACCACGCGGAGCGCGTCCTTCCACTGTCCCAGCTGTTCCTGCAAACTCAGTCTACATCGCAACAGCTTCTATGGATGGTCATGTCTGTGTTTCTTCTCTCGTCGATCCTAAGGATGTCATGCTGCGGAATTATGCACGACCTGTTCAGGCTGTAGCTCTTTCTCCTAATTACAAAGTGGATCGGACATACCTATCTGGAGGTATGGCAGGACAACTCATCCTGACAGTAGGTGGCCGCACTGGTGTCAGCACGAACGCGAACACAAACAGCACAGCAGCATCAGCATCAGGATGGCTTGGAGCAATCGGACTGGGAGCAAATAGTGGTACCGATACGGTGCTGCACTCAGGTGAAGGGAACATCAGCACGATCAAATGGTCTCTATCAGGCAAATACGTGATGTGGACAAATGAACAGGGCAGTAAAATCATGCGATCGAATATGGAACTACAGACCAGCCAGATGGATCTTGCATGGAGGAGGATTGCGCATGTGCCGAGACCAAACAGAAGGATCTGGGAAGATATGGCTGGTGTTTGGCGAGCGCATGCACAGTGGATTGACGATCGCTATCTGGAAGATGGAGCTGAGGATCAGTCGCCTGTACCTAACAACGCTTCTTCAGATGCAGCATCGATAGCACCTAGCGTCCGACCAGGGACGATTCGAAGAACAGGTACCTCAATGAGGCCATCCGTACCTAAGATACGGCGAATTGAAAGGCTGGTCGTTGGTTGGGGTGACACTGCGTGGATAGTACATGTGCAGCCTGGAAGAACTGGCGAGGTGGCCACTCCAGGGAAGGCTGAAATCGTACATCAGTACGCCGCACAACTCGCAAGATGATCGTGTCTTTTGCTAATGCAAGTGCAGGGTTGTCTTTCCAGACGGTATTATCTCTGGAATAACATTGTACACACCTTCGCTTTTGCTTGCGCTCGTCTATCGTACAAGAGACGATGATGACAATCCAATCACACCAGCAGAAACAGCACCTAAGAAGGGGAGACATCGACGGCAGAATGGCTTACCGCCTGATATGCGGTTGATTGACTTGCAATCGCCGAACAAGGATGAGGTTGAAGTGGAAGGGCTCACTGTCAGCCGGTTCGAATCACTCACAGCTAGTGATTACCATTTGTCTACTCTGTTCTCTCCCAAATTTCGCACTCCGCAGAATGAGCAAAAAGGTGCCTTGGAAGTGATTGGCAGTATCGGTGGCGGACTCTGGGATGCTAGTGTCAATGCAACTGTCAGTGCTACTGTTGGTGCGACTCGACTCATCAGTTCAGGTGCTAGCGTGCTCAGTGCTGGAAGTAGTGGTGATCGCACTTCTGCCACCACTGAATCAGGGGTCACATCTTCACCGCCACCCCAGCCTGGGCCGGGCAGAGATATAGCAAGTGCTGTCGGAAAATCTGGTCTGAAGATCATCATTCATAGTCCGTACGACTGTGTGCTTGCTATAAGACGAGATTTGGGTGATCGTCTGAATTGGCTGATAGAGCATGAGAAATATGAAGAAGCATACGATCTAGTCGAAAGTCATCCTGAGATTGTCTCAACATCAACGACAGCCACAGATACACCGACTACAACATCAACAACTCAGCAGAACGGAGACCTTGCAGACTTCTTCACTGATGACAGTTCTTCCATGAGCGAACGACAGCATAACTCAATGGTAGCTAAGGAGAAAAGACGCATTGGTGATTTATGGGTACAGCAGCTTGTGAACAAGAATGAGTGGGCAGTTGCCGGCACGGTCGCAGGACGAGTACTGGACTCGTCGTCGGGCTGGGAAAGATGGATCTGGGCATTCGCGGAGGCCGACAAGTTTGACGACATCACACCATACATGCCTACCAAACAGCTGAAGCCGCCGCTACCCTCAACGGTGTACGAAGTGGTTCTTGGACATTACATTTTACGGGATAGGCCACGTCTGAAAGAGCTTCTTGATCTGTGGCACCCTATTCTATTCGACGTCTCAAGCGTCACCGCAGCCATCGAGTCGAAGCTCAACATGAAAGATGTAGGCGAGAACACAACAGAAGATGGCATACGTGGTCGTGATTGGACAATACTGCAGGAGTGCTTAGCAAAGCTGTACCTCGCAGATGGGCGACCTGCAGAAGCATTGCATTGTTATTTACGAACACATAGTGCTGATTCAGCGCTCGACCTCGTTCGTGATTATCAACTGCTCGCATCGTTGACGGATAGTGTCTACGCCTTTGTCACGATCCGGTTGTCGCCTAAGCAAATTGAAGATGCAAGTTTAGAGGATCTCGAAAGCCTCAGCCAAGAACCTATGCAGATGCTGGTCACTGGTGCCATTCATGGCATCATCTCTCCAGATATCGTCATCAAGCAATTACAAATACGCGGGCCTATTGGTCGACCGTTCCTCTACTTTTATGTCAGCACTCTTTGGAAAGGTGAAAGTCATGAAGTACTGGATGACCACTTTGTGCCGGCAGCAACAAAAAGGATTGTCCGGAGGTCTCGATTCGATATGGACGTGGCGAATGACTCCGCAACAAAACAACTACTAATACCATATGGGAATCTAGCCGTGAGCCTGTTTGCCGAATACGGTCGATCATTGCTGGCACAATACCTTAAATCGACCCAAGAGTATTCCTTTGAGCATGCTTCCAGAATCTGTGAGCAGTACCATTACATTCCAGAGCTCGTGCACCTGCTTTCTGCCACAGGACAGACGAAACGAGCGCTTCATCTGATTATTGATGAGCTCGGTGATGTCAAGGAGGCAATTGACTTTGCTAAAGAGATTGATGACGATAGTCTGTGGGACGACCTGTTGGACTTCAGCATGAATGACCCTGGAAAGCCCAATTTCATTAGTGGATTGCTCGATTACGCTGGAACGACCATCAATCCGGTCGACCTGGTTAAGCGTATTCCACGTGGTCTGGAGATTCCAGGACTCAAAGACAGTCTAGGACATCTCATCAAAGAAAGTGAGATCATGTCAAGTATCAGTGAAGGTGCTACAAAGGTGTTGAGCAGTGAAGTTCTGGAATCTATGGCCAATCTCAGAAGTCATTTCCAGCACGGTATCGCGTTCGACATATCTAATGCTTCGATGGGGGAAGACGACCTTGCAGGCAGTACAAAGGGCTTGTGCTCAATTTGCAAAACGTCTTACACATCTTCACCAGCTGGAGCAGAAAGTGATAACACTGATCACCTGCTAGGCTTTCCTTGTCGACACATTTTCCATCTGAGCTGTCTTCTTGACTCAATCACCGAAGCATCAAATAAAGATCGGATCGACACCTTACAAATGCAGCTCGAATCAATCGAGCTTGATGATAATGAACCGACTTATAACGCTGGGAAGGTGGCTAATAAGATTGCACATGCACAAATGATAAAAGGTGTTTGGGGCAGTAGAGGATGTCCTATATGTGAAGCCAAAAAGATCACGAACGATGTAGTGAGCTGATAAAGATGACTGTATATAATAATGAAAAATATGCACAATAACACAATGGTAAGTTGCTTGTGAAGTAGGTATATTAAGCAGCAATATTGTAAGTGAAGGATTGTGCAGAACAGCCCGCAATCGTGCCGGAAATAGAATCGAGAGCTGCTCTAGCACTGAGTACCATTGTCGAAAATCTCCTTCAACAAAGTATTTGAGTGGCCTCGAGCTGAGCAAGAAGCATCAGAAAGATCAGTACAGCATGACGATTATCCTGAAGGGCTGACGACGCTTTGACTGGCAGTACATTGGCCAGAAACATCGAGAAACTCGCTCGATTGTATGTTCGGCTCTTCGAATCATTCGGATTATGAATTGTTGAGACGTCGACACACCAGAAGAGAAGGAACATGGTCTTGGCACGATCATCAGTTCTGAAACAAGCAGTTGCTACTGAATCTCTCACCTTGTGAACCCTGATTTTCAAACAACATAAATTGTCCTCTCACTTTCATCTTGCTTTCTTCTTCTTCCTCTTTCTTCTCATCATCAACACCAATCCATCAAGCTTCTCTGCTTGCTTTCTTGTGCTTTTTCTCTTTGGCGTTGATTGCTCTCTCTTGCTTTTTTGCTTTCCATTCGTTCTCTCGGTCTTCTGGTCTGGTCTTTTGGTTTATCTCGACATCCGCCTTCGTCATCCAACGACAATGCATTTCGCAAAGCTTCTCGGTCTGGCCGCTGCCTTCACTGCTGTTCATGGCTCTGCTGTTGTTCATGCTGGACATGATCAAGATCTCAAGCCTCGTCAGCTTGGTACGTCCTTCATTCATCGCACTTTGTTTCATCTCAGTCTAACATCTTTCACAAGGTCTCTTCGGTACTGGTTCAACCACCTTCACTCAAGTTGTTCAGACTACTACCTCTCTTGTGGTCGTTGGTATGTTACTCTTCATCCTGTCCAACCTTGAGGTCTTAAGCTGACATTATCAAGATGTGTACCCTACCTTGTCAACTTCGACTGTTGTGGCTACTCAATATGTCACCGTTAGCATGGTATGTTGCAATCATCCTCCACTCATTCAAAGCTTCTCTACTAACACTACCTTCACAGTGCCCCTCCTATGTGACTGATTGTCCCGCCGACAACGTCTTGGTGGTCACCGCTGTTCAGACTGTGTCAACGTCCATATGTCCCACCACCTATCGGTCCACTCGTACGACCACAACTTATCAAACAAATGACGTGGTCACTACCTTGCCTGATACCTCATCAACTGGTTCGACTACCTTGAGTACCACTACGACTACGCACACCCCAAACACCATTATCTTGGGTACGGGCCAAGTTCCAAGCAGTTCTTCGAGCGCTACATTGTTGTCAACTATCTTTGTGACACACTCGGCACCCATCTCGACGTTTGCTCCTCCTTCAACCACTAGCACGTCATCGTCGACCTCTGTTAGCTCGGCTGAGGTCATCAGCTCAACCTCATCATCCAGTGTGAGCACAATGTCGACTTCGGTATCAATTCCTGCTTTGAACTCGACTGTGGCAACAACTACTACGAGTACCACTGTAGCTCCTTTGACAAGCACTACCAGCTTTACCGAGATTATGAATGCTACCACTTCAGTTGTTCCTAGCACTCCAACACCATTCTCGACCGTCCTAACCGCGATGTATAACGGCTCAACTATCATGTCGACTATCGTCGTCCCTATGCAGACATCTGTTCCTGCTAGCAATGGTTCTGCGATTGTTGTCACGTTTACCCCAAGCTCAAGCGTTTTTGCCGTCAATGTCACCGGTTCTCCTTCCTTCGTGTCTTCAGCGGTTGCCACGACCATCACACTGCCACCATATGCAAACACAACTCAGTCTGCTTCAGGTATCACAACTCCGGCTCCTGGTCTACCCATCGTTGTCATCGCTCCGAGCTCTACATTCTCGACTGTCGCTACCCTAACTGTTCCTCAAGGCTCGGCTTCCAGCTCCGCTTTGTTGACCTTGGCAGTCTTAAGTTCTGGCCTTGCAACTTTCTTGAGTCAGCCTTCAGCATCTGCTTACAGCGTCGTCGTGCTCGGTCCTTCCACAAGCATAACCACAAACTTGCCCACGGCACCAATCGCGGTGTCCACCCTCACACTTGGTTCTCCTTCTGCGTCCGCTGAAGTTTTCACCTTGGCCAATGGGGGATCGACCACTCTTGCTGCTCAGCCCTCGGCATTCCCAGTTGTTGTTGTTTCTGGCAGCATTACCTACACGACTTCGATCCCTGCTGCTGTTGCTCAGACTACTTCAGCCTTGCCCGCAGTTGTTGTGCCGATCACGTTGAGCTCTGAGTTCATATCTGCGGCACCTTCAACAACTTCAACCATCTCTGCTGCAATCACCTCTCAGGCCTCTTTCTCTTTGACCAACATTCCTGCAACCCCTACAACTGTTTCTTTCAGCACCAGCGTGGCTTCTATCCAGGTTCAATACTCGGCTGGGGTCCTCAGCACGTTTACTCAACAGGTGCCCACCATTGTCTCATTCGTGTACAGCCCAACTGGCACTTCTGGAAATGCCGCTGGGCCGGCTGAAACCAGCCTCACTCCAGGCTCAGCCTCGGGCTCTGCAATTCCTGCTTCCGCAACAACCACAGGTTCAGTGGCGACTTATACTGGTGGTGCCATCAGCTTGAAGGACGCCTCTGGAGCACTTTTCGCTGGACTTGTCTTCGCTTTTGCACTTTGATGGAAGAGTGTTTTGATTGAAATTGAAGACGGAAGTTTGCCAGCGAACTTCGGCGGTATGGTTGAGAAGAGTTCGCAGGACGAACCATTATGAAAACTTTTTTGGAACTGGTCATCTGTTGATTTAAGATGCATAAATAGTGAGATAGCATTGCTTATAATTCAAATATTTTGCTCCCTGTCTTTTTGCAACATGTTTCCCTTTCTTCTTGCGATATCCTCGACACTTCTACGAACAACTACATACTGGTTTCAATAACCTAATTCAACAGGATTCGGCAGTCTGTTCGCTAAGCTAGTCTCACGTTCTATTGTGATACAGTGGCTAATACGCGAGAAGAACAAGGTCGAGCGGTGGTAATGGATAGAGCCTACTATATGACACCAGGTAGTTTGCCGTCAAGATACTGGCAGTCTTATCGCCCCATAGTGGTGAAGCAGATGGATGACACAAGACACTTGAAAACAGTTGTAGCGAGGAATATGGCGGCTCCTTCCAGCTGATACTATCACATACTTGCATCTTGTCAAATTTGATCAAGGGAGAAGAAGAGCTTCCATTCAAGAAAGGTAGAGCAGTATACCCGTGAGTATGAAATTCTTGACTTGAAAGAAACTTTCACTCACAAGCAGGGATCACCAGTATCCTTCACAACAATCAAGCCCTCCTTTGGAAACTGGCATCTCCTTCACTTGACTTGCTTTTGGTTTCGCCCTGTTCTTTTACCATATTGTCTTCAAGGTGCCTACTCTCACCCTTCAGTACTATCCCCACTTAGTAACAATGCCTCTAATTTCAGTCAACGACTTGATAGTGTATTGATATGATTGAGTATACTATAACTACTGAGCTGGCTGGTGGTATCATATAGTAGCTATATACATTGCCACTTCTTGTCTTGGGGTACGAAGCACACAACAATTGTGAACACGACTTGTGTCAACAGGACAAAGTCGTATGATCTGCCTTCGATGAGGCCGAGTGCTCAGCTGATCCAGTACTTGAAAGAATAAGAATAACTTCTGCAGTCGAGGCATGGCTAGAAGCTGAACGGTTTTTCTTTCTTGCTGTTAGTCTCGTTGGTGGTTAGCTTCTTCTTACTTGTTGCTGGTGTTGTTGATGATTGACTTCTTCTGGTTGGGTTGCTTTCTTTGCTTTCGTCCTCAAGGGCTGACTATGAGATCAATGAAATTATGAAACATGCCTAACAGTTTTGCTTCCATAATGCAATGAATGATCAAACCAATCCCTTTTCATGCTCTTACTCTCTAGCTGCATCCTGTGCTTCATCATAATATGACCTCATGAATCCAGTGCGGCGATTTCAGTCATCATTCTTTTTAGAAAGCGGGTTTCGATTGCGAGCAAGATGAGCGAGCTTTTCACTGGTTCTACAGATGACGATGTTGCAGTTCTTGCTAACACTTGCAATGCTGTAAGAATGGCACAAACACAAAACCGTCCAGAAATCTTCGGTGCTATTGTAGATGAGCTTGTCGCATCTTTGAATTTGGACAGCTGCTTCACACAAGCATTCATTGCTGAATTGTCCGAACTTAATGGCGCTGTCATCACCTTTGCTACTCTCGCCGAACAGAATTAGCGAAGAAACACGCCGCAACAACGCTGTGGTTAGCACCATACTATGCCTCGTGTATGGATCATCCTAGCTTGACCTTAAGGGCCGATCGGGGTTAGTGAAGCGCGTAATCTGCGTACTCGGCAACCCGGAGGTTCAAGCATCGTTCACCTGCAGGTTGTCTTAGAAGATGACACTCTTGTGCCAGATGACGCAGCGACTTCCCCACCGAAACCCAAAGCTTGCGCCGAATTGCCAAGCTAAGAAACTCCTCAGTCTCGAGGTAATTGTCATTCTTTACTTCCTCGCCACATCCGGACCGCGACATCTTTTCTGTCTCGGAGTTCGGGCCTCCTGTGTGCTACCTTAGTGAAGACTGTATGTTTTGGGATGGTCTTCCTCGGAGTTGTCATTTTGCGTGATGGAAGTCTTCACACCATAGCCAGACTTAGCTACCTTTATCTCAATTTATTGAGGACTTCTCGCAACGAAACGCCGCGGGATAAAGCACTAATGTCCTCACTTCTCAGTATCAGTTGAATGAAGGCGGTTTTCACATCGTAGTCAAACTCGATTAACTTGACCATTCGAGGACGCCTTAAAACCTGCATGAAAAGAATTGCTTGAACTCCAATATATTTCACCTTTGAATAGCTGTCGGTGAACTCCTGACCAGTATATTCCTACTATTAGATTCAAGTCTTCTGCCAAGTCTTTCCTGCTAACAGGTTAAGATGCCGCCTTGACCATGGGCTAACTTCCAAGCTTGATGTAGACCAGCACTCCTCACAGCCTACTTTGAGCCGCCATTTGGTCTTTGAGACCGCTTACATCAACGGCAGCGTTCGAACTTCATGTCATCATCGTTCCAGGAAGTGTCATCGTCTGAAGCTAGCTTTGCCTACTTGTTTATGTCCAGGACAACCTTGTCTCAACACGATTGCTATTGCCGAGACCAGGGACGCAGGTCAACAGTGCTATGATGCTCTGAAGCTTGTGTCTCTGACACTGGACAAATGCCCACGCTGTTCAACACGTCTGCAACAAACAACAACATCCAATGTTTTTCTAAAGGAAGTATTTCCTTCTGGCGACATCTTCTTCTCTGTATATCAGGGGTCTACGGAACCCTTCGTTGCTCTTGCTTCATTGCTCTTGCTTTCATTTTTCAAGGAGGAATCTTAGATTAGTGTTAGCTCAATTCTGTATATCAATATCAGTTCATTTGCCATTCCTTTTCCCTGTGAATCTTGACTTGACATCTTTTCCATGTCTATTCCCGCAACGCACACTGTCGCCTTCCAGCAGGATCAATATATCAATGAACAAACAACAATATCGTCCTAAATTCGAACAAATCTACTCTGCCCTGGTGTTGCTGATGGTTGCTTTTTCTTTTTTGTTGCTGGTATTGTTTAATCGTCGGAATGCTCTTCTTGCTTCTGTCTTCATGTTTTAGAGATAAATGACTCATGTGTAACGATTTTAGGTCCAATGCAAAAGTGAAATGCCCATCTTGGTCGATAAGGTGAGCACGACCGCATGCTTGGATTCGGGGCACACTACTCATTGCCTGGGTTTGAACCGACTCTCCGAACCCGCATGTAAGCAGAATAGCAACTTCAGTCTTCTCTGCCGCTTACTTCGACTGTAAGTCGTGCTGACGCGAATGAGAGATGGTAACAGGCTCGACGTGGACAACCTCCTCACCTCCTCACCTCCTCACCTCCTCTCCCAACACTCTATCGCAAGCATGATACCCCTCTACCGTCAGATGTGCATCATCCACCAACCATCTGTCGTCTGTCCCAACCTCCTCAGGCGAAGCCAGATACCTCACTCTCCCCACAAACTCCTGATTTAACCTCTTGACCACACCCTCAATCTCCCCATTGCTCATTCTAACGGCACTCTCCGGAACATCCTTCCGCCTGAACAGTCCTGTACACAGGACCTTACACTCTTCGCCGCCCATTGCTAGTAGCGCCCTCGCAAGCAGCTCATACGCTTCTATCTCCTTCGCCCGAAACCCATCCTCTTTACGCAAATTGTTCGAGCCTGCATGCAGCACAAACAGCTTCACCTCCCCGTCAGGAAAGAGAGCACGTCGACGAGCGTGGAACGAGTCCCACAGGCCGGTTTTGAGACGGTAGAGGACATTCTCGATTTTGTCGCTACCGACGCCAAGATTGAGGGAGTTGGGAAGGTTGTGCAAGCTGGTGATGAGGTCAGGAGTCTTGAGGCGCTCGAACATCGAGTCGCCGATGTAGACGACCTTATATTGGGTATCAATCGCCAGTAGGGGAGCGTGCGTGTTGCGATGGGTCGTGTCGGAGCGCTCTTTATCTTTGGCGAGTTCTGTGATTTGGGTGAGCAAGAAGCGTAGTCATATATTCGAGGCAGCCTGTCTGAGCGCCATAGGGATGACTGGATGCTAGTGATTGACTCATATGTTAGGGTAGAACCACAATGATTAGAGTTCAGAAGTCGAACCGCGGGGAATCATATTAGTGGCGTAGGAGCATCTTATGAGAGTCAGTGATTCTTGTAGTTCTTCCTGTGCACTCCGGTCCACAGTCTCATATTCCCAACAGTTCTCGCCAACTCGCCTTTTGATTTAGTAACAAAGTCCAACACCATCCAACGCCATGTGCAATCGTCATAGTTTGCATCAAGAGTGACCTCTCCCTCGTAGTCCGTGTCGTCAATCTGACCTGCATGGTGTGGAAGGTCCCAGCCAACAAAATTATATAGCAAGTTCATCCTTTTAACGTTGAACCAGATAAACGTACTGGCTAACACGTGACCTACAGTCACTATGGGCACCTCGCGCGCACCATCCCTGCTGAAGGTGCTCCGTCCTTGTGCAGAATGAGCCAATGAGCTGTCATAGCGAGGCAGTACGCGCAGTCTGATCGATGTGGACGGTGGCAGTACTGCAGATTCGTTGACAAGTGACGCGTCCATAAGTCGCCACGACTTTGTCGAAAGTTGCGCTCGTATTGTGACAAGTGAGAGTTCGTCGGGTAAGTCGCAATGAATGAAGCTGCCAAGCTTTGCCAGGAAAGGGTGTACGCGAGGTACGGCAGGACGACGAGTTCTTTGTCCTAGGGCAGATCGGAAAAGAGCCTCGTCGAGATTGGGTGAAGTCAAGAGCTGAAGGAACGATTTGCTGACAAGATGGAGCTTCTTCAGAGTAAAGTAGTCGAGATGGCTGCATATCTGGAGCCATAACTCGAGCGGGAGCTGCTCCAGCAGCGAAGGATGATGTATCGATTTGTATATGGCCATAAGGACGATGATGTTTGTTGTGAAAAGTCCCGTGAAGTCAGGGAAGCTGAAACGCATACATGGTGAGTGCATGACTCGGGAGCGGGGCAAAGTGGATCTATCGGTGTTTCAGCCTTGTTTTGCATTGTTTGCCCGAGATGCAAGAGACAAGGAGCCAAACATAATTGTAATCGTGGAGGCAAGATGTATCGTGACATTGTAGGTATCATTTTTGGAGTAATATAGAGGAAAGTTCGGCATTGATGATTTATAAGTGAATGAAAAAAAGATACCAAAGGTAATGCTCCCCAGCGAGACTCCTTATAAATACCCGCCAAGGATGATCACAAGCCCATTCCACCAGTTTACTTACTTAGAGACGTCCATCTTCGAAAGACACGACTAAACTACAGGCACATCAGAAGCCACGAAGAAACCGGCACCAGCCAGCGCGGCGACTGGGACCAGTCCCTGAAGAACTTGGTCCAGGGTTTCAGTCGAGTGGGTGATCCTCCATATCAGGATCTGTCACTTCCTCTCCCGACTCCCCGTCCTTCCCCACGGGCCATTCATCCATCCCACGTTTATTTGCACATGTATTGATGACGTCTCTGACAATCTGCTCATTGCCCTTATTCTTTCCTGGGAACCGACCAATAGTGAAGCCAGACTGATTGATGTCACGATACTTGATAGCCGACGAGTTGAAATTCTTAGTGGCCCAATGCGTGGTGTGGTGAGTTCTATTAGCCAGAGAACGACTAAGAACGCGATAGTTGATGCGTTTGTTGGTATCACGACCCGCCACAACGACGAACTCGACATGCTGGCCTGGGACGTGACGAAAAACAACCCCAATAGCAACGTGCGCCATGCCAAAGGCAGTGGCGAGATACCGCATTGACTCGTATTGGGTGCCGTCTTTAGCGAGTCCACGACGCCATTCCTGGCGTGTCGGATGGGGAGGATGATATATACCAGGCAGGGCTGGGGCGGAAGTACCGGTGCCGAAGACGAGTGGTGCTTTCAAGCGAGCGAGTGGCATAGCTGGGATTGAGGGAGCCAGGGTAGGAACAGCAGATGTCGCAGATAGGTGTCGAATGTGAGGACGGGTTGGAGGGGCCATGGTGGCATCTTGAGGAGGACGACCAGTGACTGGTCTGGCAGTAGCGACTGGCAAAGAGAGTGGAGCTCTTGGGGTAGATGACGGAACTACTTGTTGTGTAGTTGGGAGGGTGGTGTTAGTGATTGAGCGGTCGTGCCCATCCTCGTCAAACATTGTAATATCCTCCTCCTCATCGTCTTCGGCCTCTGCCTCTTCATCATCTTCGTCCTCATCATCTGCTTCTTCTTCGTCCTCATCTTCACTTTGTAAATGTTACGGGCTAAGGAGGGCGGCTTGTCGTTGTGGCGTGAGGGTATACGCTATTCTCCTTCGTGAGCGTATAGGTGGGCGTCATCACCATATAGGTCTCCAGGTGGAGCATGGACAAAGCCAGGGCCGATTTGTATATATAGCCGATCCAAAGGTGACTGAAGAGAGGAAGATCTCATCTCCTAGAGAAAGGCTTTATCGTTCTCGAACGCTACCAATCATGCTTGTGAAGGGTGCCGATGATATTTGTAAAGAAAGGTTCTGCTGTCTGTGAAGAGTATCGATGATTCTGATCAAGTCAAGACAACAACTTAAAAGAAAAATATATGGAGATGGCATTCACAGACAACAGAACCTCCAATTTTCTTTCTCGTTTACCTCTTAGGCGTTACGGATATGCTTCGTTGGATTAGTTGCAACCACCTCATCATAGCACGCGGCACCAGCTCGGATCTGCAGAATCCACTGCTTCATCATAACATAATTTCGTAAATCATAGCTCATACTCAGAAGGCAAATCACCCTGATCAGTCCAGCTATAGCTCCTTCTTCCTCTCCAGCTCAATCAACTCATCAACAATCAACCTCGCCACATTCATGCCCATCAAACTTGACGTCTCCATCGTGCTAATAAATTGCTCAATTCCACTGGTATACCACACGCCCCTTGCTGGTGTCTCCAAGTCATCTCCAATGAGTCGAATGTTGTCAAACCCTTCGGTCACAGGGGGCAGGTAAGGATATGATTGCCAGAGCTTTTCGTGATGCCATGATATTGGTTGTGGCAATTCTTTTGTCGTATTGAGTGCAGTGGTAGAAGGAACATGGATGAATTTATGAAGTTGCTGCTCGGATATGGGTGCGGACGAGAAGATCTTGTAGACACGCTCACGAGCTTGTGTGGTTGGATTGACTGCGGTGCGGACTTGCGAAATACTGAAGATAGAGTCGGGTCCTAGACCAGTGTTTTGGTTGTGGTTGGCATGCTCGCCCGTTGGTGGCAAGGTGGTAAGAACCATATCTGGGACTCGAGCTATGACAGGAAGGTTGAAGTAGGTCGGTGACAAGATATATGGTGTGCTGAACAAGGTAGTGTAAAGATTAACATAATCATGCTTTGCTGGAGGGTTCGTCAAGGCTGGTGTGAACTGAATATTGGTTTGGTGATATGGTGCCGCGAGTATCACAGCATCAAATTCGTCGACTGATTCTCCTTCAAGCATTTGTGACTTCCATCTTAACCCATGTCTTCCTTCTGATGTCTTGTTGATGATTATGACAGTTGTGTTCAGTAGGACGCCAGCACCACTCGCCATGATCATCTCAGCAAACATCTGCCAGTTCCCACCTTTCACAGCCATCGCGCCGTCAGTCGCCATGCACACCATGGCCTCGACACCATGTATGTTTGCCAGATCCTGAGCATAATTGACTCGTGTACTGGCTTGGATGAGCTCTTGTGCGAATAGTCCCGTCACACCAGCTTTCTCCAAGTGTTCTGCTCCAGTGACGCCAACAACAGTTTCTAGATCCACAGCTCTCACAGCATCGGTGAGTGAACGAAACGGGAAGACCGGATCCTTGTACATCTGCAGAAAGCGTCGAACAGTCTCCTGCATCGCATTCCGTGTACGGTACGGCTCCATAACTCCATATCGATAGAACAGCTTCGCAGTATTCCACCATGACTTCCAACGTCCAGCTACTAAGTCCTGTGTATAAACGAACTCTTTTCCATTCCAGATGCCCAGGACTTGTCTACCATCATCGCCATCTTCATCGTCGTCTGTGGTGCTTAAGTTCAAGGTGTTCACGGCATGGACGAGGTTGTGGTTGACTGAGACAAAGATGGAGGCGCCGAGTTCGACGGGCTGTGAGAGGTTGCCGAAGACTGGGACGGTAGTGCTACGACCACCAATGTACTCGCCCCGCTCGAAGATGGTGATGTTGAGTGGTGGGAGGGAAAAGGAGGTGTGGTTGGCAAGATATTGCGAGAGGTAGTATGCTGCTGATGAACCTGCTGATCCAGCACCTATTTGAGAGTCAGCATCATTCATGCGCTCGAGTCCATAGCTCGATGGCGTTACCTATAATAGCTATCTTATGAGGCTGCTTTTGAGAGTGAGGCGCTTGAAGTGGTACTTGTTCAGAAGGCGGCACATCATAAGCGAGAGCCGTAACGATGAGTAGAAGCAAAGTCGAAGGTAAACGAGCGAGAATCATTGTGGTGATAATACTTGTTGTTGTTGTGAACGAGAAGAGATGAAGTGATCAAAATAGGGACTCAAAGTGGAGACAACTAAGCAGAAAGGTAAGCACAGCAGTGACTGTAAGCAAAAAGTGGTATTAATGTATAGAAGAGCCTGAAGAGGCAACGTGCTCGCTAATCCTCCACGAACACATCAATCTTCGCACTCTGCACATGGTTAGCCCATCCAGGATACCTCGCCCAAGTCGTGAGCTCAACACATTCTCCCTGCTTCAGATCCCTCACCCACTTCCTTTCCTCCTCATCCTCAGCGTCCCATCTCCATGTAACAATATGCGTCTTCTCTTGTCGTGAAGCATGTAGATTCACTTGCACCAATCTCGGCCGCCACAGCTCCATCTCCTCTCTGCTCAGATCACACGTAAAAGTCATTCTTCGTCTCGGTACACCGTTTCCACCTCCAGCTTCTTCTGCAATTGGTTGTTGTGAAGCAGAAGGCTGTATGACCCGTGCCTCAAACCAAGTATGACTTCCTTCGTATGTGCCATGCCATTGCGGGAAGGAAGACCAGCCTTGATCTCGTGCAGATATGGTGAATGTTATCTGCTTGACTGGTCCTGGTGATTCGTCCGACCTACTTCTGTGTTTGGGTGACAACGGCGAACTTTCAGGTGCATCCTCGGCAAGGTCGTCAAAGGTCAACGAAGTGCCGGGATACGGTGGTGAATTGGATGTAGCACCTCCTGATGCCCAAAGAATAGGCCAGCTTCGTAGATATGCCGTCCCAGCTGAAGGCTCTGCAATCACCAACCTCTCATCACGTGACGCTTCCTCGCATACCCAATATTCAGCAGCTTTGATAACTTCGAGTGCCAGTTCCGCTGGCAAGTAGTTGCAGAGGACTTCTATAACTTTGGTAATGTCCTTTGGTGTGCGTGGGTAGTAGGAGCTTTGAGGATTTGAAGCTGGAGATGGTCGTCGATGGACTGGCATGTGTGGTGCTTGATCTGGTTGAGATGGTCGTGATGGCTGTCGTTGTTTCCAGAATAACCTTATTGTGTAATATGCAAGACCTCCGATAGCTGCTACAAGAAGGGGCAGTGCCATTTTGTGTCACTGGGGACAGCCTCGGGATGATGTTACTTTGTTTCACAAGAAGGTTGGCGAGATTGCAATGCAATAGTGACAGCACGAGTTTTTTCTTCGATGCGAGGTGTAGACGATCTGTTAACCTTTTATGTTTTCGTTTGATATGTACATAATTTCATATTTGCTCGTTTGCTACCTAGGTTTGTGATTGCCATGTTGTCTTGGATATTTCGGTTACGTCACAATTCCGCCCCTTTTAAAACTTGAAACAAGAGTGCTGAAACACATACTCATGTATGAACATATTGGTCTGTAGCAAGATACATCGTCTAGCTGCAGCTGATGAACGCGTTTTCGATACTCTACTTGGGGTATAACATGCTTTTAGTACCTGGATTCGTTGCGTCGTCCTCTGTTTTCACCACCTCTTTATACCTCATCAACTCGTTTCTGGCGCCCTCTTCAATTGTGTCTCCAGCGCTTTGACCGCCTCCTGTAACAGGACTTGGACCTTATCACTAAATTCCGTGATCTGTTCCTCCTGTATTTTCTGCCTTTTCTCTGTCCGCTCCACTTGTGCTTCTGCTCTTCGCTTCTTTCGTTCCTCGA
>Ga0160429_1000729_pt1 | contig 22893 bp, 15 predicted proteins | sample SolpanmetagenomR_FD_108199 | JGI IMG/M metagenome (GOLD analysis project Ga0160429, IMG submission 108199) | Solar panel surface microbial communities from Lawrence Berkeley National Laboratory, California, USA - R | ecosystem: Engineered > Built environment > Solar panel > Unclassified ...
CGCCAGTGCACGCTGAGCACGCCGACGACCCGCTGCCCGGGGACCACCACCGGCTGCCAGACACCGGAGGCCGTGCGGTGGGCGTCGACCAGACGCCGGGAGGCAGCGGGGTGGGCGGGGACGTCGGCGACGAAGAGGGTCTCGTGGCGGGCCAGCGCGAGGCCGGCCAGCGAGGGTTCCCCGGCGGGGATCGCGAAGGGTGCGGCAGCCGGCTCCGTGCTGGCGGTCCCGCGCAGCGTCCCCTCCTCGTCCGGTTCGAGCAGGTAGGCCGCGTCGGCACCGGTGAGCTCCTGCACGGCCCGGCAGATCACGTCGCGGGGGTCGTCGGCGGTGGCCAGCGCCCGCGACGCCCGGGCCAGTCCCTCGACCTGCGCGGTGTGGGCCGCGAGCTCGGTGTGCGCCTCGGCCAGCGCCTGAGCGCGGGCGCGCTCGTGCGTGACGTCGGTCATGGCCACCACGGCGCCGAGCGCGGTCCCGTCGGCGCGGTGCATCGAGCGCCCGGAGCAGACCACCGTGCGGCGCGCACGCCCCGTCGGCGCCAGCACCATCTCCACCCCGTCGACGGATCCCTCGCGCAGGGCGCGACGCACGGGAACCTCCTCGGGGGGCAGCGGGGTGACGCCGTCGGCCGTGAAGAGCGCGTACGTCCCCGTGTGGCGCGCCGGGTCCAGGGACGCGTCGGCGTCCAGCCCGTGCCAGCGCCGGGCGGTGCGGTTGAACATCCGCAGGCGCCCGTCGGGTCCGACCACCACGAGGCCGACGTCGATGGTCTCGGCGATCACCTCGCTGAGCTCCCAGCGCTCCTCCGCCTCCGCCACCACCAGGGCCGCGAGCTCCCGCGCCTCCGCGGCCGCCGCGGCCTGCCCGGCCGCGGCCCGTGCCTGCCGCCGGCGTTCGAACAGCCCGACCAGCACACCGGCCAGGTCCTGGAGCACCGACGTCTGCTGCTCGTCGAGCGCTCCGGGCTCGGTGTCGAAGACGCAGAGGGAGCCGAGGGCGTGGCCCGCCGGGCTCACCAGCGGGGCCGAGGCGTAGAAGCGGACCTCCGCGAGACGCCCGTCCACCCAGGGGTTGCCCGCGAACCGGGGGTCGAGGCGGGCGTCGGCGACGTGGACGAGCTCACCGGACTCGAAGTGGAGGGCGCACATGGAGTCGGCGCGGGAGGAGTCCGCGCCGTCGAAGCCGACGGTCGTGAGCTGGCACTGGCGGTGCTCGTCGATCAGGTTGAGCGTGGCGTGGGGGACGCGGGCGACCACGGCCGCGGCCCGCACGACGGCCGACAGCTCGTCGTCGGCGGGCGAGTCCAGCAGGCGGTACTCGTGCAGCGCTGCGAGACGGGCCGACTCGTGCGCGGCCCGCGGCGCGTCGCGCGGCGTACCCAGGTCGAGCCCGAGGGTTGCGGTGAGGTCACGCGAGGCAGCCCCTGCGCGCGCGACCTCCCGCTCGAGCGCCTCGTGAGCGACGCTCAGCCCGTCGTCCGTGTCCACGTCTGGTCATCGGCACCCGCGGGCACGGCTTGAGGACGTGAGGCCCCTCACGCCGTGCGGAGTCCCGTGGTGAGCCGCGCTTGCGCGCCGCGGTCGGACAGGACCGAGCCGTCGGCCCGGCCGGGCCGGTCACCGGTGAGCCAGGCCGTGAGCTGATCGGCCGGTTGGGGGCGGGCGAGGTGGTAGCCCTGGGCGAGGTCGCAGCCGACGGCGGTGAGCTGCTCGAGGACGGCTTCGCTCTCGACGCCCTCGGCGACGATGCGCAGGTGCAGGGCGTGGGCGAGCCCGACGGTGGAGCTGACGATCGCCGCGGAGCGGGGGTCGTCGGCGCTGCGCATGACGAAGGACCGGTCGAGCTTGAGGTCGTCGACGGGCAGGTCCTGCAGGTAGGACAGCGAGCTGTAGCCGGTGCCGTAGTCGTCGACGGCGATGCGGATCCCCAGCGCGCGCAGCGCGTGCAGCACCTGGTGGGCGCGGGCCGGGTCGGCCATCAGCACGGTCTCGGTGATCTCCAGCTCGAGGAGGCTAGCCGGCAGGTCCAGGGCGCTGAGCAGCAGTTCGACCTGGCCCGGCAGCTGCGCGTCGAGCAGGTCGGACGCGGAGAGGTTCACGGCGACGGTCAGGTCCAGGCCGGCGCAGCGCCAGGCGTCGGCCTGCTGCAGGGCGAGCCGCAGGACGTGCAGCGTCAGCCGACGCATCAGGCCGCTCTGCTCGGCCAGCGGGAGGAAGCTGTCGGGGAGGAGCAGCCCCCGGGTGGGGTGCTGCCAACGCACCAGGGCCTCGACGCCGGTGACGGTGCGGCTGGCCAGGTGGAGCTTCGGTTGGTGGTGCAGGACCAGCTGATCGGTGTCCAGCGCCGCGCGCAGCTGCTCCAGGGTCTGCAGCCGGTGCAGGTCGGCCGAGGCGACCTCGCCGGAGCTGATCTGGAAGCCGCTGCCGGTGGACTTCGCCCGGTACATCGCGATGTCGGCGTGCTGCAGCAGGCCGCTGATGGCGTCGGCGTGCTGCGGGCAGAGCGCGATCCCGATGCTGGCGTCGACGTGCAGCTCCGTGGCCTCCAGGTGGAACGGCGCCCGCAGGGCGGACAGCAGCAACCCCGCGACCCGGGCGGCGCCTGCGCCGTCGGCACCCGGCAGGAGGACGGCGAACTCGTCGCCGCCGAGCCGGGCCAGCACGTCCTGCTCGCGGAGCACGGCGCGCAGCCGCGGGCCGAGCTGGACCAGCAGCTCGTCCCCGACGTGGTGGCCCAGGCTGTCGTTGATCTCCTTGAAGCGGTCCAGGTCCAGCAGCAGCACCGCCACCTGCGGTCCGCCCGGTCGGCGGGCGCCGGCCACGGCGTCGGTGACCGTGGCGTAGAAGTGGCGGCGGTTCGGCAGCCCGGTCAGGTCGTCGGTGTGAGCGAGGCGACGGGTGTCGGCGAGCTCGGCGACCTCGCGGAACGTCATCGCCGTGCGCACCACGACCGTCAGGACAGCGGCGGCGGCCAGCGCCTTGGCCGGCGCCGGCACGTGCACCCCGGTGGTGTCCGCGAGCAGCACGACCAGTGAGACGACGGTGACCCCGGCCGGGACGGTCAGCAGGCTCACGCCGCTGCGCGCCGGGGCGGGCCGCGGGCTCTGCCAGGAGGCGGTCGCGGTCATCAGCGCCGCGACCGGCCACACCAGGTCGACCAGCGTCCCATCGACGTAGGTGCCGTGGGCGGACAGCAGCAGGTAGCAGACGTCGGCGCAGGTGGAGAGCGCGAAGCCCAGGCCCAGCCAGCCCCAGCAACCCCGCAGCGGCCAGCCCAGCGCGGCCAGCGTCCCCAGGCAGATCGCCGCCAGCAGCAGGTCACCGGCGGGGTAGGCCAGCAACGTCACGACCGCGGCCCGGCTGCCGGTGGCGGTCGCCTCGACCGGGCCGAAGACGAGCGCGGTCAGCGTCGCGGTGCCCAGCGCGGCGACCAGCGCGTCGAGAGCGGCGCTGCGCCGCAGCCGGGTGATCCGGCTGCGAGCGACGGCGATGACGCCCGCGGCCTGCAGGGGGTAGGCGGCGAGCCAGAGGGCGTCCACGGCGTTCGGGCTGACGAACGGCTCGACGTCGAACCCGCCCAGGGCGTAGGTGAGGTTCCCGGCGGTGGTCGACAGCATCCCGGCGCCGATGAGCACCCACCCCACCCGGCCCGACCGGTGCACGGCAGCGCGCGCCAGCACGAGGACGCCCGCGCCGAGGATGACGGCGCTGTAGCCCCAGTTGTCCCACCAGTACCGGGACAGCGGCCCGCGGTCCAGCAGCAGCGCGGCCGCCAGCGGCAGCAGCCACGCGGCCAGCGCCGCCAGGGCCACCCGCACGGGGCGGGGGCTTCTAGAATCCTCGGACACCCTGTTGACGTCGACGTGCGCTCTGACCGTCCGTAGCACCCGATCGGGTGTTCGCGGTGCCTCGCGGCTGTCGGCGTCGTCGATGCCGAGGGTCGCGGCTCGTGGACGCAGCCCTGCCCCAGGCGTCGGGGTGGACGTAGCAGCCGGCCTCGGGCTCGCCGGTGGGGTGCCGCTACCAGCCGGTGACCGGTGAGGACCCGCGGGAGCGGCGTCCGCAGATCACCTGTCTCGTCAGTCGTCCCTGCGCACCTGGGCGATCCGGGCTCGGCTGCTCCGCAGGAAGCTGGCGGCGAGTCGGGCCGGGTCGTCGAGGTAGCCGGCCACCATGGCCCCGTCGCGCAGCAGCATCATGTCCTCGGCCACCGCTCGAGGGTCCGACAGGTCGAGCGGCGCCACGAGCTCCTCGAAGGCGCTCTTGCACCAGGCGCGGTGCTCGCCGACGGTCCTGCGGACGGTGCTGTCCGGGTCGGGGTACTCGGCGGCTGCGTTGATGAAGGGGCAACCCCGGAAGCCCGGGCTGCAGGCACCCCGCCCCAGGCCCTCGGCGATGATCTGCAACGTGCGGTCGACGTCGCCGCCCCCGTGCTCGATCGCCGCCGCGATGCCCGCGCGCTCCCGCTCCGCCTGGCTGCGGAGGTAGGCGACGACGAGCTCGTCCTTGGTCTTGAAGTGGCGGTAGAAGGTCACCTTCGTGGTTCCGGCCCGTTCGATGACCTTCTCGACGCTCACCGCTCGCAGTCCCACTGCGTAGAACAGCTCGGTCGCGGCCTCGACGAGACGTTCCGGCATCGACCTCTTCTCCGGCACGGCGGTGATCATACGGGTCCCTCTCTCGTGGACGCTTGCGCCGATGCCCGGGCCTCAGCTAGCTTGGTGAGTAGAGTGACTAGTCATTCTACTTCGCCTCGCGCGCCGAGGGGCTCGAACGCCTGCGCCGCTGCTTCTCGGCGCCTGTGACGCCGCGCGGCGCCGCTGCGAGCGGGGGGCGCATAGCCCCGTCGTCACCATCCGTGATCATCGAAAGGCCACCATGAGCACCACCGCTCTTCCCGCCGCCGCCTCGACGGGCTCCGGCGCGTCGACGACTCGCGCCACCGCCGCCACGTTGCGGCGCCTGTACCTCGTCCGCTTCGTCTTCGCCGTCATCTGGGCGGTCGTCGTCCTGTCGATGGCGTCACGGCTCCGCGCTGCGACGGTGACCCTGCTCGTGCTCTACCCGCTCGTCGACGCGGCCGCCGCGGTCGTCGACGCCCGCGCCTCCCGGGTCAGCGGGTCGGTGACCGGCCAGCGCCTGACCACGGTCGTCAGCGTGCTCACCGCTGTGGGGGTGGCCATCGCCGCCACCTCCGGGATCGGTGCCGTGCTGCGGGTCTGGGGGGCCTGGGCCGTCGTCGCCGGCCTCGTCCAGCTGATCATCGCCGTGCGGCGCCGCCGCCTCGGCGGGCAGTGGGCCCTGATCGTCAGCGGCGCGATCTCCGTCGTCGCCGGTGGGTCGTTCGTCGCCACGGCCGGCGCCGCGGACCCGACGCTGACCGCGGCCGCCGGCTACGCCATCCCGGGCGGGATCTTCTTCCTGGTCTCAGCCCTGCGCCTCAACGCCGCTGCCGAAGCCGAGTAGGGAGAGAGGAGGAGCTCGCCCCGGTGTCACCGCAGGGGCGTCACGACACTCGGCCTCGTCCGGCGGCCAGTTCCTCGTCCTCGAAGTCGGCCGCGTCGTGGCCAACCTCCGCGAAGACAGCGAAGTCGAGCCGCTGGCGCAGCGAGCGTCCCGATCGGACGAGTTCCGCTTGTCTGGTCTCCACGTCCTGGATGCGTGCTGCGACCTCGAGGACGTGGTCGGCGTCTCGTGGGCGGAGGAAGACGACCCTGTCGTCGTCGGCGATGACGGTGTCGCCGACGGAGACCGCAACCGAGTCCAGCATCGCGCTGCGCATCGCCTGCGCAGCCGGCGGCACCCGGCGAGATCCGCAGGGGAGCGTTCCCAGCCTGTGGATCGGGAGGCCGATCTGTCGCAGCGCGAAGGTGTCGCGGTGGGCGCCCCAGGCGATGACCCCTGCGATCCCGGCGAGGGCCGCCTCAGCGACGAGCAGGTCGCCGACACACGCTTCGTCGGTGCGACCCCCGTTGTCGATGACCAGGACACCTCCGCGCTCCGCGTCAGCGATCGGAGTGAACGATGACTTCCAGCGGCTGCGTGCTGCCCCGCAACCGCAGAGGGGTCTGCTGCACGGATAGGTGACAGCGGGTCTCAGGCGGCGAGTGCAACCTGAGGGGCGTTCATCGTCTCGTGCTCGGTGGGTGTGAGCCTGCCGAGTCGGGCTTGGCGCCGGAGCCGGTGGTAGGTCCGTTCGATCCAGGTGATGGTCGCAAGCCGCAGCTGGTGGCGGGTGTCCCAGCGGCGCCGGTCGAGGACGTTCTTCTGCAGCAGGGAGAAGAAGGATTCCATCGCCGCGTTGTCGCCGGCGGAGGCGACCTGGCCCATGGACCCCATGAGGTCGTCGCGGCGCAGCTGAGCCAGGAACTTCCTGGAGCGAAACTGCGACCCCCGGTCGGAGTGGACGACGCAGCCGGCCACGACGCCGGGCCCTCCGCGGCGAGCGACGGCGCTGGCCCGGGCGTCCACGGCCAGGCACGACTTCATGCGATCGCTGATGGAGTAGCCCACGATCCGTCCGGAGTAGACGTCCTTGACGGCGCAGAGGTACAGCTTGCCCTCACTGGTGGGGTGCTCGGTGATGTCGGTCAGCCAGAGCTGGTTGGCCTTGGTGGCGTGAAGTCGCGGCGGACGAGGTCGTCGTGCGCGGGTGGGTCGGGCTTCTTGCCGTTCTTGGCGCGCAACTCGGCGAAGACCGACCACCAGCCGTTGTCGGCGCAGACCCGCCAGATCGTGCGGTCACAACCGTCGTGGCCGGCCTCGCGTGCTTCATCGCCCAGCAGTCGGAAGCCGTACTCCGGGTCGTCGCGGTGAGCGTTGAACAAGGCGTCGGCCAGGTAGGCCTGCTTCAGGTCGCGGTCGGTGATGGTGCGGTGAGCCAGCGGTAGCAGGGCTGTCTTGCGAGCTTCAGGACCCGGCACGTCACCGCGACGGAGATCGCGTCGGCGGCGAGCTCGTTCACGAGCGGGTAGAGCCTTCTCCCGGCAGGTGCGCCTGGGACAGGTAGGCCGTCGCGCGGCGTATGACCCCGACCTCTTGCTCGAGCAGTCGGTTGCGGCGGCGCAGTTCACGCAGCTCCGTCGCCTCGCTGACGCTCACCGCGGGATGGCTGCCGTCCTCGACGTCGGCGGCGCGGAGCCAGTTGCGTAGGCAGGAGTCGGAGATCCCGAAGTCTTTCGCGATCTGCGTCAGTGGAGCTCGGCCCTTGCGGGCGACGGCAACGACATCGTCGCGGAGCTCCTTCGGATGGGGCTTGGGCACGGTGAGCATCCTTCCAGCGACGCCCGCAGGCGCCACAGGTCAGGTGTCACCTAGCCGTGCAGCAGACCCGAACGCCTCGGGTTCGGCGTTCAGGAAGATCGTCAAGAGTGACATCTGCTGAGCCAAGACCGTCCGTACTGCTGTGAGGCGGCAGGCGTTGTCGAGCTCAGGCAACAGGTCCTCCGCCCGTGCGGCCGCGAAAAGAGCGGTGGGACTGCTCAAAGCGCCCGCGGGTCCACGGCTCAGTGCCTCGTGAGCGATCACGACCGTGGTGTCCAGATCGACGATGGGCTGGAAAACCGTGCGGACGCCGTCGCCGTCCAGCAAAGCCCTGATCGGTCCCCACGAGGGTGGGTCCCGTTCCTGGTCGCGGCGCCACCGTGTCCAGCAGTGCCTCATTTCCGCCGCCCACGATGAGGCCGTCCGAGGCCACCTACCGCCAGCTGCGTCATCGACAGGCCGCGCGCCTCTTTCGCCCCTTTGCCGCGTACATGGCGGCGTCGGCATCGTGCAGCAGCTCCTCGGCGTCTAGACGGCGCCCGTGGCGGTCGGGAGACGTCGCCGTTCCGATCGTCACCGAGAGCCCCTTACCACCTCCGCGGTCGACTGTGGGGGTTGGTTGCTCCAGGAGCCCGCAAGCAGCCGCTCGACAATGAGCGCGGCCTCTGCCGAGGTGGTGTTCTCGCACAGGACAGCGAACTCGTCGCCGCCCAGGCGGGCGGCCACGTCCTCGGGACGCACGGACTCGCACACGTGCCGGCCGAAGGCCATCAAGAGTTCGTCACCGGTGGCGTGACCGCGGGTGTCGTTGACCGCCTTGAAGCCGTCCAGGTCCAGGTAGAGCACGGTGACGGGCTGCCCGTGGCGGGATCCGCTGGGCAGGGCCCGGCGCAGCTCCTGCAGAAAGCGCACCCGATTGCACAACCCGGTCAGCGGGTCATGGCTGGCCTCGTGCTGCAGACGCCGATGCAGGTCTTCCCGGTCGGTGATGTCCTCCAGGTGCATGACGATGTGCGGGCTAGAGGTCTTGCCCTTGCGCACGGCTGACGTCGTGACCCGCACGTCGAGCAGGGTTCTGTCGCCGGTGCAGAAGCGCGTGTCAAGGGTGGTCGTCTCGACCACCCCGTCGCGAAGAGATGAGCACGCGGTGATCGCTGCGCCCACCAGCTCTTCATCGACGAGCCGGAAGAGGTCACGGCCCAGCAGCTCAGCCGCTGGGTAGCCCAGCAGCCGGACCATCGCCTCGTTGACGCGGGTCACCAGCCCGTCGGGTTCGCAGATTGCCACCGCGATCGGTGCGTGCAGGAAGGCGCTGAGCGCGTCCTCGGCCAAAGACCGACCCGCACCTGGTGGCAGCTCCGCTACGCCCGGCAAGTCCGCCGCCGGCTCAGGCATCTTCTCGTCACACCGCACGTGGACAACGGTTGCGGCAAGCGGTGCACCTCGCAACCGTTTCCCGCCTATTCGTTCATCTCGGCCCGAGTCTGCGCAGCCCTACGCCTGCGGCGTCGACGGGGAGGTCAGCAGCCCCTCTGTGGTCGAGTGGCATGTCGGCTCGCGCAAGATCAGCGCCTCGACCCTCACCAGGCTGTGGTCTCAGTGTCCAATCGAATGATCGAGCAGGTACGTCTGACGTCACCGGAACCGCGCCCGGGTCACCGATAGTCACGTTGAGTGCTCGACCGTCAGGTGCTCTCGGCTGACACTTCCGCCCATGGTCATCCGTACCTCTGTCAGCAGAACCCCTGGCGACTCGGGCGATCGTCAGGGCGGTGGCAAGGGCCTACCCGTGGCGACCAAGCCAGTCCCCGTCACCGGACCAAAGCTCTGGCGCCACGCGCAGGGAACGCAGTCGGTGACAATCACGGTGAGAGGGTCGACGTCAAGGCGTGCGTGGGCCGCGTTGCGGCGGACTACAGCGACTGTTGGGCGTGCGTCAGCTTCTGTAGTGGCCAGCTAGAAGCTCCTGCTCGGACAGGACCGCAGCTATTGCTGCCTGCACGACATCGAGCTCACCGATCACGCGGCCTGTCTCGCTGATTCCGGCGGCCACACTGCGACTGCTGCTCTGTATGTCACTGATCTGCTCACCCACACGCTGCGTCGCTGCTGCGGTCTCTCGGGCGAGCTCCTTGACTTCACCGGCCACGACTGCGAATCCTCTGCCCGACTCGCCGGCGCGGGCGGCCTCGATCGTGGCGTTCAGCGCAAGGAGGTTCGTCTGCCCAGCGATGGTCGTGATGATCTTGATGACATCGCCGATGGAGGCGGTGACCGTCTCAAGAGCCAGCACCTCCTCCTCCATCGCCGCAGCTTGCGCGCGTGCGGCTTCGGCGACGCGGTCGGAGTTGGAGGCGGCCCGACGTAGGCGAGAGACCGTGTCCATGAGCGCTCGAGCCGACGACGCGTCGCGTTCGGCGCTGCGCAGCATCTCCAGACGTTGGGAAAGCAGCTGCGCCACGTTGCGCAAAGCTGACGCGCGGGAGTGAGACATCTGGATCGAGTCGGTGGTGAAGAAGTCCATCGTGCCGACGACCTGGCCGCCGGCCAGGAGTGGGAAGCAGACGCCGGAGCGGACACCAGCACGCTGCGCCGCAGGAGCGCGCACACAATCGGTCATCTCAGCAAGATCGTGGACGAAGACGAGGTCTCGTGCCCGCCAGGCCCGCCCCGACAGGCCGACGCCTTCGGCGAAGGAGGCGCTGAGGGTGACGTCACGGAATTCCTGCCCCGCTGATCCCGATTCTAGCTGAAACTTCAACGTGCGGTCGGTGTCGTCCATGCGCCAAAATGATCCATAAGCCCAGCCGAAGGCGCTGCGGACCGTCTCCAGGGCAATGCGCAGTGCTTGGTCTTCGTGGGTAGCCTCGCCCACTCGGGCGATGACGGTGGTGACCGCCTCGCGATCCCCGAGAGTCTCTTCCAACTCCCGCTTGGTGATCGCGTGGGAGACGATGCCTGCGATGACCCTGGTGATGGACTGCCATTTTCCCTCACCTGACCCGAAGAATGGCATCGTGCTATAACTGTAGTATTCATGGAGTGCAACTACTTGCCCATCGACGACGACCGGCAGAATGGCACCTTGTTTCGCGCCGCCGTGCGCGGCCACCACCCATCGCTGGTAGGTCGGCACCTCATCAGTTGAGTCTTGGTCGAGCACAGCCATGACTTGATCAGTAGCCCAACGGACCTGAGAGGCGTTGAGCGAGATCTTCGTGAGGCCGCACTTCGCCAGACGGTCGTCCAGTCGATCGACTTCCGCGAGCAGACGGTAGGTGACAGCCCCCTTGTCAGGGGAACTCACTTGAGTAGCGGCGCCGTCCTCGCCGGTCTCCTGCGGCAGCCACACCGCCCCGTAGGCCAGTCCGAGGGCGTCAACCAGGGCTGTGACCACTGTCCGGTGTGCGTCCACCTCCCCGCTCACCCCAGTATTGAGCGCAACGAGAACGCTTTCCAGGGCCTCAACGTCACGCGGCGTGGGCCCCGCGAAAGCAGTGGTGGAGCCGGCGTTGTGGCGACGACCGAACATGGGACTCCCTCATCCTGGGCGCTGGCCCAGCTCGACGTGAGCGGATGGCCAAGCCTCGTGCGGTCAGCTGCCCTGCTGTCTTCGGGCGCATGGTCCGCGATGTGCACCGTCAGGCCCATCGGCACGCCGTCTCGACTGCTTGAGTGACCGCGATCCCAGAGGACCGGCGCCTGCGATCTTGGGGTCCTCGCGAGCGAGTGGCTTAGGGGCGCCACCGCGCGCTTCGCCTCCCGGCTGGCGGCGGTCGGCGGATGCTTACAGTTGAGGCCCCTACCGACGACCGACGGACCCATCCCGTCTCGCCCCAGGCTTGGGCGCCGCGCCGGATCGCGTTGTGAACGCTGGCCATCACGACGGGTGAGGCTCCGCGGCAGTTGTGGAAGGGCGACCCACGGAGGGCTCACCGTGAGTCGCCCATGAAGTGCGACGGTGCACTCCACTGATCGCCTGCCGAGGCCCAGCGAGCGGTCAGGTTAGCCACCGTCAGACGGTAGCGAGGCACCGGCAAGCGCTACGGAATGTTACTGAAGGACCTGGCAAGGGGCGACCGAGCCCGCTGTCCACTCAACGGACGCGGTCGCCGAGGCTCGGGCTGAACCTCCGGGGATCGCAGCCATACACGAACGAGCCCCGCCGCACTGCGACGATGCCCACGATTCAGGCGAACATGCGCCTGTCCTCTGCGGCCGTCCGCCGCGCATCAGTCCCTTCCGTCGGTTACATTCCGTGACAGACCTGGTCGCTCAGGCCGGAGGGCAGGCAGGTGTGAAGGGGAACCCGTGAACCACGACACCGCGACGGTCGAACGGGCCATGGACGCGTCCATGGAGCTCGCCGTTCGGTACCTGGCCAGCGTCCTCCTCGAGAATCGATCCCTGGCGCAGCTCGCTACAGACATCGCGTGCCTCGCCGCCAGGACCATCCCTCACGTCGACGAGGTGTCCATCGCGCTGGTCGACGGTGCTGGCACCAACGTTTTCGTCTTCAGCGGCGACCTCGCCGCCACCCTGGACGAGCGGCAGTACAATTCCGGCTTCGGTCCCGCCCTCGACGCCGCCCAGCCCGGCAGCCTCCTGCGCATCGATGACACTGACACCGCTGGGGAATACCCCGACTTCAACGCCGCCGCTCAACGCCAGGGGATCAGCCGCGTCGCCGCGCTAGCGCTGCCCATGAGCACAGAAGTGCGCGGCGCCATGACGCTGTACTGCCGCCGTCGACTCGAAGCGATCACCAGCCATGACCTCGTCTCAGCAGTCACCTTTGCGTCCTACGCCTCCGCGGTCCTCATCAACGCCGCACGCCTGCATCGACTTGAGCGTCACATCGCTGGCATCGAAGCGGCCATGCAGTCGCGGTCGGTGATCGAGCAGGCCAAGGGCATCCTCATGGCCCGCCTCGCCTATGACGCGGATACCGCTTTCCAGCAGCTCGTGCACCGGTCTCAGGAAGACAACCGCAAGCTGCGAGATGTGGCCACCGAGCTGGCGGCAGCCACGGCGAAGGAGGGCCCAGCAATAGCACTCGCCCGTAGCTGGCCGATCCTCACCTGACACGATCTCGTAGCCAACCCCGTGTGCAACCTCAGAAGTACGACGACAGACTAACGACGTCAGCGAGGCGTCCAACCACGGCTACTTCCGCGGACAGCACGACGGGGGCGGTAGATGGCGACCTGGGACTCGGGTCCGCGGCCGGTCAGCAGGCAGCGCGACCACCTTGCTCCGCTGTTGGCAGAGTTCGAACGACTGTGGCTCAGCGACGTCGCTGACGACGAAGGGCAGCTGCCGTCGGTCCTGTGCCGGGCTGCCGCCCGTGCTTTAGGGGTGGATGGGGCTGGGCTGTGCGTGCAGGTCGGCGCCGACCTGCGCCTACCGCTGGGAGCCAGTGACGTCCTGTCAGCTGCGGCCGAGCGTCTACAGTTCACCACTGGCGAGGGTCCGTGCTTTGAAGCTATGGCCCAGGGACGCCCCATCAGCCTCGACGGCGCGACCATGGCGCACCGCTGGCCCGTCTTGGCCGCCCTGTATCACGGAGCCACACCCTTCCAGACAGGCTTAGCGATGCCGCTACGCGCGGGCAGCGAACGCTTCGGTGTCCTAGACCTCTACTCGCGCCGACCTCAGCGGATGGATGGTCACGACATCGTCGCTGCTCAGCTGGTCGCGCAGGTAATAGCCGACGTCCTCCTCGACATCCTCAGCTCCGATGCGTCCGACACCGAGGCGGCCCGGGATCCGGGGGCGCCGTGGATGGACAGCGTCTCCGTCCGCAGCCGGCGCGACGTGTGGGTGGCGATTGGCATGATCAACCTCGAGCTCGGTCTACCGCACGGCGACGCGCTGGCCATGTTGCGGGCTGCAGCGGTCGCCCGAAGCCTGGACGTGGACCACTTTGCGGGTGACGTCGTGGACGGTCACATTGACCTTGACCGACTGCTCTGAAGCGACCATATGAGGCCCGCGGCGGGGGACGGGACGGCGTGCAGGACCGCCAGGCCGCGCGGGGGAGGGCGACGCCGACCCGGATGAGGCGGCAGCTCGGGGCCGCCGACGTCGCGCGCCGGCGTCTGCCCCCGCACGGTGAGGGACAGCGACGCGGCGTGGCGCAGGCGTTGGGGCGCCAATCGACGATGACCGGAAAAGGGCGATCAGCCCCTAGCCTCCGCTGCGGACCGTAGGTCTCTGGCAGTAGGTCCCCGCCAGTAGGTCCCCGCCCGTGCCGCCGCCTACCGAAAGGTGCCATCGCCGCTGACTCTAGGCCTGCGCGACGCCAGGAACGACGTGCAGGTTTGGTTGTCGCCGGTGTCGCGCAGCTACGGACTTGGTGCCCGCTCCGCTGCGCCTACGAGTGCAGCGGGATCCTCTGCTGAGCCCACCTGTTCAACGTGACTAGCGACGGGTCGCACCCTCGCCGTGGACGCGGATGGTCCACGCGGCCGGCTCAATGAGGGCGCCCAAGCGGCTCTTTTGATGACCGTCACGCGACATGCTCCTATCCCGCCTGGTCCGCTGCTGAACGCTGGCCAGGGTGTGTTGGCAACCGGTAGCAAAGCGGGCGGACGTACTTGCTACGCCGATGCGAGCCCGGGGTTCGTGCGGCATGAGGCTTAGACGGTCAACGCCGAGCTCACAGGGGGTGGAGCGTCGGGGGCGCCCCGTGGGCTGGTCTCAACGGGCAGCCAGGCGGTCTGGACGCCTCCTTTGCCCTCCTGCTTGGCCGCATACATCGCCAGATCAGCGGCGTGCAACAACTGCGAGACGGTCAAGGTCAGATCCAGGGTGGTACAGGCCACCCCGATACTTGCCCCGACCGTCACGGAGCCCCGGTGCAACAGCACGGGGCGCTGGATCGCTTTGACCAACGCCTCAGCGATGGAGTGGCTGGCGGTGGGGGTGGTCGAGGGAAGCAGGACGGCGAACTCGTCTCCGCCGAGGCGTGCGCAGACCGCGCCCGGGGGTGTGTGGGCGATCAGGCGCTGAGCGATCTCGAGCAGCAGTTCGTCCCCCGCGCCGTGGCCGAGTCGGTCGTTGACCGGTTTGAAGTCGTCGAGGTCGATGAATAGCAGGCCCACTCCCTTACCGCCCTCGAGCACCGCTTGTTCCACGTGGTCGATGAGCGCGGTGCGGTTGGCTAGCCCGGTGAGACCATCGGTGCGGGCTTGCAGCACGAGCTCGCGTCGGACCTCGCTGTTGCGCAGGGCCAGGGCGACCTGGTTCATCAGGGAACGTACGGCGAGCTCCGCTTCGCGGGGGACAACCTTCGGTGCCCCGAGGAGCATCCAACCGCCACCGCCGGGCATGGGAACGGCGGTCCAGGAACACCGATGGCCGACCGCTGCGTCCAGGGGGGCGCTGTCAGCGACGTCGTGTGAGCCCTCGACCCCGGCCGTGAAGGCGGCCGGGGACATCACGGCGGCGGGCAACACCGCGGGTGCTCCCTCGAAGTCGCCGGCAGTGCCCTGCACACGAAGCAGGGTGTCGGACTCCACGACGGCGGCGATCAGCCGGAGTCCGGGGGTCGCTTCGCAGATCTGAGCCGAGGTCGCACCAGCCTGGGCGAGGATGGCGTGGGGTTCGTTCAGGGACAGCATCGCCGTTCCGACCGCCGCGAGGGCGGCGTCGCGGGCGGCGGCTTCCTCGCGGGAGAACAAGCAGGCGCCGAGCAGGCGCCCGACGATCACGACGAGGAACATGACCGGGAAGACGCCCACCATGGACACGGTCTCGAACCTCGCCCCCTGTCCTGCCAGCAGCGGCCACAGCGGTGCCGCAGCCAGGATGCCGGCGCTGTAGAACGCGCAGCGCACCACGGCTCGGGCGACAGAGCCGTACAGGGACCGGAACCACAGCCCGGAGATCGCGAAGCTGAACACGGCCGCAGTGTGCGGACACGCGGCGGTGAAGAGGGTCAGAGCGAGGGCGTCCACGATGTCGAACCAGATCGGGCATCGACGACAGAGGTAGCCGCCGAGCCAGGAGCTGCTGAGGACGGCTGCTGCACTCACGGTCCACCACGCGCTAATGCCAGCCGCGGACGACAGGGACGCCGGAAGGGTGAAAAGCAGGGCGGCGACAGCGGTGACGGCGTAGAGCCACCGCATGCCCTCCACGGTCGCCTTAGGTCGCTGCAGGGCCCGCAGCACAGAAGTGCGCTGGTGTGCGCGACGAGCCAGACGAGGCCCGGATCCTACTGACGGCATGAGCCCTCCTTCGGCGTTGAGAGCAAGCCCGCAGGCACCGGTGCCGGGTGCGGTTCTGGCTACGCGGAGGTATCGGCGTCCCCAACCGCCCAGTGAATCCCCACCCCACGACTTCACCCACACGGCCGACGCAGGGTGCCGGGATGGCTGTGGTCACGATGGATGGTCGCCAAGACACGGGTGGTCGTGCGACCCCGCTCCCAAGACGTGGAGGAGGCGCGTTACAAAGGAGCCGCACTACCGCGCAGTCTGCTTCGTCGGGGGGGGTAGTGGACCACTGTGACAGTCACGCAAACTGTGGCCGGGTCCGGGAAGCCCAGGACTGCCTGGCGCTCCGAGGAGAGCATCCCGCCGCCATGTCAGTTGCGGCACCACGCAGCGGCGCGCCAATGACCGGGTCGGCCAGTGCACTGCGATGGATCGTCCTCGATACGTCGCCGCCCCGGACTAGACCACCCAGCCTTACTACACGAAGGACTAGCGCTCGCATCGCGGGGCTAGACATTGACGTCTCGGCAAGGAGCGTTTCAGAGGCGGAGTCACCGAGGCAGGACGACCACGAGTGGCTGCCCGCGACCGATTGTCTCAGGCGACGGGGTGACCTGGACTGCCGCCAACCGGGCGGCCTGCGTCGGTTCGGACTCCAGGGATGAGGTGACGAACGCCGACGCGCAGGTCGAGATGGTGCCTCTGCAGCCGGCTCACGATCGCATGGTGGCTTCAGCGCTGAACAGCTGGCTGTCGGTGCGCCCCAAGTGGGGCACGACAGGAGGGAGGGCGGTCAATGCGGTCAAGTGTGCGCTCGCCGCGCGGGCCAGGGTACGCAAGACCTCCACTTGGTCGGCGCTCAGAGTGCGTGGGTGCTGGTCGAAGACGCAGACGGTGCCCAGCAGGTTGCCGTCGTCGTCGCTGATCGGGGCGCCAGCGTAGAACCGCACCTGCGGGCCGGCCACGACCAGAGGAAGAGCGTGGAAGCGGGGATCGGTGCTCGCGTCGGGTACTTGTAGCAGATCACCAGCCAACAGCGCGTGCTGGCACAGGCCGTCCTCGCGTGGGCCGGTGAAGGATGACACGCCGACCGTGGCGCTGACGTGCTGGTGATGCTGACCCACGAAGGTGACGGCGGCGGCGGATGCGCCTGTCATGCGGGCGGCGAGGGCGCTGAGCTCGCGCAAGACGGCATCGTCCATCCCGGCCGCGGCGGCGTGCAGTTCGGCGGCCTGGGCCCGGGTGCGTTCCAGCGCTGGTGACAGCGCAGTGGCCTTCGAGGTGGTGGGCCGACTGAAGCTCAGGCATGGGATCTGCTCCGCGGGCACGGGTCGGCTGAAGAGATAGCCCTGCAGCAGGTCGTACCCGGACTCAGCCAGCAGGTGTGCGGTCGCCTCGTCCTCCACGCCTTCACCAACCACCTCGAAACCCAGGCGGTGCGCCAGCTGTACCACTGAGCGGACGATGGCTTCGTCGCCGCCACCGCCCAGCGCTCCGGCCACGAAGCGGCGGTCCACCTTCAGCTCGTCCAGTGGCAGGTCCTGCAGCATGGCGAGACTGGTGTAGCCGGTGCCGAAGTCGTCCAAGGCGATACGCACCCCTACGGCCCGCAGCTCGCCCAAGGTCGACGCCGCACGCCGCGGCTGCGTCATCACCGCAGACTCGGTCACTTCCAGCATCAGCAGGTGAGCCGGCACGCCCGTGCGCCTCAGTTGTGCGCCCACCTGATCGGCGAGGCCCTCGTGAGCGATCAAGCGAGCTGACAGGTTGACCGACACGCGCAACGGGCGTCCTTCATGCACCCAGGCCGCGGCTTGGTCTAGCGCTTCGCTGAGCACCCAGTCGGTGAGGGCCACCATGACTGAGGTGCGTTCGGCTTCAGGGATGAAGGCACCTGGGGCCAGCAGTCCACGAGTGGGGTGCTGCCAGCGCACCAGGGCTTCCACCCCGCGCACCTGTCGGCTGTGGGCGTCGATGAGTGGTTGGTAGTGCAAGCGCAGCTCACCGTTGACCAGTGCGGTCCGCAGCTGCGCTTGCAGCTGCACGCCCTCGGCGGTGTGCTCGGCGAGTTCAGGGCTCCACAGCATCGCTGGCTGGTCAGTGCGCCGGGCCGCGTGCAAGGCAGTGTCAGCGCGATTCAGCAGAGTGGCGAAATCGACGCCATGCAGGGGAGCCAGCACTACCCCGAGGGTGGAGTCGACTTCCACGCTGACCCCCGCGACCTCGAAGGGACCGCTGGCAGCACGGGTGACCTCCTGCACCAGACGAGCCAGATCCACCCCCATCACCCCCGGCGTTGGCCTGCTGGCCGCCAGGTCGCCGAAGGCTTGCAACGGCTGGGGGACCCGCGGCAACCAGACCGCGAAGTCGTCGCCGCCCAGCCGCGCCAGGACCCCGAGCTGCTCGACGCCACGGTCGTGGGCCCGGGCCAGCTGCCGCAGCAAGTCGTCGCCGCCGTCGCGGCCCAACGCCTGGTTCAGCTCCCCGAAGCGGTCGAGGTCCAACAGCACCAGCATCCCGAGATCGCCTGGCCCGGCCGCGGCGAGGTCGCGGGCGACGACCTGCTCCAGTCCTTTGGCGTTGAGCACGCCGGTGAGGGCGTCGCTGGTGGCCAGCGCCTGGGTGCGCCGGGTCAGCAACCCTGCGATCACGCCGGTGGAGGTGGTGATCACCACGAGGAGGATCACGTGCAGCATCGCGGAGCCGAGGGGCTCGCTTGCGCTCAGAGCGAGCGAGGTGGCGGTCAGGGCCGTGAGGCTGTGCGCCGCGGCCTGGCGGCGGGGGAAGAAGAGGGCCCCGTACACCACCACCCAGCCGGTGAACATCGCCACCGCAGCGCTAGCCGTTCCCCCACCAGCGGCCCACACTGCCGTGCTGATGACCGCGCTGCCCGCCGCGACCAGGGCGTGCACTGCCGGCAGCGACAGGCGCCGCACCCGCGTCAGAGCGGCGCCGACCGTCAACGCCACGATCCCCACCGCCGCCATCAACGGCCGATCCACACCAACCCAGACGCCAGTCAGAGCGATGGCCACCAGCAGGACACCGCCGAGACCGTAGAAGACGGCCAGCGTCACACGGTTGTTGATCACCAGCGCGTCGCCTCCCAGCACCGGAGCGTGGCCCCTCCACTACTCGAGGGCGTTGTCCTTGCAGCATCGACGCGCCAGCGGCGGCGCTGAAGCCAGCTCACCCGTTGAGCATGCGCCGCACGAGACTGCACCGCTCCCTTTCGCCGAACGGGCCAGGACCTCAGAAGCTCCTGACCTCCTTCGACCGCTCTGGTGACCTCCGACAGGAAGGGGTGAACAGCATCCTGAAGACGGTCGGCGGAGTCTGACGCGCGCTCGAGCGGCGCAGTCCGTCCGCAGCGCGTGGCTCAGCTACCCGGACTCACCATGTCACGCTGGCCGAGGGTGAGGGAGGCGTCGCAGCAGGCCGCGGAGGATCGGCGTCGATCAGCGACGCGCCACGCTCACGGACTCATATCCTGGTGGGGTGAGCGATCAAGCCTCAGCAGCCGGTAGGGGAGGAGACCTGGTAGAGACCGTTTCCCGGGACCAGGTGCAGTCAGACCTGGTGATCTCTCAGGCGTTGTTGCCCACCGTGGTGCACGACTACCCGGCTGCGGTCTTGCTGATCGACAGCGCCTCCCGTGATGTCGTCTACGTCAACGACCTGGCCCGTCAGCTGGCCCCTGCGGTGCGCATACCGGTGGCGGTGGAGGCCTGGTCGCGTGCGGCCGAGCTGCAGGTGACCTCAGGGACCGCGATGGGCGCCAGCAGCACACCCCTGTCACAGGTGGCGGCCGGGGACCCGGAGAGCGGGCGTCAGGTCAGCGCCGCCTTGGAGTCCAGGGCGAGCCAGGCTCGGGAGGCCCTGTGGGCGATCGGGATGCCCCTGCACGGTGCGGCCGAGCCGTTGCGCGCCCGGTCGGTGCTGGTGCTGTTGCCGTTGCGCTTCCCCGAGGCCATCGCCGACGTGCAGGCCAGCGCGGCCGCCGGGCGGGCGCACCGGTCGGTGCTGGCCAGCGGCCTGGCCATCACCATCAGCGACCCCACCACCCAGAGCGCCGATGGTGAGGACGACCCGCTGGTCTGGGTGTCCCGCAGCTTCGAACAGCTCACCGGCTACACCTCCGAGGAGGTTGTCGGGCGCAACTGCCGATTCCTGCAGGGCCCCGACACCGATCCTGCTGCGGTGGCGCGGGTGCGTCAGGGCCTGGCCGCGCACGAGACGGTGAGCCAGACGCTGCTGAACTACCGCCACGACGGCTCGGCCTTCTACAACCACCTGCTCATCTCTCCCGTCTTCGACGCCGAGGGCGCGGTGATCCACCGGGTGAGTGTGCAGACCGATGTGACCCAGCAGGTCCTCACCGCCCAGGAACGAGACACCGCTCGCGCCGACGCCGAGCGAGCTGGCCGGGAGCGTGAGCGAGCCGAAGGCGATGGACGGCTCGGGCAGCTGCTGCTGACGATGAGCGAGGCGCTGACCACGACGATCACCGTGGAGGACGTCGCGGCCACCATCACCGATGTCCTGGCCCCCGCCTTGGGCGCCCGGGGCGGTGGGCTGCTGCTGGCCGACGCCGCCCGCACCCACCTGGACTTCGTGACGATGGCCGCCATGCCCGCCGGCACCGACGCGTCGTGGTCGCGCATCAGCTGGGACGAGGACGCGCCGCTGGCCGTTGCCGTGCGCACCGGCCGGGCCGTCTACCACCGCGACGACGAGGCGCTGCTCGCCGCGCACCCCGCCATCACCCGTCACGCCGGAGTCCCGCCGATGGGCGCCAGCGTCAACCTCCCGCTCTTCGCCGGCCGCGACGTCGTCGGTGCGGTCTTCCTGTTCTGGGACGGCACCTACGACGTCGACCCGCAGCAGCGGACCGCGCTGCAGGCCCTGGCCCGCTACACCGCCCAGGCCGTGCAGCGCGCCACGCTGATCGCGGACCGCCGTAGCGCCGCTGAGGTGCTGCAGCAGTCCCTGCTCACCCGCCTGCCCGAACCGGACCACCTGGAGCTGCGCGCCCGCTACGTCCCCGCCGCCACCGGCGAGCACGTCGGCGGGGACTGGTACGACGCCGTCGTCATGCCCGACGGGGCCACCACCGTGGTCATCGGCGACGTCGCCGGTCACGACATGGCCGCCGCCGCCCAGATGGGGCAGCTGCGTTCCATGACCCGCACCCTCGGCTACGTCTTCGGTGAGTCCCCGTCGCTGGTCCTGGACCGGCTCGAGAACGTGGTGGCCGGCCTGCGGATCGACACCCTGGCCACGATGGTCCTGGCCCGCATCGAGCAGGACGAGGACGACGCCGCGGTAGGTCTGCGGCGGCTGCGCTGGTCGAATGCCGGGCACCCTCCGCCGGTGCTGCTGCACGCCGACGGCACCACCGAGGTCCTGGGGAGCGGCGAGGCCGACCTGCTCATCGGGTTGAACACCGACCTGCCCCGCCACGACCACGCCTACCCGCTGCCACCGGGCGCCACCCTGCTGCTGTTCACCGACGGGCTCATCGAGCACCGCGGGCGCAGCCTCACCGCCGGACTGGAAGACCTGCGTCACGTCCTGTCCCAGTGCACCGGTCTCGCACTGACACACCTGCTCGACGTCCTGCAGCGCGAGCTGATCGGTGAGCACCCCGATGACGACTGCGCTGTCCTCGCCGTCCGCGCCCACCCTGAAGCTGCTCCCCGTCCAGCGGAGGCCGGACCAGGCACCTGCTGACGACCCCACTGTCAAACGCTGATGATTCCATCCGCCCGGCGTAGCGTCCGAGCCAGCGATTCAGCGAGGAGCAACACCGACCTGCCTCTCTCACGCCCAGCTTGGCTTCGCGCTCGTCATGGCCCGGCGTTGGCATGCGCGGAACGGAAGCTTCACTCAGTGGGTTCGTTGCCGTTGTGTGGCAGCTCGTCGAAGACGGCTTCGCCAAGCCCCAGGTCTAAGCTCGTCCAGTCCGCGATCATCCTCGGCGCCGGCGCCGGCGCCGGTACCGCCCCGGCCAGCGCTGCATGCACCGTTCGGCGGAGGACGCTGGGCCGCCGAGCCAGGCTCAACTTCGGAGGTCCTGTGGCGGTCGCTACAGCGGGTCGCCCCGAGAAGCTTTGACGTCGCCCTCCTCCCAAGCGCCTCTTGGTCGGCGTGCGCCGAGCATTGCGCTCAGCACGCGAGAACGGTGCCAACCCGCTGTCCATGTCACGTCCGCGGTGGGACGTACGGGGTGCTACAGCTGACAGTCACAGCTAGCTCTGCGACCCCGGGTCGGGATTGTCCACGTCACTCCGGTACCCCTTCGGACTGATGGGTCCATCGTGCCCCGCGCTCCCGGGTGTAGGCGTCAGACGGTGGGGTGAGGCAGGTCGACCGCGCGGGCGAGGTCGTTGCGTGGCTCGGGCGCGCTGTCCTCGAGGCCGTTGACGGTGAGAGCGAAGCGGGAGCCTCCGGAGGTCGCGGGGCGGTAGGTGAGGTCACCACCGTTGGCGTTGGCCAGGGTGCGCGCGATGTACAGGCCCAGCCCGGTGCCCTTCTTCTGCAGCGCCACACCTGACGCTGCCCGCGTGAAGCGTGCGAAGAGGTCGGGGACGAACTCCTCCGGGACACCCTCGCCGGCGTCCACGACGTCGATCGTGACGGTACCGCGGTGGCGGCGGGTAGTGAGCCGGACCGGGGCTCGGCCGTACTTGAAGGCGTTGCCCAGCAGGTTGCCCAGGATCCGTTCCACGTGGCTGCGGTCCGCCAGCACTGTGACGTCCTGGACGCCGTTGGCGTCCACACTTGCGGCGTCAGGACCCAGTCGGTCGAGCAGGTCGGCCACGAGCGAGGGCAGGTGGACGCGCGTGGCGTGCACGGGCGGTGCGCCCTGCTCGAGCTGCGCCATCGTGAGGATGTCCTCGAGCAGGTCGTTCGCCCACTGCCCGGCGCGCTGGATGCGGGCCAGGTGCGAACGCTTCTCCTCCTCCGGTGTCCCTTCCCAGTCGTCGAGCAGCAGTTCCGCGAAGCCGATGGTCGTCGACAGGGGCTGGCGAAGGTCGTGGCTGAGGGTGGCGACGAGGTCGTCCTTCAGGCGGTTGGCCTCCTTCAGCTGGGTGACGGCGGCGGCGAGGGTTGCCTGGGCCTGCAGTCGCTCGGAGAGGTCCCGGACGATGGTCAGCGTGGCGTTGCCGCTCGCGTCGGGCAGGGCCAGGGTCGTGACTTCGACCGGCACGCTGACGCCGTCGGGTCGGCGGAAGGCGGTGACGAGGGTGCGAGCCGCGCGAGCTGTTGTCAGGCGGTCGCCGAAGCGGTGCCGATCGTCGGTGGTGCGTTGAGGATCCTTCCGGGCCCGCCACGCGTCCTGCTCGTCGTCGGGCACCAGCAGCAGGGACGTGGGCAGGGTGAGCAAGTCGGCGGTGCGGCGTCCC
>Ga0160429_1000730_pt1 | contig 22887 bp, 19 predicted proteins | sample SolpanmetagenomR_FD_108199 | JGI IMG/M metagenome (GOLD analysis project Ga0160429, IMG submission 108199) | Solar panel surface microbial communities from Lawrence Berkeley National Laboratory, California, USA - R | ecosystem: Engineered > Built environment > Solar panel > Unclassified ...
ACCACCACCTACACCACCACCCATAGCATCCCATGCTGCAGATGCAAATGCAGAACCTTTCCGCGGACCAGTGTTCGCAGCTGTCGGACCTGGACCCGGGAAATTGGTGAATCTGCCAGCTCCGGAAGCAGTAGACCCTTGCCGACCTGCTTTTGTCCAACCTGTAGGATCTTGTGTGCGCCGTGGCGGAGGTGGAAAATCTGTGGTTGCGCTATTGCGACCAGATCTTGTGCCGAACGAACCAGACAGCGGATTGTTCCCAAACGAATTCGTTCGCCTTCTGGCCGCATCATACGATGATTTCAGTCCAGCATCGCTAAGCACCTCATTGGCAATGGATATCTCTTGAAACCTTCTCTTATTGAAGTCGACTTCACTTGAATCTCCCAGTCCGATGTTTCTGTCAGGATGGAACTTCAGAGCTGATGCCTAGTCAGTAAATGTTCAGTGCTCTTCGGCTAAAAGATAATACTGACCCAGGCGTCTATAAAGCCTGCGAACATCGTCGATTGAGGCATCGCCTGGCAATTCGAGATCGGCATAATAATCCCGTGCGACGTCGAATTTCACCATTGATCTTTACATCGGCAGAGGACCGTGACATTCATGAGTCATAAAAGAGTGATTCTGGTAACATCAAGACAGACAGTGTTTACAGAAACAACGTCAAGTTATCAATCGTGGAGTCATTGAAATTCTAAAAGGCAAAGTCAATTATGTACAAACGTGCAATCTTTGAAATATCTCGGCCACCGGATTGCGGGGCAATGAGCATTACTACAATATCTCTCCAACAAAGATAATATTAAAGAAAATACGAACATCTCTCTGAACACGTACATGAAGGCATAAATTTATGTCACACATTAAATAAAATAGTTCAATGTTTGTGAGGTGTCACGGATCACCGTCGTCAAACAAATAATATAGTCGTACCAAAAAAAGATCATCTAAAATGGCTGGCTTGTGATTCACCAGCTCTGGCCCAAGCACGTGCCTCTGACGTAATCTTCTCAACCGCGCTTTCCGGTTTTTATGCTGAGTGACGTTTCATCAGAAACTCTGTGGCTTTTTTTCCCAAACGCAAGCCACATCAGCTTTCCATCCTCGCTCATCTCTCAAGCTATTCTTCAATTTATCTTGTCCTGATTGACACTTCCTCACTCTCCACTATCCCTTTTTCATATAAAGAGCAAGCTCTGTAGCAGATTCGAAAAGTCGTCATGGCTGTTCCCGTACACGAAAGCTATCCTGAGCTTAATCACTCCAGTGTTGATGGAACAATGAAAGACGTGAAGGATTCTGTCAACTTTAGTAAGGTGAGTAACTTTGATATCCTCTCTGTTGTCTTTCTTGAGAATTGAAGAACTTCGCATCCCTCTTCATTCATGAGTCAATTGAGCCAATTCAGCCAATTTGTATATTTCACTGCTGACAAAAATCTATGCTAGTCGCCCACTCAATCCTTCTCTAGCATGGACAATTCTCATATTATTACCACAGATACTCAATCAATCACTCAAAGTATCACCGACGGACCTATGATCCAAAAGGCTAAAACTGAAGCTAACAAAACCACTGCCGAATTCAATGACGTCGCAAATTCACGTCGCGTACCTGATCAAAAAACTGCAACAGGACAATCACTTACTCATTACCACTCCATGTTCTATACTATTTTGAGCTGGAAGAATCCACGTGTCACTGCTATTATCTATGCCACAATTACAACATTTATCTTCTTTACACGTTATGTTCCTATTCTCAAATATCTTTTCAAAGCTACCTATATCATTTTAGGAAGTACGTTACTCTTTTTCACTTAAACATCATATCAGTTACTGATCACTTATCTATAGTCGTTGCTGCTGCTGAAATTGCTGGAACTATGGTATTCGACAAAGGTTTTGCAACACAAGTCCGCCCTCGTAAATACTATACCATTCCTCGTGGAAATTTAGAAGCTGCCGTAGAAGATATGGAGCAATTTGTTAATTTTTTCGTCATTGAGTTTCAACGTATAGTATTTGCTGAGAATATTTATGCAACAATCTTTGTAAGTTCACCCAACTATAGAAAGGTATGACGCTTGTTTCTAATTTGCATGATAGGCCTTCTCTAGCGCGCTTGTCGGTTACTTTCTTGTTAAGTTTGTACCAAAATGGGGAATTGCTTTGATTGCTACTACAGTCGTCTTCTTTGTCCCATTGGTTTACGTGCGTAATCAAGAACTTATTGATCAATCTATCCACAATGCTACAGATATTTTACATGAACAAGCACAACACATGAAGGATTTGGCTGCTCATCACACTGGACGTGCTGCAGAAAGTGCAAAATCGACTGTAAACACGTATACTGCAAAAGCTCAAGATTTGGTTGGTCATGCTAGAAATAGAGCTGGAAGTATCACAGGTTCTTCAACGACTCCATTGACAAGTTCTTCAACAACTTCTTCGACAACTTCTTCAAGCATTCCTGCAACAAAGCATACCACAGTCTCCAATACTGCTGATATTCAAGCCGTACCTTTGACTTCCACAAATTCTGTCAAGGTGAATGACTTTCCTGTCGCTCCAGTCACTGCACCTGTAACGGAACACACTGCCGACCCAGGTAGCGCTTTTACTGAATCTAGTCATGTTCAGCCATTGGCTTCGTTGTAATTGAAGTGGCTGTTGGTGTAAATCAAGGCAAAGTAGCAAGGAGGAGGGAAGAATAATACCTTGAGCATAAGTGATGAGATGAGATTATGGGGGTTTATTCTAAGTCATGACAATGATATATACACAATCAAAAGTCCTAGATCTTTTTTCTATTTATTGTTCAAAGATGATGTGCTATGTGAAGATATTCAATGATGTCTTTACTTTATGCAATGCCGTTGTCCGTTTACGTATTTGAATTTGTTTCCAGGTATAAACTTTGTAGCCAAGCCAATTCTATTTCAAAGCAATAACGGCGTATACACGATGTGATTGTTACAGAGCTGATTTAAAGACGTGTGTGAATTGCTAGATATGAATGATAATCACTGGATAATGGGGTTTGATAAGTTTGTAATTCTAGAGTTGATAATCATGAAACAATGTATTCATGGTGTAATACATGATGATTTAACATATTATTATGAGATCTATACCGACTATGCTATAATAACTAACTTGTGCTATAACATGATTATAATATTTTATATATCCTATTCCGCAACCCCCCAAAACAAATCAGATGGCGTCCCATCCCTTGGCTGTGCCCACCTCGGATAACATCAACAACCCCTCTATTGCAGCAAGTTCTCTCCTGTCAAACTTTCTTCGCAACCTCTCTCTTTCCTCTTCTTCGTCCTCGTCTGTAAATCGTTGCGTCTGTCTTGTTGCAGAACGTAGATACCGCGAAGACCGGCGCTCTGAAGAGTACTGGGTACGGATATACGGCGATGGAGTGGGGAGGATGTACCCCCCACCACCCCTTGGGGTTGGGGTACTTTCCTTTCCGACCCGGCGGGGAGTAAAAGGTTTGGGATCTGCGCGGAGAGGTCGGGTCGTGTTGAAACGAGAAGGGTTTGGAGAAGCGGTGGATGAGGCGAGAGATTCGGGTGTGATTGGACTAGTTCGCGCTCTTGGATTGTCGAGTCGGTTGAGTTCGAGGTCGGATTGGTTGATTGGTCTGAAACTGGCGTTGGCGGTGGGGTAGTCGTTGATGAGAGGTGTATTGGAAAGGGTATTACGTTGGTCGTTGGTTCGGGTGTTGTATGATGATCCGGGGTATTTCTGGTAGATATAATCGTAATCTGGCTCGTAGATTGATCTCATCTCTGCGTCACCGTCACCGTTGTCATCGACGTCCATTTCATCCACGTCCTTGGTACGGTTTGTATTGAACGTTGTCTGGTCTGCTACACGACGTACCTTGCCTCGACCAGAACTTGTGGCATTAGACTTGATAGGCACTGCAGGCGACTCATCTCTACTTGATGGAGGTGGTGGGGATCGATAAGAACTAGGTACGGCAGCCCAGCAGCGTTCAATGACATCAGGAGATATGATCCAGTTCTTAAACCCTTCATCACTTGGGTTTAGACATTCTCGTAGAATCCCTGGTCCAAACATGGGATACAAAACTGCTCGAAGTTCGTGACAGAACTTTGTACAAAGTTCAAAAGCACAATCGTATGGAATCCAAAATCCCTGAAAATCGACTCGACCTCCGGTTGGACTGACGGCGAGTTTTTCCAGAAGAGGATTTGTCTTGAGGGCCGTTCTAGGTACAGTCTATATTGCAATTAGAATCTTGAGAATAGAATTACAATTAATCTGATATTATTGATTCAGACTTACTTTGGAATGACCTAAACATCTGAAAATAGAATACATTCGAACCATTCCAGTTTCATAGTCCCACATGATATGCCAATCCTTGGCTGGACTGTCTTTAATCTGTGGGATAGTAAATGTATAAGCAAAGACTATTAACGGTCATTAGTATCAAGTGGCATACAACCAAAACATAAAAGACATACAATCAAATGTGTTTTTGTTTGTAACTTCTTCCAATGTAGGTGATTTCTTTCCATTATATGGTACAGAATAGCCAGTCACACCAATAAGGCCATTAACATGTGTATATTGACGAACGTTATAGTAGTTCCAAAGAGATCCAAGTTGATTCCATTCCGAACTAGTCAACGAGGGATGTCTGTCTGTCATTTCATAAGGTGGATAGTTGATAGGCTTTGTAATTACTACAGGTGTCATAGACTTTGAATTTGGAGAAGATGTCATTGTAACGTTGCTGGCTGGAGAAGAAATGTCGTGGTCGAGGTCGATGGACGAAGAGGTGGAAATGGTGCGAGCTGATGGACTTTCTGGAGGTGTATTTGGAAAAGAAGTAGTACAATTGAGTCTTTTATAATACTGGTCGTCTGTAAGAGATGGAAGATGTTGATAAATTGTAAGTTGAGGAGTTTCGAATTGGATTGAAGATGATCGAGGGCCATAAAGGCCATGTTTAAGTAGCATGGCTCGAGTGAATCACACGTGGATTGTGATCTCGCAACAATGAACGCAATACGCAGACAAACAGGACTTTTCTGCAAGATTCAAGTTACTTTGCTCAGACAACGCTGAATAAAGCTGAAAAGGAGTGCTTTCTCTTGGTCCGAGACACTGCTGCACGTCTTTGAATTAGCAGAGTCCTTTGACTTGATCAAGATTAGATGCTAGATTAGATGCTAGATGCAGTCCGATGTAGCAATCGTTTGAATGTTTCCTACCGAAAACAGCAAAGAGAAGCGTTTTAGGAAATGATATGCTAGCTACGGACTTCCGAATCGAGACAAATGTTGTTCGAAATGGTGATGCAGTGTGTATCCTCCAAGTGAGCAACGTCTATATATGCTGCACTGTCCAATTTCACGACGCCTCCAAACGAAAGTTGACTTGCTTGTACGTTTATCAATTAGTGCAGCCAATTTGTCAAAGCCATGGCTGAATGCCTGCAGATATGCAGTTGATACACTGTCCATGTTGGATCCTCTCAGAAATACGTTTTGTATCAGCTGCTGTTGTGAACAACAAGAGGTTAAAATGCTTTTTCTTGATCACATAAAGCTGTGTCTCACATTTGAAAAGATTACAGTACAACAATGCTAGGTTTTGTGAGGGGTAGAGAGTAATCATGCGGGGCCATACGTTCAACTGACGTTTCGTTTTGTAGTTCAACAAGGTCGAGCATTGACCTTTGGTTTCGTCGCTGCACACTAGTGAACTTACAATGACAGTGAACTGCACGCAAGTCCGCTTGTTCAAAGAAGCTTTGATTTGAAGTTAAGCGTTTTACCGAAGTTGTTAAATGAATATAATGTCTATCACTTTTGAACACGCATTACCACAGGTTATTAATAAGTCAGACCATCATTCCTATTCAATGGTGAATGGTAGACAATTTCATCGTCTACTTGGTTATAATCTGTGTAGATAAGGTTATAGTGAGATTACCTTGCGGCGTAGTTCTGAAATGGAAAATAACAAATCCACACATGGCACGGAAAATGTGCCGCTACTGACTCATTGGTTCGAAATATCCATCCCATGTCCGATCGACTGAGCTTTTGCCATCCGGAATTCTCAACGGAGCAAACAAATTTCAGATCTCAAATAGTGATCTTTAAAAAACAACAGTGGAACTCAAGGCATTGAATAGATGATTACCCACCCCCCGTTTGCATAAAACATAACTTACTTGCTAGTACTGGGGTCTTGATGAACTTACTTTATTTCTTTCATATCTCGTGAATGCAATCATCTCCAAACGCTTCAAAATTGCTTTACAGTATGCTTATCCAGGTAGATGAAACATAATCTGCTGCACGATCAAATTGGCGAATGTGGTTCGAGCTCCGGATATTAATTATTATGTTACTTTGCGGCGTTGAAGCAGAAAAGGCGTAGAAAGCTTAAAATGCCAGGGACGGACGTCGTTCTTTTTTAAGATGATTAAATGCAGGGCGCCGCACTTAGTCTTGATTGATATGGAAATTGAGAGCATTCAATGTTTGGAGACACAAGGTATTTGTAACAGGCTACATCTTTTATGCATGATTCTGGCACTCCGATGATCACATTTATTGCTTTTTGCCGCTGCTACAATACTTACGGCGGGACCCGATGAAGATGTCTTGGCATGAAAGGATGAGTGGAAGTATTGTTTTGTATGCATTTCAATGTCATTAAATATATATTGTACAAGGGTTTACGATCATTCATAGATGAGAATCTAAAACTAAAACATGCTGTCGAATGATAAGAAATCCGATAAATTTGCTACTACATTTATTTCCACTAAGCGCCATCACCATGTTATGCATCATATCCTATTTTAATCACTTTCATCATCATCAAAATCAGTTTCACTGGCTTCTTGATCTTGTGTCATCATACTTTCGTCCTCATCTTCGTCTTCGATGACGAATTTACTCTTTGTTGCTGCAGTTCTGCGAGCTGGTCTTGCTCCTTTTACAGCCTTTGCTGTTACAATTTCCGAATCACTGTCATCATCGTCTAATATTTCGTTGACTAGATCATCCTCATCGTCACTACTGAGCTGCTTCTTTGACTTGCTCGGTGCCGGTTTCTTCGGATTCGACACCGATGCCGAGGTTGATGCAATATTAGAAGCCTGCTTCTCACGATTCTTTGCGTACGCTTTAGCCATTGGACTCTGGGGCTTTTTTGGCTCCATTAGCGCTGCAGTTACAGATTGTTTCGTCTTTGGAGCTGTCGTTGTTGTCTTACTTTGCTTAGTCTGGAAAGAATCGGCTTTTTTGGCCGCTGTCGAGGAAGATGTTGTTTTCATAATCGGCTTTTGTTTACGAGGACTGCTCATTAACAGACTCTCGTCTTCGTCGTCCATCATGACTACATCCATGTCCTTATTGGCTTCAGCCTTACGTGGACTTCCTTCTGCGAGTTTAGTCCAATCAGTGTCATCAATATCATTATTACTTGGTTTCTTAAAAGAAGTCATCGAGATTTGCTGTTTCAAAGCATGTGTAGCACTACTTGGTCTTTGTAATGTTGTCGAAGTAAGTAGTTGTTTACCGGAGCTTGTTGTATTTGAACCCTTGACCATGGCACTTAGATCTCCCAAGTCTTTGTCTCCAAATTCCGATTCATCGTCCGATATAGCATATTTGCGTGGTTTCTGTGCTGCAGTTCTAGACTTTGTAGAGGCCAACGTAATGAGCTCCCTATCTTGTCGTGCTGCAGAAGGAGCACTTTCTTCCTTTACTTCATCAATATCGTGGAACTCGTCGTCTGACATTGCTGCATCGGAAGACTCTACGTATTTCTTAGTTTTTGTTGTAGCTGTACGTCCTTTGATTGCTTGCTGCGGTTTGGCTACTTCTGACTTGACTTCAAGCGAGTCTTCTGTGCTCTTATCACTGTCAGACAACTTGCTCGGTTCTGATGTGGATGCCATTAGATTCTTGAGGGCGTTTGTAGCAGACGTCTGACCAGGTTCGGGTTTGATCAAACCTCTTCGTTCCGCAGGTGGTCGAGCAATTGGAGAACCATCAATGTTCAGTAAACCTTTGTATACTCCTGGCGGTTTAGTATCTTTGTTGGCCATCCAAGATTCCATGCTTGACTGTGTTTTTGAAACAGCAGGCTTTGCCGTCGCGGCAGTCTTGATTTGTTTCTTCTTCGGAGCTTGATCAAACTCAGAGTCATCATCTGACTCACCAGCTTTGCGTTTTTTGCCTTTGACAGGCTTACCAGATAGTCTACGCTTTCGCGAAATAGTCTTTTTGGCTCGTTGGGCATCTTCTTCAAGTTGTGCTTCCCACACTTCTGCCAAAGCGTCAAGATCTTCACACCAAAGATCTTTTGGCCTTTTCTTGGTCAATACATCAATCTCGACCTCCTTGTCACCGATACGTTCTTTAAGTTTCTCCACGCGCTCCTGCGTAAGGGACCAAATTGCCATACCTAGCAGATAGTCATAGTCACCAGCACGAACTGAGGAGCTTTCTTCCGATTCATCGTCGTCCGCATTCTCGTCTTGAACACTTTCCTCAAATTCGCCCTGCTTTTTGGCGTCTGCGATCTTCGGGAAACGCTTGAAGCCGAGCTTCTGCAGTTCAGTGACCAAAACTACTTTCTTCTTTCTCGATACAACAAGCTGGTCATCAATTATCATTTGAACGAATCTCGCTTGATTCGTGAGTCTATCTAGCTCGCGAGTCATCTCAGCAAGTAAATATACTTTACGCTTAGAATAAAAGTCTAGTCGGATGTGGTAGAATTCTTCCATAATGTCCAAAGGAGATTCGTACTTGTGAATCCGACCTTGGCCATCAAAAGCAACAAGATTAGTAGTCGACATCTGTTTTGTAAGTTTGAAAAGCTCATCGAACCCACCAGGAGTTGCAGAAAGTCTGGCAAAATCCTTTTCTACCATTTTAAGTACGAAATGGACCTTTTCAGGTGTGTTGTTCTCTGAATAGTCTTTGATCGGAGATGGAGACTTTTCCGCACGGATGATCGTTTCAAGCTTATCTTTATAGTCTTGAGTCCAAACTCTGATCGGTAGTTCGACAATTTCAACCTCATTTTTATCCTCATTGACGTGCATGGTTCCGTTGAATCTGTATTTTCCATCGCCAATAGACTCTGTTTCACCTTGCCATCCTCTGAACCAAGGAATCAGGGTCTTCATGTCCTCTTTGGAAGACCCCTGCATTCTCAGCCTCAAATTTTCAATAATGTCCATTGGATTATAGTTGGGAATCGAGGTAGACCAGCCTGTACCAATACCATCAGCACCGTTGACCAAAATCATTGGTAGGATGGGAACGTAAGTCTCGGGCTCGATAGTCTTGCCGTCATCAGTATTGTAAGTCAAAAGTGCCTCATCTGCAGAATGGAAAACACGACGAGCAAATGGAGACAATCTCGTGTAAATATAACGTGCGCTCGCTGCATCGCTACCACCTTGAAGACGAGAACCATAATTTCCACTTGGTTCGAGAGTGTTGATGTTATTGGATCCGACAAAGTTCTGGGCAAGACCGACAATTGTTTGTTGTAAAGAGGTATCACCATATGCATATGCGGTCAAGCCAGATACTGACCCAGCAAGCTCTACTACTTTGACATCCTTCTTGAGATCGCGTCTGAAGCAAGTATATAATACCTTTCTCTGGCCAGGCTTGAATCCATCGATTACAGATGGAATCGATCTTTGGTTGTCCGCCATACTGAACAGAATCAATTCTTTGTTTATAAAATCATCATACGTGATCGCCTGAGAACTAGACATATCTAGAAAAGTGCCCGGCACAAAGTTTTGAAGCCATAACTTCCGTTCATCAGCTTTCTTTTTGGAAAAGGCCAGGTCAATCAGCTGATTCTCATGTTCTTGAAGAGTGGCGAAACTTTTGCGATGCTTGTCGAGATCGGCAAAGTATACTTCTGCATCACTTGGACTGCTTGTTCCCAATCCTTTGTAATACTTGTGCTCCCAACCACTCGCATTGCCCGGCATAAGCTTCCATGCTTCATATTCTGGCATAGTGAAGAAGTCCTGCTTCGCTCGAGGTCGTTTCGGATCTCCCTTCCAAACTTTTACAATCGGCGTAATGAATTCTCGAAGAAAGCCAGGAATTTTGAGTAATGAAGGAAATTGACATTGCAAAAAATTAATCAAGAGGCCTTTAATGTGACTTCCATCGTGATCTTGATCCGTCATGATCATCAAATGACCGTAACGTAACGAGGTTGTATCCGAATACACCTTCTTATGCTGGAGACCCATAAACTTCTTGATGTTCTGTATCTCTTGATTTTTAGTTATGGCATCAATTGAGGCATCACGTACGTTCAAAAGTTTACCGCGAAGAGGAAATACACCAATTTCATCAGGATTAAGAACAGCCCTTCCCGCCAAAGCCAGTAGACTGGCAGAATCTCCTTCGGTAAGGATCAATGTACATTTGTGACCATCTCTTGTTCCAGCTTTGTTTGCGTCTGTCAACTTTGCGTTATCCATTCGAGATCGTCTATTTCCATCAGACTTTTTCAACATCTGATCGGCTTTTTTCTGAGCAAATTCCAAAATGTTGGCAATAATCTCGGTTTTTGCGATATCCTTGAGAAACTTCTCGGAAACGGTACATTTACTTCCGAATTGACTAGCCTTTGTCGTGAGTTGTTCTTTCGTCTGCGAATTAAAGGCAGGGTTGACAATAAGACAATTGACAAACAAAAACATATGATTTTTGATTTGGGCATTTTTAAGAAGTGCACCTGCTTTGTCCTTTTTCTTCTTGACAATCTCTGCGAGTTTTGTTACAATTTGATCTGCGATGTAATTGACATGAGTACCACCCTGCGTCGTGGCAATCGAGTTTACAAATGAGACTTGTTGGAACGAGCCATCCGAGACTGCAAATCCAATTTCCCATCTTTCGTCCGGTTTATCGGTCAGTATGACTTGTGTCATTGTATTAGCAGGATCAAGTGACGTCAAGCTTTCCGTCTTGATAGCTTTTGTGTACATTTCCATATACGACTTGAATTTGTTGACTTTTATTCTATCATCATTGAGGTATACCTTTACTCCTGAACATGTTCCTGCCATATCGTATACTCTTCGTTTCACCAAAGCCTCAAAATCGTCATCAATCGACTGCATACCAAACTTTACAAAATCAGGACGAAATGTAACCTTTGTCCAATCCTCACCTTTGACTGAGGAGATCTTCGCGGGCTCCATGACACTCATATTCTTCCGCCAAGTCTGTTTATATTTCTGCTTGGTTTTCGAGTCCACGGTCTCCAATGTGAATTCTGTACTGAACACGTTGCATAGTTTCGCACCATAACCATTTCGTCCACCAGTGACTTTGGCTTCATTATCATCGTAATTCGATCCTGTCAGTAAATGACCAAATATCATTTCCGGGATATAAATCTTTTCTTTTTCGTGTATCTCGATAGGTATCCCCCGACCGTTGTTCTTGACAGCAATCTCTCCTTTTTCTCTGTCAATCCATACGCGTATCTCGTCCATATTCTTATCACGCGATTTATTGTCTGCCGCGTTAACCAATATCTCATCAAAAATCTTGTACAAACCAGGTACGAAACTAACTTCGCGCTGTTCCATACTCTCGGTGACCGAGTTGAATACCCACATTTGTTGTTCTGTACGCTCTACCGAGCCAATATACGTATCTGGACGTTTCAAAATGTGCTCAAGTTGCGTGAGTTTCTGATATTTATCAGAGTTGCCATTGCTGGCTTTACCAGAAGTCTTGGTCGGAACCATGTCGCCGGTAGTGAAGCTCTCGTTGTCAATCTCTTGCAATGGCTTTCCACTGCTTTTTTTGGGTTGAGTGTCTTTCTTCAGCTTCTTATTTGAGGGTGGAGTGTTTGAAAGCACGCTTTGTTCAGGTATTGAGAAGTCTTCAGAGTCCGAATTCTCTGCGTCCGAGTCAACTTTACGTTTCTTAGGTGCCGTTGGTTTGATTTTTGTTTGTGTTTTTTTAGCTGCGGGTTTTGCAGATATTTTATCACCTTTTATTGGTGCTGTGATCGGTTTTGTGGTTGTGAGTTTTTTCTTTGGAGGGGATTTAGTCAAAGTGAACAAATGATAGAGTGAATATAAAACCTACGGTTTTGGGTTGAATCTCAAAATCACTTTCACCACCATCGGAGAAGATTGAATCGTCCATCGTCACAAGCTTTTTAGGCTCAAGGCTTGTAGCATGAACTTTCACGGACACACGGGACAGAAACCGAGAAATTAGATCAGCATCTGGTAGCGGTCAAATCGCGACGACATTTACACGTCGATGAGAACATGTGAATGTTTTTCTTTGATGGTGAACACGAATGTTAACAAAAAGGAAAATCTTCGATTGTTTACCTTTTGATCAACACAAAACGCGGGGGAGAAATGCTGGAGCTTGCGCGGGGCAATCAAAATAAAATTATATACGCTTGACTAGTACAGCAATAACACAGTTTGGTTCGCCCTTCCAACAACAACTTGAGCGATGTTATTATGATAATTGTTTTAGATTTCATACTGTATACATCAAATTGGACCATGCAGACATCTCTCATTAAATCGTCAAGTCGTGACCTACGAATGGCTTGAAATATCATGTGATAATGCCATCGTTTTCAACCTCAATCTCAGGAATGCCCAAACCATCTTTAGTTTTTCGTCTCTTTTCGTTGCGACGTTGACGTTTTGCTGCTCGCTCAGCATTGTCCTCTTCTCGCCTACTTTCCAGCCTTGTTTGTAAGTCGACTGTCTCCTGTGCCTGTTCCTCGTCACGTTTCCGCTTCAACCAGGCCAAACGTTCTTTAACATCACTCAATGTGGCCCTCTTGACATCCCCTGTTTCTCCGGTTGCAAGCAGATGCTGTTTACTGTTGAGATGCTCGATCCATTGAAGACTGTCTTTGTATGTCAAGTCGCAATCTTTACAATAAAATCCTGCACCCTTTCCCTTCTTTCCTATTGATGCTCCCGCCGGTACAAGAGTCTGCTTTCCCACCATTTGACCAACATCCAATCGAGTTTCTCTGGCTTCCGTCTCTTTGGCATCTTCTGGTGTCGATGCTCGGCGCACATATTTTCTTCCCGCTTGTTTGGCTTCATACCGTGCTTTGGATTCTTCCTTTTCCTTCGCTTCTCGTTCTACAGCTTGCGCAGCATATTCTTCTCTGTTCCGTTTGGTTCGAAAATCAGTATCCCCTCCTCCAACCTGCGCCCCATACGCCCCGTTTGAATCAACCATGCCGAGTGAAGAAGCACAAATCTCGACCTTCCCATTAGAATCAAAAAATTATTGGTAAGTAACTATTTCATTACGTCATCGTGGTAGTCATACCTCAATATTTCGTGTCCTTTCCTATTTGGGATGACTCTCGATGCTAGAGCTGTGATGTGTAAGATCCGAAATTAATCAGTGGCTAGCAACTTCCTTGTAGGATCAAATGATAGAACTTCCAAGATTTCGAACATCGTATCGTGCATGGTATTGTAACAATATTCTTTTCATTGTTCATTTTTATACTTGTTAATTCTTCCATACTTCTATAAAGACCTATTCTTCTACATTACCTTATATAACTACTGATCATAATCTTCCTTTATTTCGACAAGGTTATACAGCATAAATGGCACCTAGAGTCCATCTGGTTCGACATGCTCAAGGATTCCACAACCTCAGCGTTGCAAACCATGCCATTCATGATCCTCTTTTAACTCCAGCGGGAATTGAGCAATGCAAAATACTTTCTTCAATGTTTCCTTACATCTCTGACATCGATCTTGTTGTTGCATCACCTTTGAAGAGGACCATGTATACAGCTTTGTATTCCTTTTCTGGACCCATTGAGAAGAAACATTTGAAAGTTATCGCTCTACCTGAACTACAAGAAACATCGGATCTCCCCTGTGACACCGGTAGTGATCCGACACAACTCGCAAAAGAACTTGACGGCAAGCCAATCGACCTTTCCGAGTTGGACAAATCAGAAGCACAACATTGGAATAACAAGCGTGGTAGATGGGCTCCACATTCTGATGCTATTGTGGCTCGAGCAAAGGTGGCACGGGAATGGCTACGCGCTAGACCTGAGCGAGATATTGTAGTAGTCACCCACGGTGGCTTCCTTCATTACTTTACGGAAGATTGGACAGATGCAGCCAGATTTGCAGGTAAATCTCACGAAGCGGTCAGCAAAGCACCGTCTTTCCATCCTCATCATGGTCTTGGCGAATTTGATCTATTAATTAACAACCGTCATGCAGGCACTGGCTGGGCTAATACTGAGTTCCGATCATACAATTTTGCTTCCGCAAGTGAAGCCACGCTTGTCGAAACGCCAGAATCATTGACTCGCCGTCAAGGTACGGAGAAGTCGCTGAACAAGGCAGAACAGAAGAATTTACAACAGACTACTACCCCAAGGGTGGAAGAACAAGGTCATCCACGTCGTCAAGAAGAGCAATCGATATCGCAAAACCAGAAATCTAAAGATGCAACTAGCGTTTTACACACAAATGACCCCAGATCGCCAAAATCAGCCGGCAGTCCAGCCAAGCCTTGAGCGGTCATTCAGTTTGATATTTTACACACTATAGATAATAGAAACCACATCATCAAGGGAGATTGTACGGTCCTCTGTGCGAGAACGGAAGTGGCTTGGTTGTGGGTGCTTCGGTAGTTTTTATTTAAGTCTATGTAGCAGAACAGACCTATTGAATATTCGCACCTAGATTTTCAGACCGTATGTACACACTGCAATTGCTACATTCGCGCTCTTAGAAGTCGAGCTTTTGACGTAACAGCGTTGTAATATCGGTAAATAATTTGGCCCGCTGACTGTCAGGCTCTGCTACCACGGTCGGTTTCCCTCTGTCGGCGTCCTCGCAAATCCGCTCATCTAAGGGAAGATTACCTAAGAGCGAAATATTCAACTCGTTGCATTTTTTAGCAACTCCATCACGACCGAATATTGAATACGTGGACTCGCAATTGGGACATGTAAATCCTGACATATTCTGAACCATTCCAAGTATCTAATCTTAAATCAGTATTCATTGGTCTCAACGAGTACGGTATCTACTCACCGGTACTGAAACCTTTTTGAACATTTCTACTCCTCTGACGACATCTTTCAAGGCGATGTCTTGAGGGGTCGATACTATAACTGCTCCTGATGGACAATATGAGTCGACTTGTCATGTTAAAGAATATCATAGTGATTTACCATCTAACTGCACCTGCTGCGTGATTGTAAGCTGAACGTCTCCAGTCCCTGGAGGAAGATCAAGGACAAGAACATCCAAGCCTCCCCATGCGACATCATGGAGTAATTGCTGCATGGCTTTCATTACCATGAGGCCTCGCCAAACAACAGGTGAGTTTTCCGGAACAAGATATCCCATTGACATGGACTTCAGACCGTAATTGATCATCGGCATCAATCGATTATCTAAAATCAGTATTATTATAAGCCGAAGAAATGGAGATGGGGTTGTAATTACCATCGGACAATCGAGGCTCTCCGCTAAGGTTGAGCAGAGTAGGAATTGATGGACCAAATATGTCGGCATCGAGGATACCGCTACGTAGGCCTTGACGGGCAAAGGAAAGGGCAAGGTTGACTTGATAATATTAAAACGATGGAATTTGCATTATCAAAGACGACAAACGTCACGACATACCCGCTATTGTTGATTTACCTACCTTGTTTATATCACTTAGCCTTTGAACGTTTGTTAAATGGAAAGAATTTGGTCGCATACTCCTCCCTTGGCTGATGATATAGCGATGATTTTTGTCACATCTTTAATGGCCTTTTTTTCTGGTAGGCCACGCTGCATCCGCGCGAGAAGGTTTGGCGGAGTACCAGACCTGGGTAAACCGAGTGGATTCTCATGATTGAGTTTGGATCTCGCAGAGAATAATCTGCGATGCATTTGGGCATTACTGACAACTCTGAACGGTCCGTATGAGGCTGATCAATAGGGAATTTATGTGGAGAAGCCGTAATTCCATGACGTCATCGACACATACCATATTTATTATTTCTCTCTGCCACGCTGCAACAACAGGTCTCATAATAAACAAGCATACCGATGATTACAGTGCTATGAACACGTTCCATACCATATACTACTGACAAGATCGGGTCTTATGTCTCAAATTCGATAATACTGCAATCTGTGCACTGTTCTCCAGACACAACTAATAAGATGTCCGGCCATAAAAGAGTCAAGAATATCGATTACGATGATTATGAATATGATGACTTTGCTGACGAGCCGATACCTGATTCGGCTGTCTCGGAAAATTCCGACAATTTCACAGAAGATGATCGAGGTAGGTTTCGTGATATTGCAAAATTGAGTAATGTTGTAAACACGCTCCTGAGACCAATATGTAGAACAATTGCGAATAGGGACTATCAACGTACGCAAAGCGCTACCTGAAACTTCACATATTCCAGACGAAATGATACACGAAGCTCTTTGGCATTACTGGTTCGATGTAGAGAAGACTGTCATATATTTTAAAAGTACGAATAATAAGTTGTTGATGGATACATTGATGACTGATTGGAGATTTAGATGAAATTAAACCTACGGTACAAAAGGTGCAACCAAAAGCGGTGTCAAAGTTTGATCAGGCAGTAAATGCTGCAGCATCTGTGATGCCTACGAATCCAAATTCTGGTAGGTCCCACTTCTTTGACATTCCATCTTGTCGCATGCGCTTGGGTCATACACTTCATACCGGTGAATCGGCTTCTCAGCCCAGATTCTTGGATAGCATGGCCTGCAAAAGTTCCACTTCACAAGTCGGCAATGGCAGCACACGGGACTTTACGCCATTCAAAGATATATCGTGGAGTATAATCCCAGAACAGTCTCGTCAAGCAACCTTTACAGCCGTTGTACCTAGGCCGCACTTGGCATTGCGCGGTGGCTCAGGTAAACCAAGTAAACTTGCAGCACTGGCGGCATCTCGAAGACTTGCAGAACCTAAAAAGGAGGATTCTCAAATTAGAACAAACTCTCCACAGAGCAATACATCTCCTAGCGCAATATCACTACTTGATAAGCTGAGCTTGAAAGAGACCAAACCATGGAGTGCAAGTTCCCCGAGTTTAGCTTCTAGATTAGGAAGCGCCAAACGTCAACGTGAAGAGGAATCTAAAAGTTCAATGACCGCGACAACAATCTCGCGAGATAAACGAGATGGATCTTCAAGCGAGTCTCCACAAAAGGAACCGAGGTTGACTGCAGAGGAAGCACTACAAGAGCAGCCTCAACTGACAACCCAAGCGTCGGCTTTTGCATCTGCGCTATGTGGAAAACATTCTATAACTCATCAAGTTGACATTCTCTCAAGTATGTCGGAAACATTGCATATGACTAATCTACGAGAAGAGAATGGATTCTCCGGACCAAGTCCTGACGATATTGTGACCCAAGCGCAAGCGAAAGGTCGGACAACCTAGAATCAGTCCGGTCGAGAAAAACGAGACTAATTGGATATATTGGTGTAGGAAAGCAATCACATCATAAGAAACAGCACAGCAAAGATCACGAAGTTGTCTCACATATAACAAAACATGTTCACGATCTGAAGATTGATCATGGGAAGAAATCCGTGCCAAGTACACCGCCAAAGTGAGTAATCGTTCGTAAAGGTTATTGAGGATTATTCTGAACATATGTTAGAATCAAGAGTAAACAGCTCAACGTCAGAGAGGAATACGAAAAGTCCAAATCTAAAAATGAATTGAATTTTGTCGTCGTTGGCCATATTGATCATGGCAAAAGTACTTTGATGGGTAGATTGCTGTTTGAACATGGAATGATTGATCAAAGAACTCTCGATAAAAACCGAAAAGAAGCCGCAAAGATTGGCAAAGAATCCTTTGCTTTGGCTTGGGTCATGGATGCCAGGGAAGATGAACGTGAATATGGTGTGACGATAGATTATGCCGAGAAAACATTCGAGACTGAAAAGACAAAGTTCACAATCATTGATGCTCCAGGACATAAAGACTTTGTAGCGAACATGATAGCTGGAGCGAGTATGGCAGACTTTGCCCTTCTTGTTGTTGACGCTGGATCTAATAATTTCGAGGCCGGTCTCAAAGGTCAAACAAAAGAACATGCAGATATAATTCGATGCATGAAGTTAGAAAAACTCATAATAGCAGTCAACAAGATGGATAGCGTGTCATGGTCTCAGTCGGTCTTTGAGTCTATCAAATCTCAAACTATAGATTTCTTATCGAAAGCTCTTTTCAATCCAGAAAATTTGATTTTTATTCCTTGCTCAGGTCTCGCAGGAGATAATATCATTAGTAATCCCAGTAACGAAGCAGCAAAATGGTACAAAGGTAGCCCTACATTAAGTCAAGCACTTGACGATATCTCTCCGAATAAATCACAATATTTAGGGTCTTTGAGCGACCCGTTCCGACTCCGAATCGCTGCTTATACGGGTCTTTCTGATCTATCCAACGATACTTCCGCACCATCAACATTTACCATCCATGGCCGTATAGATGCTGGAACGATCCAAGTCGGCGATCGAATTTGTATACAACCATCCGGCGAAACAGCAACTATTCGAGGTATTATACGAGGGGGAGGTATTGAAGTCGTAGACTGGGCTGTCGCGGGTCAGATTGTGGGACTACAGCTCGTAGGTTGTGATGAAGAGAGGATCGAACGAGGAGATTTAGTTTGTCACGCGGAACCAAATTCCGAAATAGCAAAGAATGGAAAGAAATGGAGGATGAAGGTCTTGGCTTTTGATACGTTGTTTCCCATGCCTGTTGATCTTCATAGAGGGAGATTGAGAGTTTCCGCTAGGATTGTAGAGGTATTGGAGACTTTGGACCCAAAAACGAACGCAGTGATTAAGAAAGACGCAAAATTGATCAAATACGGTCAGATTGCACGCGTCGTTGTAGAAGTTGTGCCTGGTCAAGGAGAGGTGCCATTAGAGAGACCCTTTAGAATGGTGATGAGATATGGTGGTCAAACCGTCGGTGCTGCCGCTGTAGAGGCTATTATAGAATGATTTATTTGCAATAATTTGTATTCAATGATTTATATACATGTATATATTATAATAATTACAAATGGGGAATATTCATTATCGACAAGATCAGATTGATTATACTTGCAACACCTGTACCCAACACCATTGCAGTAGCAATAATGACGATTCTTGTTTCGTCGTTTTTCTTATAATTACACCAATACCAACTAATGAAACCACCTACAGCATTTCCCAATGCAAATTTAGGTGAATTATACATTCCTATCATCATCTCATCAATATGCATATTCTAACGCTCAAAAAGAAAAGGGGGTTAAACATACCCATACCAATAGCAATTCCCGACGGAAGATACCTACCCCAAGCCTTTCCCTGCGCTAGAATCTTCACACCAGCGTTCAAACCGAACAATACGCCACTGACGGACGCAAACTCGATCGTCTTTTCAGGCAATTGGCCTCCGGTAGCTAACCGCGCGGTAAATAACCACAAATACGCCATTGGGATCTGAAAAATACCCCCGGGGATCGTATTCGCTGTGATATATAATTTGTAAACCAGCGCGCTGACCACGGCTCCGACCGCGCTGCCGATTAACTGGCCGTAGATCTGCGCGGCGGGACTCGCGCCGATTAAATGTCCGGTTTTTAAATCTTGCATTAGATCGGCGGCCTGGAGAGCGCCTGATTCAGCCATGGCGCCTGCGACGAGGTTAGTGATGACGGCTTGTTTGCCGAGAGATGAAGGGATGACGAAAGCGAATATCAGTTGTGTTATTTTAGATATGCCGGATACGGGATTGATGTCGGTGGTTCCTAGGGCTTGAACGCCCATTACAGAGAGGAGCATTGCGAGGACAAGCGCGAGGAGGGTCAGTGGGATGCTGATGAACTCGGCAAACGTGTGACGTGTGGCGAAGATGCAAATCAATACGGCAAGAATGAGGCCGATGATGGTATTTCGAGTACTGATTAGTTGTTCTGGAGGGGCGTCGTCATCGCTTTCGTCAGATTTAGGATGTTTGTTAACGGCTTGGTATGATTGTTTATTGGTAAAGTGTATTCTCGCCATGTTGATCAATGGTCGAAGAACCATCCAACCTAGGTTGACGATAGAATCACTCAGAACAATCGCCAGACTGATCCAGACGATCCATCCTCGACTTCCTGTCTCCCAATTGCGTATAGGACCATGTGCCCAGCCTTTGGACGTTGCCAGCGGACTCAATATACCAAAGCCGACTGATTGCCATTGTAAGTATATTGAGGAGTGCAAGACTCGTTTGATTTACATACCAACAACACCAATCAGTTGATTAGTAGACACGACTGGACCCATGATAATCCCTTGGCCAATGAATGCCGGTATGAGTGAGATAGACCACATCCATTCAGTTGATAGATACTGTCCGAATATCGGAAGACTGCCAATTTGTGGAACAAAATATGAAACGACAGTAATGATGGCGGATATGAGAAAGGTAAGTGCAAGTAATCGTATGTTCGATCGATAATCAACAGCATCCTCTGAAGATATTTTAGTGACGCGTTCGACTTCAGTCATTGAGTCATGTTCAAGGAGTGATTGATCTTCATCGCTAGCGTCCGTGGCAGAATCATGATTCACCACTGCCTGATTCTTTTCAGCAAAATCTCTACAAAGATTATATAGTTTATGTCAAAACTTACCTGGACGGTGACAGAATCGCGCTTCTTCATTTGTGTTCCGTGTAAAACACTGATCAAAAGTGCTGTAGCTGTCCCTGTGGGGAATCGGAGCTTTTGACGAAGTATCACTTCTTTTCGTAACGGGATCGTAAATATGACACCAAAGAATGCAATACTACATACAATTCAGCAATTAATTAATATCAAGCAAATATTTACATGCCTACCCTAAAGCCCATATTATCCACTTACTAAGAGGCATATGAAGTCCAGTCCTTCCATCAGGAGTCTCATCTGGCGCCAACAATAGATCTAAAGCAGGAACTACACCAACAAATCCACAGCCTGCACAATGGATAAGAAAACAAACCTGGATTGAGATTTGGTAAAGTTACCTACCTATCGTCATAGCTCCAACAGAGCTAGCCACGGTTTGAACCAATACATTCTCTGCAGGTGAAAAAGGAAATGCAAGCATGTTTGAAGCAGACTTGAAAATTGCAAACCCAGCGAATGCAGAAATTCCACATCCAAGCATTACCCAACCCGTTTGCAAGCCGAGAAATATGTTCGAAAAGGTCAATAATATACCTAGGATAAGACCGACAGCGACCGCGCGTAGAGTAAACTGTGGTGCTGCAGCTGACTGCTGTCTCGACATGGTGACTGACTCCATAACTTGTAAAGGTTCGAGTTGTATCTCGTCTATCGATGATTCATTTTCATGAGTGACAAATGCCTGGGGCATATATTCCACGTTCTCGAGTAGTAGTATCAGATCATTCAAAGGACTGGCTGATGCCTAGACCACGATTAGGGACGACGAGTCATGCCATTTTGGCGCTGTGCTGCACGTCATCAGCATGAGTTGATTGAAGGGGACGTCGTTAAAACTGTGCACGTGATATTTGTCGATGGATCTTGGCGCGTTTTCCTCTTTCTTGTCGGTCAACAAGAAATACATTTGTGACTTCCCCATCGCGACTCTAATAATCATCCTCTACTTGTTTTGATAGAATTTCAATCGCGCCGAATGTCATCGATGTGCAAGATTCACAAGACTCCGCCGCCCGAAGACTCCATTTGACTCCACGCGATTTGACAAAGACGAGCGAGACATTCAAGCGTACAATTCCCGACAATTTACCCCTTCTCAGCAACATTACGATATTTGCGCGCTCGAGCACGTCGAAAATTGGCATCGCAGTTTCTGATATAACCTGACACAGAAATACAATCGACTGCTGGCAGTATACATTTGTGGTTATTCGATCAAGTGCTGCATCTTGACTTTATAGCTCATTTGTAACAAACTTGAAACAAGTGATATACTTGACATCCCATTAGTTTAGCCATTGTCTTTATTGCTTTGATTTTATCAACATCGCCTCCCACCACACATACTGGTCGTTGCGTAAACCTAAGTTCACATCATGGCAGGTACGTGAGAATCACAATCACACATCACATACATTGAAAACCAATGCAATTGACGAGTTGTCATGTTTAATCTCTACTGATACGATTCACAGTCGAACCACGTCGGTCTGCAAGGTCGACGAAAGGACAGCATCGATCCCTTGATATTGAGCCAGAAAGCCAAAAGCCGAAAAAGGCATCAACGACCTCCAAAAGGTCAGAAAAGAAAAAGGTCGAGGAAGAAGAAGAAGTCGAGGACGAGGACGATGAGGATGATAGCGCGATTCGATGCGTATGCGGGCACAACACGGATGATAAGGTCGGTGTACAATGGATTGCTTGCGAAGCATGTACTGTATGGCAACACAACATTTGTATGGGCATACCCGAGAATCAAAAGCTTCTTCCTGAGCATTACTTTTGTGAAGAATGTAGACCTGAAGAGCATCAAGAGTTACTTCAAGCTATGGAAAGGGGGGAAAACATTTGGGAAGATAGAATGCGTCTTTCCAAGTCTAAAAATAAGCCATGGAATGCCGGTCGCAAATCAAGAGGTCCACGACCTACTGATGGACAACCTACTGATGGACAACCTACTGATGGACAACCTACTGATGGACAACCTACTGATGGACAACCTACTGATGGACAACCTACTGATGGACAACCTACTGATGGACAACC
>Ga0160429_1000731_pt1 | contig 22787 bp, 14 predicted proteins | sample SolpanmetagenomR_FD_108199 | JGI IMG/M metagenome (GOLD analysis project Ga0160429, IMG submission 108199) | Solar panel surface microbial communities from Lawrence Berkeley National Laboratory, California, USA - R | ecosystem: Engineered > Built environment > Solar panel > Unclassified ...
CGCTCGGGGCCGACCCGAACATCAACTACGTGCAGATTTTCGAGAACAAGGGCTTCGTGATGGGCTGCTCGAACCCGCACCCCCACGGCCAAATCTGGAGCGAGCGCACCGTGCCCGACCTGCCCGCCAAGGAGGCTCGCGCCCAAAAGGCCTACTTCGACAAGAACGGCCGCACGCTACTCGCCGACTACCTCGCCCTGGAGGAGAAAACCAAGACCCGCTTCGTGGTCGAAAACGACACCTGGGTGGTGCTGGTGCCCTTCTGGGCGGTGTGGCCCTTCGAGACGCTGGTGCTGCCGCGCCGCGCCGTGCAGGACCTCACCCAGCTCAGCGACGCCGAGCGCGACGGGCTGGCCGACATCCTGAGCCAGCTCACCATCAAGTACGACAACCTGTTTGAAATCAGCTTCCCGTATTCGGCCGGCTTCCACCAGCGCCCTACTGATGGGCAGGACTACCCCGAGTGGCACCTGCACATGCACTTCCTGCCGCCGCTGCTGCGCTCGGCCACCGTCAAGAAATTCATGGTGGGCTACGAGCTGCTGGCCAACGCCCAGCGGGACATCACGCCCGAGCAGGCCGCCGAGCGCCTGCGCGCCCTGCCCGCCGTGCACTACAAAGCGTCGCAAGCCAGTAAGTAGCGGCCCGGAGCCGCGCGCTTTGCCTGGCTGGCACTGCCGGGCCGCGGGCTAAAGGTTTTTGCAAAGCGAACCCCTGGGTCCTGCGTGCGTCTGGCCAGGCGCACGCAAGACCCAGGGGTTCTTATTTTACGCTTTATTTCTTGATAGTCAAGGAATTGATAGAAAATAGCTTGTGCCATCCCAGGCTTTTACTCAAACCGGGGGCGGCCTAGCCGGGTCGGCAGCGTTTCGGGCAGCAACGCGCTGGGGCCCTGGTAGCTGCCGGCGGGCAGCGTGTTGAGCAGCAGGTGCAGGCCGCTATCGGCGAGCTGGCCGAGCACCGAGGCCGAGAACCCGCACCAATGCAGCGTGCAGTGCGCCTGGCGGGCCAGCTGGTGAGCGTTGAAGATGGCGCGCTGCCCGTGCCAGCTCAGAAAATGCAGGTAGCGGCAATCGACCCAGACGAAGGCCGGCCCGGCCGCCAGCACCTCCGTGAGGGCCTGCTCGAGCTGCCGGGCGGCCTGGGCACCGTGGCAGCTGCCGCGCAAACTAAGCCCCGCGCTAGTTTGCTGCCGGCTCACGTAGACCGTAAAAGTAGTTGTTCCCATAGCTCAGGGATAAAATAAGTTTTAAGCATGAATTTGTTGGACAAAGCTAGGGCAGAGGTTCCACAAAATCCACTCAAAAAACGCTTATTTTTTCCTTTAAGCATGCTGATAATCTACTAGGTATTTACCGTAGCTGCTCGGTAGCCGGCACCGGCACGTGCAAAAAGAACCCGGTGCCCCGGCCGGGCCGCGAGTTGATGCTCACGGTGCCGCCTAGCAGCCCCACGCGGGTGCGAATGCCCGCCAGGCCGATGCCGCCCCGGGTAGCCTCGGCCTGGGCGTCGAAACCCACGCCGTCGTCCTCCACGCTCAGGTACAGCTGGTCGTCTTCGCGCGCTATCTGCACGAATACTTCCTGGGCCTGGGCGTGCTTCATTACGTTGCTAAGCAGCTCTTGCACAATACGGTAAATAGCCGTAGTGAGCAAGCCCGGCAGCGGCTCGGCCAGGCCGTGCAGGTTGAGGTCCACGGCCAGGCGGCTCGGAATGCGGTCCACCAGCTCGCGCAGGGCCACTTCAAGCCCGAAGTCTTCGAGAATACTGGGCGTGAGCTCGAACGAGATGCTGCGGGTGGCCTGGATGGCCTCGTTGAGCAGCTGCCGGCTGGCCCGCACGGCCTCGGTGGGGGGCAGCGTGTCGAGGTGCAGGCGGGTGCCGTAGAGCAGCTGGCCCACGCCGTTGTGCAGGCCCTCTGCAATGCGGCGGCGCTCTTCTTCCTGGGTGCTAAGGATGGCCGAGAGCACTTCCTGCTGCTGGCGCAGGCGCAGGCGGGTGGCCTCCTCCTTCAATTGCTCGGGCTCGGTAATGTCGAGCGCGAAGATGACGACCTCCTGCTGCGCCTCGTCGAAAAAGCCAAAGCATTGCAGGTAAACGGGTTGCCCATTGTGCAGGGGCGTGGCCACGTAGCTGTGGCGCTCGCCGGCCAGCAGGCGGTCGAAGTACGCGGCACTCTGTGGGAACACCTCGCTGGCCAGCCGGCCCACCAGCTCGTTGGGGGTCAGGCCCAGGCGGCCCAGGGCTTGCCCCACGTGCTCGCGGCAGCGGCCATCGGGGCCAATGCGGGCCAGCAGCACGGGCAGGTTGTGCAGAATGATGTCGAGCAGGCGGTTTTTGTAGCCCAGCGCTTCCTCGGTCTGGCGGCGGGCGGTGATGTCGCGCACCAGGCCCACGAAGCGCAGCGGCTGCCCGGTGTGCTCGTCGTAGCTGAAGCGGCCCAGCGCCGCCACGTAGCGCACCGTGCCATCGGGCCGCAGCAGGCGGTGCTCCAGGTCCACGTCCGAATGCTCACCCCGGGCCAGGGTGAGGGCCTCGGCCACGCGGGGGGCGTCGGCGGGGTGCAGGGCTTGTTGTAGCAGGGCAAAGGGTAGCAGCGGGCGGTCGGTACCCGCGAGTGGGGCCAGGCCCAGGATTTCCTGGGCGCGGGCGTCCTGGTAGAGCAGGTCCGTGTCGAGGTCCCAGGCCCACACGCCGGTGTTGGCGGCGGCCAGGGCGAGTTGCAGGCGGCTTTCGCTTTCGTGCAGCTGCTGCATGTTGAGTCGGTCGGCCGTTACGTCGCGCCACGAGGCGTGCAATAGCGGCCGGCCATCGACCAGCACCGGGTTGAACGACATTTCATCCCAGATTTCCTCCCCGGCCGGGCTGTAGCGCATCCATTCGAGGCGGCACCAGCCCTGCGTCTGGGCCGTGTGCAGGCAGTGCGTAAGCACGTCGAGCGAGCGGCGGCCATCGGGCTGAAACTCGGGCCAGAACGAGGCCAGCGGCCGGCCCAGCACCTGGCTCTTATCGCTGAGGCCCAGCAGGCGCAGCCCCACGGGGTTTAGGTCAGTAAAATTCTGATTATCAAGTAGTAACATGCCATCGCGGGCCTGCTCGAAGGTGGCCCGGAAGCGCGCCTCGCTCGCCTCTAGCTGGTCGGTGGCCCGGCGGCGGTCCGTCACATCAAGCAGCACGAGGCGGCAACTAGTGGGCTCGCTGTCGTCACTCTCGGGGCTGGCCACGCCTTCGAGTTGGGCATAGAACAGCTCATCCTGGGGGCCGCGCATGGCCAGCTCGCAGCTTTGGCGCCGGCCGGGCGCGGCCCACAGCCGGCCCAGAAAGTCGGCAAACTGGTGGCGCTCGGCCGGCGCTACAAACAGGGCCAGCCGCCGCCCCAGCAGTTGCTGGCGCTCCTGGCCCAGCAGCTGGCTCGTGCGCAGGTTCAGCTGTAGCAGCGTGCCGTTGGCAGCCAGGGTGCAGTAGCCTATCGGGGCAAACTCGTATAAGTCAGCAAATTGCGTGCGGCTGTGCTCTACTTCGGCTTGCAGCAGCAGTAGCTCTTCGTACTGCATTTCGAGCTCTATCTGGTGCACTTGCAGCTCCTGCACCAGGCGCTGGGCCTCGGGGCTGGCCGTGGGTGGCAGGCTCTGCGACACCAGCCGGCGGCGCTCGGCACGCTCGCGCAGGCTGCGCAGCGCCGCGCCGTGGTCGAGAGAAGAGACGGAAGTAGAGTCAGCTATATTCATCGGAAAACAAGCAAAAGCCAGCTGCAAAAGCCTGAGTGCGACAGTTAACGCAAGATAATGTCACCCGTTCGAAAGCCAACCGCCCCGCCCCGCCTCATTCCGGATAGGCCGAACGATATCCCCGGCTCAGTGGCCACTAGGTCAAGGCATTTCCAGTTACCGAATTGAAAACTAATTGATTGAGAATTCTACTAGTAGCTTTCCACCAGCCAGCAGACCGGGTCAGGCGCTGACCGCCGCGAGGCTAGCGGCTTGCGGATGGGCAAGACAGAAAACCAACTCCGGCTTGGAGCCGCGCAGGTCCCTTTGATGGAAATTATTTTTTGTATTTTACCCATTCGTAATCACTAATTACGGGTTTATACCGAAAGCGTTGCTAAGGGTTTGCGAGGAAGTACTAGGGGTTTTCCGCGGGTCCTGGCGCCGGTAAGTAGCATAGCGTACAGCTATTGCGGAGCCGGGCGCACTACGACTTTCTCCAAACGTCGCACAACCCGTTCGCGCTATTATTTTAGGACAAGTAGTTCCTGGTCAACGAATAGTATCACTTTAAAATTTTACTACTTCCTTATTTTACCGCTAGCCGTCCTCTCCCAGCCGAAGTACGCAAATTTTTTCGCCGTTGAAGTCACTACTAGTGAGTCGCGGGGCGGACTAGCCCGTACTAATTCGCTTACCTGGTCATTTATACTAATTGCATTTTACGTACAAAGCACTGGCAAAACCGTTGTTTTAACTGAGCAGCACAACGCGCACCGAAGGGAATTTTGCAGCATCCGGTAGCTGGCCCCGCCAGCGCTAAAGCTCCCCTCCGCTCACCGCCGCTAGCCTCGTTCGTCATGCTGATAGTGTATCATGAAATTCTGCCCCAGGCCTACCTGCTGATACCGGCCCACGACCCCACCACCTCGGAGCTACCGCTGGCCTGGCAGCTCAAGCGCGCCATGCGCAGTGGCAAGCCCGCCGTGTGGGTCGATTGGCGCCTGCTGCATACGCTCTCGGGCACGGCCATCCGGCTGCTGCGCGCATGCCACCGCAGCTTGCAGCGGCGGCACGCACAGCTGGTGCTGTGCCGCGTGCCCACCGCCCTGGCCCAGTGGCCCGCCCTGGCCGACCTGTGCCTGGCCCCCACCTACGAGGAGGCTGCCGCGCTACAATGCCAAGGGCCTTTTTAAGCACCTGCGCTTGGCCAGCCGGCACTCGCTGCTACGAGCACGGAACCCGACGCGCGATTTATAACTATTGAAAATCAGCGTTTTTCAGTTGGCCGTGGGCCTAAGCCCAGCCGTTGAGTTCATACCCCTGACCTACTCCTTTATGAACTATGAACGCACTACTTGCCTTGGCCAAGCCCCTGCTGCCGCTGCACACGGCCGCCTCCTTCCAGGTGCTGCGCTCGCCCGAGGCGCCGCATTACTACCAGCTCGCGCTGCGCGATGCGACGGGGGAGGCGGCCCACTGGGTTATTCCGGTTTCGCTCAAGCACGCGGCCCGGCGGGCGCTGCTGGTGTGGCGGCTGGCCCCCGACCCCGCCGCTGGCCGCCACCTCACCGCCATCGACGGGGGCCTGCTGGAGCTGGCGGCCGGCCAGGTAGGCACCCCGTGCAGCCTGGGCGGGGGGCTGGCGCGCGGCCTGCTGCGGCTGCGCTTTCAGGGCGAAGTGCTGCACGGCTACTTTCGCCTGCAATGCCTGCCGCTGGGCGGCGGGCAGCTGTGGCAGCTTATCCCGATTGGGCAGGTGTAGCCGGACTCGGCGGCCGCCTCCTTTTTAGCTAGCGTTCCAGGGGTGAAGCAGGTAGCCGGGACGCTTAGCCAGCCTCGGTGAGGTCGCGCACGCCCAGCATGAGGTGGCCGGTGGCCTGGCCCTGGTGCAGCAGGCGGCAGCCGTATACCTGCGCCCGCCGCCAGCCCAGCCCCGGGAAGTTGCCCTCCAGGGCTAGCCCGCTAAACTCGGGTACGGGGCTGGCGGGGTCGAGCAGCAACTGCAATTGCCGCTGCAACTCGGGCCCCTGCCAGGGCCCGCCCAGGCTGGCCAGCGGGCGGCCAGCCAGGCCGGCCAGCGGCTCCCGAAAGCTATCGGCAAAGGCCTGGTTGGCGCTCAGGATGGTGAGGCTGCCATCGAGGGCCAGCTGGGGCTCGCGCACGGTGGCCATCATGCTTTCGCTAAAGCGGGCAGTTTCCTGCAAGCGGCTTTCGAGCAGCTTCAGGGCCGTGATGTCGGTGAAGGTAAGTACCGCCCCGTTGATGTAATTATCGAGCGAGCGGTAGGGCAGAATGCGCAGCGTGTACCACTCGCCGCGCGTGGTCTGGATATTGACTTCGATACTGGTGAGGCGGTCGAGCACCTGCTGCACGTCGCGCAGCAGGTGCTCGTAGCGCAGGCTGCTGGTGAAGTGGGCCAGCGGCCGGCCCACGTCGGTGGGCAGCAGGCTCACAATGCGGCTCACGGGCGGCGTAAACCGCTTGATGTGCAAGCTATTATCGAGGAAGATAATGGCTATTTCGGTGGCATCAAGCAGGTTCTTCATGTCGTTGGCCGTTTGGCCCAGCTCCTCGGTTTTGGCCAGGTACTGCATGTTGAGGGTCATGAGCTCCTCGTTGAGGCTCTGCATTTCCTCCTTGTTGGTCATGGCCTCCTCGTTGGTACTTTGCAGCTCCTCGTTGGCGCTTTGCAGCTCCTCGTTAGTGCTTTTTAGCTCTTCGAGGCTGCTCTCCATCTCCTCCACGCTCGTTTGGAGGCGGTGCTTGGTGTATTGCAGTTCCTTGTCGAGGGCAGCCACGATGGCGTCGCGGTGCTCGGCATCCTGCTGGGGGCTGTGCTTGCTCAGGCGCACGCGGCGTGGGGTGGGCTGGTCCTCAAACACCACCAGCAGCAGGTTGGCCAGGGTTTCGGAGCCGCCGAGGTGGCGCACGCTCAGGCGCAGCAGCTGCTGGCCGATGTCGGTGCGCACGCGCACGTTTTCCACGGTCACGTCTTCCTGGCCCTGGATGGCGCGGTGCACGGCGCCGCTTATCTCGAAGTTGAGTTCCTCGCGGGCCATCTCAAACAGGTTCATGCCGCTGAGGCCGGGGGCGGGCTCGAGGTAGCGGCCGGTGCGCCCGTTCACGTACAATATCTCCCCCTTGAGGTTGATGACCACGGCCGGCGGGGCGTAGGTCTGGAGCAGTTTTTTCTGAACCAGCGTCGCAAACGTACTATTCTGGCGGTAGTTGGAGGCAGAGGCAGACATGAGGGCCGAAGTAGGCGTAGTGGCCGAGTGGCGCGACTGGGAGAAGGGAAACCGGATGAGGTGCTGCACGGAGGCCACCTGGGTATTGCGGCGCGAAATTTTCCACTTCACGTCGAGGGGCTGAAACAGGTCCTGGTAGCCCGTGATGTTTTCGCTAGGCCCCAAAAACAGCAAGCCGTTGGGGTTAAGGGCGTAGTGAAACACGGGCAGCAGGTTGCGTTGCAGCTCCGCGTTGAGGTAGATGAGCAAGTTGCGGCACACCAGCAGGTCGAGCTTGATGAAGGGCGCATCCTTGTTGAGGTTGTGCAGGGCAAACACCACCAAGTCGCGCACTTCCTTGCAAATCTGGTAGTGGCCGTCTTCCTGCTTCTGAAAAAACCGGGCCAGCCGCTCGGGGCTCACGTCGCCCACGATGTTTTCGCTGTAAAGCCCCGCGCGGGCAAAGGCTACGCCATCGGGCGAGATGTCGGTGGCAAAAATCTGGAGCTTGAGGTGGTGAGTCGGGGGCAGCTCGTCGCGGCATTCGAGCAGGGTCATGGCCAGCGAGTAGGCTTCCTCGCCGGTCGAGCAGCCGGGCGCCCACACCCGCACGGTGCTTTCGGGCGCCTTGGCGGCCAGGATGGGGCGCAGGTGCTCTTTGAGGCTGGCGAAAGCTTCCTGGTCGCGGAAAAATTTGGTCACGCCAATCAGCAGCTCGTGAAACAGCAGCCCGACCTCGGCGGGGTTTTCCTGCAAGTAGCGCACGTAGTGCGTAAACTCCCGGATTTGGTGCGAGTTCATGCGCCGCTCGATGCGCCGAAACACCGTATTGCGCTTGTAAAAGCTGAAGTCGTGGCCCGTCTGGTTGCGAATGAGCAGAAATATCTTTTGCAGCGCGTGGCCCGGCTGGCTGGCCGAGTCTTCATCGGGGTTGCGCAGCGGGCGGGCTTGCAGCGGGTGCTCCAGGTAATGGAGCAGCTGGGCGGGCATGAGCTCGGGCGGCAGCACAAAATCGACAAACTCGGTGGCGATGGCGGCGCGGGGCATCGCGTCGAAGGCGGCCGTTTCGGGCGCCTGGGCCATCACCATCCCAAAGCCTTCCATGATGAGCTTGAGCCCGATGGTGCCATCGGCGCCCAGCCCCGAGCAGATGATGCACACCGCCCGGTCGCCGGCATCCTTGGCTAGGGTTTGCAGAAAGAAGTCGATGGGCTGGCGGCGGGCAGCGGGATGGGTGGGCTTGAGCAAAAACAAGCTGCCGTGCAGCAGGCACAGGTCGTGGGCCGGCGGAATGACGTAGACGTGGTTGGGGCGCACGCGCTGGCTATCGTGGGCCTCGGCCACGGGCAGCGGCGTAAAGCGCTGTAGCACCTGGGCAAGGGCCTCGCCGTTTTCGGGGTCGGGCAGGCGGTGCAGCACCACCACGATGGCCAGCCCACAGGTGGCCGGCAGGTGGGCAAAAAACCGCTCGAAGGCTTCGAGCGCGCCGGCCGAGCCGCAGAGCGCCACTATCGGGAATTTATCGGGCGTGCGCGCGGCGCTGGTTTCTTTTAAGCTGCTGGCCGGCTCGGGCAGGGGCGTCACCGCCTCGGAGGCAATGGGCGCGCGGTTGGCAGGGTCTGGGGCAGGTGTGCCGTCCTGCGCGGCCATAGGTTTCATACTCACTGTGAAGAGGGCGGCTTGCGGCGCAGGCAAGTTGGCTAGCCAGCCGTGGGCTAGTCAATTTGACCGGCCACTGCGCCAAAATAGGCTACAAATACCTAGCTAAGGTAGCCTAGCGGGAGAGTTATCCAATTGCGGGCGGCTACCGTAAAGCCGGGTGGGCAAGCCCGGTTGAGAGGCTTGGCCGGCGGGGCAGATAGTCCCGTTTTTCTTCTTTTCTGCTTTTTTGCTGTGGCTACTCCCAACCATCTTATTGTTATCGGCACGTCGGCGGGCGGCATGCCAGCCCTCACCCGCCTGGTGGCGCAGCTGCCGGCCACGCTGCCCGCCGCCGTGCTGGTGGTGCAGCACCTCTCGCCCGACTCGACCGGCGAGCCGCTGGTGACGCGGCTCGCCAGCCAAACCGGCCTGCATTGCCAGCTAGCTACCCACGGCCTGGCCCTGAAGGCCGGCCACCTCTACCTGGCCCCAGCCGACCGCCACCTGCTGGTGAAAAACGGCCACCTGCTGGTGACCAAGGGCCCGCGCGAAAACAGCTACCGCCCCGCCGCCGACGCGATGTTTCGCTCGGCGGCCGTCGAGTTTGGCCCGCACGTTATCGGGGTGGTGCTTACCGGCATGCTGCACGATGGTACGGCCGGCCTCGACTTCATCAAGCGCTGCGGCGGCACGGCCGTGGTGCAGGACCCTGCCAGTGCCGAGTTTCCGGGCATGCCCGAAAGCGCCCTGCGCAACGTGGCTATCGACTACGTGGTGCCCATCGAGGCGATGGGCGCGCTGCTACAGCAATTAGTGAGTTCTTCGACCAGTCCTTCCCCTGGCAAGATGGCTACTATACCTTCTGATTTACAACTAGAAGCGGCTATTGCCGAGCGCATCGTGGGCAGCACCGAGCAAGTAACGCAGCTAGGGCACCAGGTGCCCCTCACCTGCCCCGACTGCGGCGGGTCGCTGTGGGAGCTGAACGCCGGCAATGTGCTGCGCTACCGCTGCCACACCGGCCACGCCTTCACGGCCGAGGCCCTGGCCGAAAGCGCGCAGCACCAGCTCGAAGAAACCCTGTGGGTAGCCGTGCGCATGATGGAGGAGCGCAAAAACCTGCTCGTCAGCATGGCCGGCCACGGCAACGGTCACCTGAGTACCCAGCAGGCCGAGCGCGTGGAAGAGATGAAGCTGCACATCAACCGCTTACGCGAGTTTTTGCTCAACGGCACCGAGCACCCCACACCGGGCGGGGCCACCGGCACCGAAGGCCACGAGCACAGCTAGCCGCCCCCGGGCGCTGGCTAGATACGCTTAACCCTAAACGCCACCAAGCCGTAGGTAAATGGCAGAATAGCAGGAATTTTTTACATTGTGCAGGCAGCGAGCGGCGAACGCTCCTACCTTTGTCCAAGTAAAACCTGTTTACGTCTTATCTATGCACGCAACACTACTCGGATTGGTACTACTAGCCCTGCCGGCCGGGGCCGAGCGGCCGGTGGCTTTGCACTGGGGCTGGGGCAGCAGCCCGGCGCAGGTGGCGCAGCAGGTGCAGCCGCTAGGCTGGCAAGCTTTGCGCCCGCTGCGCAAAACGGCCGAGTCGCAGCACCTGAGCCATATGTCGTTTCGACAGGTGCCGCCCGAGCGGGGTAGCGAGAGCATCCGCACCTGCGTTTTTCGCGATAACAAGCTGGTGCGCGTGTACCTGCTGACGCGCGGCACGGGCGCCAAGGCGATGGTCAGCCTCTTCAACGCCTCCTACCGGCAGCTCACGCCCAGCGTCTGGGTTGACCCCGCCAGCGGCACCCGCGTAGAAGAGCAGCTGCTCAACAACACGCTTATTTTCAGCATTTCGCCGGGCTAGCCACTGGCTTTTACCTGGCAAAGCTGACAAACGAAAAAGGCCCGGCCGCATAGCGCGGCTGGGCCCTTTTGCAGTGGGTCTGACTAGGTACCCCTAGTACACCACCGTGATGGGGCCGGCGTAGGAGCGGCCCAGCGGCCCCTTCGTTACCACCACGTAGTAGTAGGTGCCCACCGGGGCGGGCTGGCCCTTGATGTCGCCGCGCCACTCGTTGGCCCGGCTGTAGTTTTCGGCCGAGAAAATCTTGTCACCCCAGCGGTTGAAGATGTTCACCGTGTTTTCGGGGTACAGCTCGATGTTATCAATCTGCCAGGTATCGTCCACGCCGTCGCCGTTGGGCGAGATGGCGTTGGGGATGCGGATGGCCGGGCGCACGGTCACGGTCACCTGGTCGGAGCTGGCGCAGCCGCCGCTACCCGCCGACAGCGTGTAGGTAGTCGTGACGAGCGGCGCGGCAATGGGCCGCAGCGGGCTATTGGCCGGAATGGTGAGGCCCAGCGCCGGCGTCCAGATGACGGGGTAGTTACCGTCGGCCGTACCCTCCAGCACCACCGACGAGCCCTCCAAAATCTCCTTGTCGGGGCCGGCATTCACCACCACGGGCGGCAAGATGCGTACCACCACGCCGTTGGAAACCGCCGTTACGGCCTGGCCGCAGGCATCGGTGGTGCGCAGGCGCAGCGTCACGGTCTGGCCATCGCGCAGGGTGGTGCTAGTGAATATCGGGGTAGTGGCCCCGGGCACGTCGGCGCCGTTTACCTGCCACTGGTAGGTGGGAGCGGCGCCGGCATTGGTTACGCTACTAATGCTGAAGGTGAGCAGCTCGCCGGGACACAGCGGTGCGGCCGGCCCCGCAATGGCCAGCGTGGGTGCCGGCGTGGCCGTGCGCGTTACCGTGACGCTAGCCGTGGCCGGGCCGGTGCTGCACAGGCCCACGGTGGGCGTCACCTCTACCCGCACCACGTCGCCGGTAGCCAGGGTGCTGCTGGTGAAGGTAGGCCCGGTGGCCACGGCCGCGTTGTTGACAAACCACTGGAAGGTGGGCGCGGCGCCCGCATTGGTCACCACGGCCGTGAAGGTGAGCGGCGTGCCGGCGCACTGCACCGGCGGGGCAGCCAGCGTAACGGTGGGCGTGACAAGCGGCTGCACCTGAATGGTAACCACGTTGGACACGGCCGTGGCGCAGGCACCCGTGCCCGCCGTCACCTGGCGGCGGAAGTAAGTGGTAACCGTGAGCGCGCCCGGGGCATACGTAGCGCCGGTGGCGCCGCCGATGTCGGTAAAAGTCGAATTATCGGTCGAAGACTGCCACTGGTAAACGAAGCTGCCGGTGCCGCCGCTAGCCCCCGCCGTGCTGGTGAGCGCGGCCGGCACCGTACCGCTGCACACCGTCTGGTCGGCCGCGATGGTGCCCGCCACTAAGGCCGGCAGCACCGTCAGCGTCACGCTGGGTGAAGTCACCGGGCCGCAGCTACCGGAGGTGACCTGCCGGCGGAAGTAGGTCGTAACCGTGAGCACGCCCGGCGTGTACGTTTCGCTGGTAGCGCCGGCAATGTTCGTGAAAGTCGTATTATCGGTCGAAGCCTGCCATTGGTAGGCAAAGCTGCCGGTACCGCCACTGGCTGCCACCGTGCTGGTGAGCGTAGCCGGGGCGGCGCCCGGGCACAGCGTCTGGTCGGCGCCGATGGTGCCCGCCGCCACGGCCGGCGTTACCGTGATGGTTACCACGTTGGAGTACACCGGGGCGCAGCCGCTGCCGGCAGCGGCTTGGCGCCGGAAATACGTAGTAGCGTTCAGGGCGCCGGGCGCATAAGTCAGCCCATTAGCCCCGCCAATGGCCGTGAAGGTGGTATTATCCGGCGAGCTTTCCCACTGGTAAGTGATGCCACCCAGCCCGCCGGAGGCCGGCGCGGTGCTGGTGAGCGCCGCCGCCGCCGAGCCGGCGCACAGCGTCTGGTTGCTGCCGATGGTGCCCGCCAGCAGGGCCGGGGCCACCGCGATAGTTACCACGTTGGAGGGCGCCGCGGTGCAGCTGCCCGCCGTCACCTGGCGGCGGAAGTAGGTCGTAATCGTGAGCGCGCCGGGTGTATACGTGGCATTGGTAGCCCCGCCAATGGCCGTGAAGGTGCTGTTATCAGTCGAAGATTCCCACTGATAGGCGAACGTGCCGGTGCCGCCGCTGGCCCCCGCCGTGCTGGTGAGCGGCGCGGGCACCGAGCCGGCGCACACCGTCTGGTCGGCCGCGATGCTACCCGGCGTGAGCACGGGCAGCACGGTCAGGGTAACCACTGGCGAAGTCACCGGGGCGCAGCTGCCCACCGTTGCCTGGCGGCGGAAATAGGTGGTGGCCGTGAGTCCACCCGGTGCATACGTGGCGCCCGTGGCGCCCGCGATGTCGGTAAAAGTCGAATTATCGGTCGAAGACTGCCACTGGTAAGCCACCGCGCCGCTGCCCCCGCTGGCCGCCGCCGTGCTGGTGAGCGGCGCGGGCGTAACCCCGAAGCACAGCGTCTGGTCGGCCGCGATGGTGCCCGCCGCCACGGCCGGCGCTACCGTGATGGTCAGCACGTTGGAATAGGCCGGGGCACAGGCGCTGCCCGCACTGGCCCGGCGGCGATAGTAGGTAGTGGCCGTGAGTGCGCCGGGCGCATACGTTTCGCCGATGGCGCCGCCAATGGCCGTGAACGTGGTATTGTCGGGCGAGCTTTCCCACTGGTAGGCCACGGCCCCGCCGCCGCCCGTGGCACCGGTGGTGCTGGTGAGCGGGCTGGGCACCGAGCCGGCGCAAATGGCCTGGCTAGCCGCGATGGCGCCGCCCGCCAGGGCCGGCACCACGGTTATCGTTACCACGTTGGCCGACAGGCCGGTGCAGGCGCCCGAGATTACCCGGCGCCGGAAATACGTGGTGGCCGCGAGCGCGCCCGGCGCCAGCGTTTCGCCCGTGGCACCGCTGATGGCCGTGAAGGTTACGTTATCGGTCGAGGCTTCCCACTGGTAGGTGAACGTGCCGGCGCCGCCGCTGGCCGGGGCCGTGCTGGTGAGCGCGGCGGCGGGGCTGCCGGCGCACAGCGTCTGGTCGGCCCCAATACTGCCGGCTACCAACGCCGGCAGCACGGTGATGGCGACCGAGCTAGTAAAGCTAGGGGTGCAGTAGGGCCCCGAGCCATCGGGCAGCAGCAGCTGGACCCGCCGCCGGAAATAGGTGGTGCCGGCCGCTAAGTTGCCGGGCTGGTAGCTAGCGCTGGTAGCCCCGGCAACCGCGCTGAACGTGACGTTATCCGTAGAAGACTCCCACTGGTACACGAGGGGCAGGCCGGCATCGCTCGACCCGCTGGCGGTGCTGGTGAGCAAGGCCGGGGCGGTGCCGGCGCACAGCGTCTGGGGGGCGGCAATACTGCCCGGCACGGGCAGGTCAGGCACCTGGATGCTGCCCGAGCTCTGGCGGCAAAAGCACGCGGTGGTGATGCGCAGGGTCACGACGTAGTTGCCCGGCGTGGCGTACACGTGCACGGGGTTTTCCAAGGATGAGGTAGCCCCGTCGCCAAAACTCCAGGCGTAGGTTTTCCCGTCAAAATCAATTGGCGGGGCCGTGAAAGAGATTTGCCGGCACCCCGTTATCCGCGCGCTAGGCCCCACGCGCAGCAGGGAGCTTTGGTTGAAGTTGACCAGGCCCAGGCCGCTCAGGCGCCCGCTCAGTTGCAGGCTGTCGTCGGCGTAGCGGGCTTTGGCCCCCAGCGAGTCGGGGTAGGCGATGAAGCCCAGCGCGGGCTGGTTGTCGCGAGCCACGTAAATCTTGCCATCGGGCGCCGCCTGCATTGAGCCCAGGTCTACGGGGGTTTTCTGCTTGAGCGGGATAGTCTGAGTGGTAACCGGCCCATTGCCGCTGATATCGAATTGCAGCAGCTGCGGGGGATTGCGCACCGTGGCGTAGAGGTAGTTGCCGGACGAAAAACTCACGCCGTAGTATTTTCCCTTGCCCTTATCCACGATGTAGGGCACCTGCGGGTTGACGCTCACCTGGCCCGTGCTCGTATCAAATCCAAAAAGCTCGACGGTACTGCTGCTGTCGCCCAGCACCTCGCTGTAGCGGGCCAGGGCTAGCCGCTGGCCATCGGGGGTCACCCGCATCTGGCCCTTATAGCCCACCGGCGACTTGCTCGCTGCGTGCAGGCTGCCCACGGCCGACAGAATGGGCGCGTCGATGTTGACCGGACCTACGTAGCCGGTGGCCAGCCGCACGCGGTAGGCCAAAAAGGCATCACCCCGGTTGTTGTTACCAGATTTGGCATCGCCCCAGCCGTGGGCAATAACCCAGATGTCGCAGCCATTTTTGTGAAATACGCCCGTCAATTTTTCGGCCGTGCCGCGGGCCAGGGGCGTGTTTTTGGTAGCCGCCACCACGGTGCCCGGCCCGCCAGCCGCCGGAATATCTATTTCCGAGTAGCTCAGGCCCACGGTGCTGTTCAGCGTGAAGAGCAGGTAGCGCGTGGGCTGGCCGGCCGCCGGGATGCCCGGCATCTTAATAGGCAGGGGGCCGTCGGTGGTGAGGCTATCGCCGGCTAGCCCCTGGCCGTTGGTCATCACGGTGCCATCGCCGTTCCACACGGTTCGGCCGTTGCTGTAAAAGAGAATTTTGCCGTTTTTGTCCGACATCACCCCCGAGCCGGCGGGCGCCACCATCGCCCCGTCGGTGAGCACCTTGGGTGGAATGGAGTCGGTTGCCGAATTGAAATCGAGCCCCGCCTTGAAGCCAAAGTACCAGGTGTTGGCAAACTTCTCATCGGCCGCGCACTCGGGGGGCGGGGCGGCCGTCTGGGCGCGGGCCGTGGTGCCCAGGCCCACCAGCAGCACCAGCAGCAGGGCGGTTAGCCAGCCAGTGGCCGAGCCCGGCCGAGAGCTAGCCCGGCGGCGCGGCGTAGCGAGGCGCGCGGCGGCAGAATCAGAAGGAGCGGCAGCAGGGTGGGGCAGTAGCTCTGCGGGCATGGGAGGGCGGGTGAGTGGGCCGGCCAGCAGGCCGAAATTCGGAAAGGAAAAGACTACGCGCCGCCGTTAAGGAACAGAGCATGAGGGCCAGGCCGGGCTACGCTAGGCCGCCGGACCCGTTTTAGTAAAGCTACGCACCGCGGGCCAGCTTTGTGCAAACCAATACCGGAATAGCCCTAACCCGCCCGGCCGGGCCGTAGTTTCCGCCCGCCTACGGGCTGCGGCGGCCGGGGCTAGCCCCAGCCAAAACGAGAGCGCCGCAGAAAGCGCCGGCAGCGTGCTACCGGGGCTTTCTGCGGCGCAGGGGCCTACGCCAGCCGCTGGCTAGCCCTGGTTTTTCACGTCGTAGCGGTCGAGCATCATCACCTTGTCCCAGGCCTTCACGAAGGCCTTCACGAAGCGGGCGTGGCCGTCGCTGCCGGCGTAGACTTCGGCCACGGTACGCAGCTGGCTGTTCGAGCCAAAGACGAGGTCGGCGCGGGTAGCCACATAGCTCTTTTTGCCGGCCACGCGGGGTTCGAGCGAAAAGGTGAGGCCGGTGGCGTCGGCCTTCTGCCACTCGTAGTCGGTGCTGGTGAGCACGGTGAAGAAGTCGTTGGTGAGCACGCCTACGCGGTCGGTAAAGATGCCGTAGGGCGAGCTGTCGTGGTTGGCGTTCATCGCGCGCAGGCCGCCGGTGAGGGCTACCCACTCGGGGGCGGTGAGGTGCAGCAGCTGCGCCTTATCCAGGAAAAGCTGCTCGGGGGCCACGTCCTTCGCCACCTCGCTGAAGTCTTTGCCGAGGTAGTTGCGGAAGCCATCGGCCACCGGCTTGAGCCAGGTAAACATCTCAATGTCCGTCAGCTCCTGCGTAGTATCGCGGCGGCCGGGGGTGAAGGGCACTTCGGTGGGCACGCCGGCATCGGCGGCGGCTTTTTCGAGGGCGGCGCAGCCACCCAGCACGATGAGGTCGGCCAGCGACACCTTTTTGCCACCCACGGCGGCGCCGTTGAATTGCTCCTGCACCTTGCGCAGGGCTTCGATGACGGGCACCGTGCGGCGGTTCACGGCCCAGTCTTTTTGCGGGGCCAGGGCCAGCCGGCCGCCGTTGGCGCCGCCGCGCTTGTCGCTGTGGCGGTGCGTCACGGCCGCCGAAAAGGCGGTGAACACGAGGTCAGAAACCGAGATACCCGTGGCCAGAATCTGCTCTTTCAGCGCCTTCACATCGGCCGCATCGATGGAGGCGTAGTCGGCCAGCGGAATGGGGTCCTGCCACAGCAGGTCGTCCTCGTTGCGCTTTTCGGGGCCGAGGTAGCGCTCGCGCGGGCCCATGTCGCGGTGGGTCAGCTTGTACCAGGCTTTCGAGAACGCCTGCGTGAAGGCGTCGAAATCACCCAGGAATTTCTCGCACACCTTGCGGTATTCCGGGTCGAGCTTCAAGGCGATGTCGGTGGTCATCATCATCAGCCGGTTCAGCTGGCCGGGGATGTGGGCGTCGGGCGTTTTGGGCGCGTTCTCGTCCACGGGCGTCCATTGCAGGGCGCCGGCCGGGCTGTGCTCCTGCTTCCAGTCAAACTTGAAGAGGTTGGTGAGGTAGTCGTTGTCCCACCGCGTGGGGTTAGGCGTCCAGCTGCCTTCGATGCCGTTGGTCATCGTGTTTTCGGCGTTTCCCTTGCCCCTGGGGTTGTGCCAGCCCAGGCCCATGAGCTCCATCGGCGCAATTTCGGGGGGCATGCCGATTTCCTTCGAGGGCACCATGCCGTGGCTTTTGCCGAAGGCGTGGCCGCCTGCAATGAGGGCCACCGTTTCCTCGTCGTTCATGGCCATGCGCGTGAACGTGGTGCGGATGTCGCGGGCCGAGCCCAGCGGGTCGCCGTTGGCGTAGGGGCCCTCGGGGTTCACATAGATGAGCGCCTGGTGCGAGGCGGCCAACGGGTTTTCGAGGTCGTAGTCGGCGTCGCCGTTCTGGCCGCGCCAGCGCTTATCGCGGTTCACCATTTTGTCGGGTGCCTCGGCCGTGCGCAGGTCGTGGATTACCTCGGGGCCCCAGTAGGTAGCATTGTCGGCTTCCCAGGCATCCTGGCGGCCGCCGGCGAAGCCGTAGGTTGGGAAGCCCATGATTTCCAGCGCGCAGTTGCCGGTCAGCACGATAAGGTCGGCCCACGAGAGGGCGCTGCCGTACTTCTGCTTGATGGGCCAGATGAGGCGGCGCGACTTGTCGGTGTTGCCGTTGTCCCACCAGCTGTTGATGGGGGCGAAGCGCTGCAAGGCCTCGCCCGCGCCGCCGCGGCCGTCGGCAATGCGGTAGGTGCCGGCGCTGTGCCAGGCCATGCGTATCATCTGCGGGCCGTAGTTGCCGTAGTCGGAGGGCCACCACTCGACCGACGAGGTCAGGAAGCCCTTGATTTCCTGCTTCAGCGCCTCCAGGTCGATTTTGCTGAACGCCTCGGCGTAGTTGAAATCCTCGCCCAGCGGGTTGGCCTGCGGGCCGTTCTGGTGCAGCAGCTCCACCTTCAGGCGGTTGGGGTACCAGTCGGAGAGCGCGGGCGGCGAGCCATCGGCCCCGCCGATGCGGTCGCCGCCGAAGGGGCACTTGCCCTGCATGTCGTAGGACTGGGTACTGGTTTTGTCGTGGCTGATATGCAGCATGCGAAATAGAGAAAATGGGTAGTATCTGATTAGGCTGGCCAGGGCCTAAACCACTGGCTGCTACCGTGTAGCTTACTTTCTGGCCAGCGCTGCTGCCGTGCCGGACTTATTTAGAGCTAAGTCAGGCGTTTGCGGCTATAAAACAGCCGGGCTTTGACATAACAGCCCTTAAACGGGGCGGCCGCCCGCTCGTTGCTCGCAATTGGCTTAAGATTCCATTAAAGGCTGCGCCTTACCGGCCGGCCCTGCTGCCCGCTAGCCCCACCCAAACAGGACACCATGCGCCCACTGGCCCGGCTGCTTCTCCCTACCTGCGCTAGTTATCACTTGGTAGCCAAGCTCGTCCGTGTCTACCCGCGACCGGGCCGGCGCCAGCCCGGTCCTTCTGCCGCTACCTACGTAGCAAAAGGGCATAAAAAAAGGCGTTTCCGAAATGGAAACGCCTTTTTTTGGTGGTAGCGGGGACTGTGCCACTGCAAAAGCCTGTCTTTTGGACAAGCCTTGGTGAACGCCCGTTGTTCAGCCTGTTACGCCGCTTTCTCTTCGGGCGGGCTTGAATTGAACGGCGGTTGTTCGGGGGCGTCCGGCTTTTGTTGTACGGGAGTTGTACCCGGCCCGTAGACGCTCAGCGTTGCCGCGTCCAGCTCTGTCGTTTCAAGGTCCGAAAGATAAATATCAGTGGTGCGAAGTTGGCCATGATTGAGCATCCCCTGAATGGTTTTTATGTCGCCGTTCAGCATAATGCGGGCCGCGTCGGCGAAACTATGGCGCGCCGAGTGCGAAGTAATATGCTTGTCGATGCCGGCCCGCGAGGCGGCCTTTTTAATGTAGCGGTTCACCAGAGCGGTAAACCCCTCGATGGTTTGCAGCAACTCCTTGCGGTTGGCCTGAGCTGCCCCGGCGTCGGCGGCGGCCTCCACCGGCTGAGCATACGGCGCGGTGTGGTCGAGTAGGGGCAGCACGTAGGAATCGGGCGAAGCACCAGGCGCTAGCGGATAGCGGGTCAGCACCGCATTGAGGCGCGGGTGGCGCGGGATGTTCTTCGTTTTGCCAGTTTTGCGCTCCATGTAACTGAGCCGAACCGGGCTTATATCCCGGTGGCGTAGCTCCAGAATATCACCTACGCGGGTGCCTTGGCAGTGGAATTGCAGCAGCCAGCAGTCGCGGGCGATAGTTTCCCAGCCCGGTTTCGTTTCGGCCGCTTCGAGGCGGTCTACCTCTTCCTGGCTCAGCCGGGGCTTCTTCGTTTTCGGGTGCTTCAGCCGAATATGCAAAAAGGGGTCTTTATGAAATTCGAGCAGGCCATCGGCCACTGCCTGCTTCAGTACGGTATGCACAATCTGAAGCTCTTTGTTTACCGTGTGCGTGGCGTTATGGTGGTGCGTGGTGAGGTGGGCCTGGTAGTCCTTCACCCAGGAAACCGTGAGGGCCTTGAAGGGCACCCGCGCGGGCTCGCCCTCGGGCTTGCCCAGCAGAGAGAAAGCCCGCAGCTTAGTTAAAATGCTCTGCCGCTTCTTGGCAGTCCGCGGATTGCCGGCCGTGGCGTGGCGGGCCAGGTCGCGGGCGAAAAATTCGAGGAAGTCAAGCTCGGCCGGGTTGTCGGGGCTGGCTTTTCCGGTTACGCGGTCGCGCAGGGCCGCCGCCGACAGATTGGGCTCGCCCAGGGCTAGCTTACGCGCCTCAGTGAGCAGCAGCCGGATAGTATCGTTAAAAAGCGAATAGTCGCGGTGGTTACTGCGCACCCAATTGGCGCGCATAAATTCGGCGTTCTCATTCCACTGCTTGGCCTGAATAAAAACGCCAGTGTTTGCGAACGCGGTTTTGCGGTCTTTTGTGATACGCAGGGCAACGGCGTGCAGCCCGTCCGAGGCACGAGCTGGGCGCAGGACGACGGTATATGTAGCAGCGGCCATCGTTAATCCTCGGCAGGCATGTAAGCAGCCTCTCCCACCTTCCACATGCAGAGGATGTCTCCTAGCTCGACAAATATTTCTTGCCCACCGTTATCGCTGGTGAGCATCATAACTCCTTCTTTATTGCTAGTAATGCGCTTAATCACAAACATTTCACTGCGCAGGCTAACGCAATGCACTCCAGTGGCATACTGCCAGTTGCCACTGCTTACCGGCCGCACCACGTAGCAGCTGCGGTCAGGGTAGCGTGGCGCCATTGAATTGCCCCGCACTTCGATTACTACGGCGCCCTTATAGTCGTGACCTGTGCGCTTTAGCACTTTAAATGTCTCGTACTCCTCCTCCTTATAATCTTGGCAATTAGCGCCAAAGCTGCCGTAAGCAGCAGGTCGAATAAAAGGTAATGTTACATAATCTAAGTCCTCTCTAGTCCCTAAGATTTCAGCGTTGCTTTCGAGAGGCAGTTTAGTTTCTACACCGTGTTCGATGTAGTCTGGCGTAGTTCGGTAAACCTTGGCCAGGGCTATTAAAACAGGTTTCTTTAAGCGGATTGTCTCGTCATCTTCATACCTCATTATCTGCGTCCCAGTGCGAGCCGCTTTAGGGTCTAACTGCCGCAACTTCTCAGCCACTTGGTCGCGAGTTAATCCCGCCTTGCGGCGTAAAGCAGAGAGGCGGGATGCTTGATTCTGTGATATGGTGGTCATCGTCATGGCAGGGAGGTGTTTCCAGCTGCAATTTTAACGCATAGAGAGAGAATGAGTTAAAAAAAGTTACTAAAAATAACTTTTAATGAACTTCTTTCACCTTTTTTTACTTTTCACTCGTATATTTGCTACACCACCTTAACCCACTGTTATGGCTACATCAAAAGCACAACCTCGCATCCGAAACGTGCGAGGTCAGACAGACCCCGACACGCATAACGCACTGCGAGTCCGCCAACTTGCTATGGAAAAAAAGACTAATATCCGTCCTGACCTTTCTGAAGTTGTGACAGCGGCACTTAAAGAATGGGGAGAACAACAACCTAAATAGGGAGGATATTTTTTTGCCCTTTCTCTCACCTTTTTTTACTTTATTTTTACCTTTTCTCACCTCATGTCACCTAATGATTCAACCGCTGAAATCGCTGAACTCCGCCAGGAGGTGGCCGAGCTACGCGCCTTGGTCAAGGAAGAGCGGGCTTTTCGGCGCGAGTACGTGGCCAGCTTTAACGACGAGGTAAGCACACTTGAGGCGCTACGCCTTACGGGCATTGGCAGCCGCACCACGCTGATAGCAGAGCGTCAGCGCCCCGGTACGCCGCTCACTCACACCCATCACGGACGCTCCGTGCGCTACGGCCGGGCCGGGTGCATTGCCTATAAGCTGGCTCACCAACTCGCCGCCTAGTTCATTTCCCTCACCCTCAACCATTTCGCAGATGGAAAAGCCCCCTTATTACGCCCCGCTTTTGGCAGTGGCCGCACGCTTAGAGGCCTTTGGACCTCTTAACGCTCAACTATGCGCGCTGTATTGCACCTCTTTTTTCAAGGCTTATAAACCCGTGAACACCTCGCTAGCACTCGCTAAGCTAGCGCAGGCTCAATTGGCTGCGCAGCTAATTGGTCAGGATGCTGGTACGGGCTCAGCCGGCCTACTCGTGCAGCAAGTGGCTTGCAGCGTGTTCGCTGGCGCCGATGCGCTACTCGCAGGCCTGGGCGTTGAGCAGGTAGCCCTTTCGCGCTCCGTTGTGCTGCGTGAACTAGGACGCCTCGTAATAAAACACGCCCTGCCCAGTTCCCTTAGCTATTACGCAGCGGGCAGCGTGGGGGACTTCTCCATACACCGGCTGCCGCTGGCAGAGTACCCCACCTTTCTACACATTGACTACGCCAACATAGCGACTGAAGCCGCTCTTTCGGTGGCCATTAAACAGGCCCGATACCGCAAAGCCAACCGCTGGCGTGCATTGGTACAGCAGGATGCTAGTCTAGCAATCCGGGACCAGAATACGGGCGAGGTGGTGTCGCATTTTGGCCCCCAACACTGGCAGCAGCTAACGTGGCGCCTGGGCTACACCACCGTTTTCGACTTGGTGAGCGATGCCTGGGTTGCCGTTGCAAAAGACGAATCGACCGAGCCCGCACCGGCTGAATTGCTGCATGCGGCCCGCGTGATTAGCGGCTATTGCACCGCCTTTTTCGAGGCATTTCTGGCTGGCGCAGTGATAGCTGAGCAAGAACCTACCACGGCACTAGCAGCATGAAAGCGCCCCGCTTCTCGGCCGCCCTGCGCCTCTCAGAGCTGATGCCCTTCGCCCGTGAACTGGCCCACGCGCTGCTCGGCCAAGCCTGCGCCCCCGGCCCCTACCACCCCGCCACCCCGCCCACGCCCGCCGTGGCCCAGGCCATCAACAACCTCTAAAACGCAAAAAGCCCGGCCTGTTCGCAGCAGGCCGGGCAGGAGTTCAACCCCCAAATACAGCCGCAAATATATGGCAACTAACTCGAATAACCCGAAAGCCACCGCCACCAAGTCGCAGGCTGCAAGCCTGGACATCGCCAAAAGCGACGAAACCCTCGACCTGGCGAAAGACCTAGCCAAGTTTATCAAGGAAAACAAGCTTACCACGCAAGTGCAGGGCAAGGAGTTCGTGAACGTAGAAGCCTGGCAGTATGCTGGCTCGCGCCTGGGCATCGTGCCCATCGTAGAGCACGTCATCAACCTGAGCACCGACCAGGAGCTGAAATATCAGGCTAAGGTGACGCTCTACGACATGCGCCATCAAACCACCGTGGGCGCCGGCTTCGCCATCTGCTCGAATAAGGAGAGC
>Ga0160429_1000732_pt1 | contig 22780 bp, 22 predicted proteins | sample SolpanmetagenomR_FD_108199 | JGI IMG/M metagenome (GOLD analysis project Ga0160429, IMG submission 108199) | Solar panel surface microbial communities from Lawrence Berkeley National Laboratory, California, USA - R | ecosystem: Engineered > Built environment > Solar panel > Unclassified ...
CGTCGTTTACGTGACCTCCTAGCTATGTCGATCAAATCATACCTACTTGTCTTTCCAGCGCAAAACTGGATCCAATCAACTTTTCCATTTCCCATGTGCCATTCTGACGGTATCAAGTTTTGAAACTCTTCCTTTGTAAGTCCAGGCGGTAAGCGTCTGAGGACGAGTTTCAGTCTTGCAGAACTGACTTGTGCTTTGTGAGTTGCCTTTTGTATTGTTGTAGGATTGACTTTTAAGATTCCTGCTGTTGATGTAGAAATTGGTCCATTTCTCTTTGCTATAACTGTGGGTGCCATTATTTCAACACTTGAGCATCGTCATGAGACATATGGCTTCCTGTCGTGACTAGCGTATGGCTATCTTCGAACATCAAGGGTAGAACAGAGTGTGTAAGGAGAAAGTGAAGATGTCCCAAGCAGAATAATGTACCGCGCCAAGCCCGACTTCAACTACAGTATATCCAAGATTTCAAAAGCTCGGCCATCACATACTGTAATTATATCTTCTCCAATACACTCAAACAAACAACTCCTATACACTAACGACTCAAACTGATACGATAAACATATATACACCACTCATTAATCGCATGCATGCAAGCGTCATGACCGACCTACTATCAATATAATCCCCACATAACATAGTTACTAGTCACACAGTCTCGTACCCAAACCCTCGTCTTTCTTCAGTCGACCAACTCTACTTCTAAATAGCGACCATGCCAAGGTCTACTTCCCCAAATCCTCACGCCCCTTCCAACGCAAACACATCCTCCGTCATACCCCAACCTGGTCCCGCACAGCTTCCGTCCAACGCCACTCCTGACGACTGGCTCTCTCAAGCGCGATTATGTCGATATCTGCCCGAGACAGACATGAAGAAGTTATGCGAAATGGTCAAAGCACACCTCATGGAAGAGAGTAACATACAGCCCGTCAGCACGCCGGTGACGATATGCGGAGACATTCACGGGCAATTTTACGATTTGTTGGAATTGTTTAATGTTGCGGGAGGAATGCCCGATGGGAGTGGAGGCGGGAGTGACAATATATCGCAGGAACAACAAGACGTGGGAGAAGAAGATAGTAGTAATGATAGAGGGAGACGATCTCAGTCGCAAAAGATATCGGCTGCTGATATCGAACCTCCTGCACAAATCAAAGATCCAAAAGTGAAGAAGAAAATGAAGAGGAGGTTTCAAAAAGATAGCAATTACACGTCAGACTCGAGTCTTACTGTAGATGCCGCTGATAATGAAGAGGATACAAGAGGTAGAGTAAGATCTAGAAGTTCAGAAAGGACGGCGGGACATATTGGTGGAAATAACAGTAGTGTTGGTGATGATGATAGTAGTCTCATAGATGACGACAATGGCGGAAATCCAAAGGGTTCACAAAAGTCATCGTTAAACAATGGTAAACAAAACTTTATATTCTTGGGAGATTTTGTGGATAGAGGTTATTTCAGTCTAGAGACATTTACACTACTCATGTGTCTAAAGGCAAAGTACCCAGATAGAGTCACGCTAGTCAGAGGTAATCACGAATCACGACAAATCACACAGGTGTACGGTTTTTACGAAGAATGTCAGACAAAATACGGCAATGCGAGTGTGTGGAAATCATGTTGTCAAGTGTTTGACTTCTTGACTTTGGCAGCGATAGTTGATGGCAAAGTTCTGTGTGTTCATGGTGGGCTGAGTCCAGAAATCCGGACTTTAGATCAAATCAGAGTTGTGGCAAGAGCACAAGAAATACCGCATGAAGGTGCCTTTTGTGATCTTGTTTGGTCGGATCCAGAAGAAGTAGAAACCTGGGCAGTGAGTCCAAGAGGAGCTGGTTGGCTGTTCGGAGACAAGGTCGCAACCGAGGTAGGTGACAGTCTTGCCACATAGATTGTAACGAGACATACTGACAGCAATTGGCTTAGTTTAACCATGTCAATGGTTTGCAACTCATTGCAAGAGCACATCAGCTAGTCAATGAAGGTTACAAATACCATTTCAGTAATCAAGATGTCGTGACAGTCTGGTCAGCACCGAATTATTGTTACAGGTGTGGTAATGTGGCTTCGATCATGTCCCTTGGAGAAGATTTGGAACCGGATTTTACAATATTCAGTGCTGTACCCGACCACAGACGTGCTGTCCCTCCTGGGAGAGGACGAACTGGAGAATATTTTATATAGAAAGTGTATCACTTGATAGGAAATGCTGTATAATAACGTATGCATGACCTTTGTACCTTTCACAACTCAAGCAATATGTCTAAGTGCCAAGTCACTCTGTTTGGCCACAAACGCAATGGTGCAAGACATGGGAAAGATCCGACTCGCAACAGACCACGCCTTAACAACCAACGGCGACAAAAGCAAGAGTGTGCAAGTTTTTATTGTATGCTTGACCTTGGCCCCAAGTTCAGATCAGTTGGAATAATAAACGATCAAGTGTAGAATTAGAATATTGTAGACCAAAGTCCATGAAGAAACAAAGTCTGGAAAATTAGTGATTGTGAGATTGGATGGATTCAAACTAGCTATTCGTTCTTGCGTCTTTGATACCTTATGATAGGCATCATCCGTCTTCGATTATCGCATAATAACAAAATACAAAAGAGAGAGCAGTAAGATTTGGAATATCTGATATTTCATTGGTGGTCGAGTCAAGATAGAGTTTTTGAGAGATGTTGGAGAATGATGTTTTCAAGAGTTTCAAATTTCGATCGCTGGGATGAATTACATGATTTCGTCCTCAACAGGTGCTGTCGATCCGTTGCCCTTGTTCGCATTGCCGTTTGACGCCTGTGCTGCTCCACCGTCTCCAGTCTGGAAATAGTCGACCATCTCGGCGTCAAGTTCATCACTGGTTTTCTTCGTCTTCTTTGGTGCACCGTCAGCATTCTTGCCTCTTCCGTTTCTGCCTCCTTTTGGTCCATTGGGTCCATTGGGTCCCTTGGCCGCGTTAGGTCGCTTTGGACCCGTAGGTGGGTTTGATTTTCGATTTCCATCTGTAGCAGGTTTTGGTCTTGCACTATACATATGTTAGACCACGCGTCTTTGCTTATAGATATTAAACCAAACATACGCAACACGGTCGCCTAAACTCTTTCCGGCAGAAATTGTGGCAGCTGCTGCACTGTAAATGAGTTCAATCTAGTTATAACAGTTTAGTAGAACGCTCCGAGCAGATCTATGGATCACGGACGAACCTTTATCGGCTTGCCATCGACTTTGACGCCATTTAGTTGTTGAGCAGCCATCGGTGCGCTCTCGGCCTTTGCGAAGATAATACTTGCCGAACCAGAACTGGCACCATCGGAACGGTAATTGATGAGAACTCTCTTGACTGGTCCTATTGTGGTACCAAAGTAATCCTATATTCACTGAATTAGACACCGATCATTCTTGTATACGATCTGCAAAGCCAATTGTTCAATCATGAAAGGCTGAATACGATGACGAAATCCAGCAGTATCCAGATATAAGATTGTTGACGACTCGAGTGATCTCGTCTCACATGCCCGTCTTTGTACTACACACGTGGTATGATCTGTGACTGGCGATGCTCTTCAAAACGTGACATGACATAGTATTTAAATCACAATCTCTTGAGCGACATATGTCACAAGGATATCCAGCGACGAGCCTTGGTTGATGCGCATGAAACATCTTATAGCAGCTAGACATCAAAATCCAAATATATCATAGTCCAGCTTGGTCGATTGTTGAAATAAATCGCGCCATGTTGACAACCACTCTCGAAGCATGGAAATCGATGGAAAGAAAACAGGGACCGAGCCAGCAAAGCCTTTGTCGCATCACGGAAAAGTTTGGAATAATCTGATGGTCATTGACCAGTCTGATGACCACGTACCTTGATTTGTTGTTCACTGACATCTGAAGGCTGAAGTAATAGATAAAAGGTAAGTCGAGGTCCTCGCGTCAAATGTGGGAGATTAATGGCTCACCAGATTGCTGACAAGAATTTTATATGCGACTACTTGAGGTGCTGCCGGAGCAGAAGCGGTGACTGGTTTCGATGGTCTAGGTGCGGGTCTAGATTTGCTGATACCATTTGATGGTCCACCAATTCCACCAGACTGGCGCGGTTTGCGGCCACGACCTCCTTTGTGATTTGCGCGACCACTTTTGACAATATCTTCTAGAGTTTGATCCAATTTAGAAGACATTTTGAAGATGTTGAGTTGAGATGAGAAATGAAATCTGATATAATTGAGGCTTGCGGAACGAGTAAGCGCTTTTTGATTGAACTCGACTGCTTTCTCAAGTGATCACCTAGTTCCTCGTAAGCTGTGCTGGACCAGATATTTGGATTGATAAGAAAGCAGTGTTGTCTTTTATATTATACGAGCGCGGATTGATGAAAAACGGAGAGGGAAAGAGCAAGGGCGGGCACGGTCGCGTTTCCTGATTAGGCTATACGAAGCTTTATTGAATCTTGGCAATTTTGAGCCTTATCACGTGATGAGTATAGTCATCTATCAACATACATTATAATACAGGTAAAATCAACCTCTTAATGCTTCTAATCGCCCACGCATAGCTGCTAAGACCTCTTCTGTATCCTCCTCTTCCTCTTCTGTTTCTGCGCTTGCAGTCACAGGTCCAGCGGGAATATGAGCAGGTGTTGCAGCAGTTTGATCCATTTTATTATTAAGCACTTCTCCCAACACTTTATCAACCTCGGCATCAACCTCTTCATCTTCATTGTCAAGTATATCTTGCGTATCCAACGTATCCGATATCATTTCTTCTATTATACCTGCCTTCATCAGTTCTTGCGATATCTCTTGCATCGTTCCCATAAGTTCCGGCAACTTTACTAACGAGTTGACGCTTTTCATGATATCCGTGCTTACTTTCATGCTTCCTTGAATCTTTCTGATAGTAAAAGCTTCGTTTATTTGCATTTGAACACTCTCAAGTTGAGCTTTTGATGACGAAATTCTTGTCCGCTGCCTTCGTATACGAATTAGCTCCTTTGCAAAGGTTTTGGCCTCGAAAATCGCCTGTGTTTTCTGGCTCGGTGTTTTATCAGCTCGTTTAGCTGCTTGTTGTATTGAATTCTTTGCTTTGACCTCGAGTTGTCTAAGCTGATCGATTTCGCGAGTTAGGCCCCGCACATTCTTCCGAACTAACGCATTACAATTTCGCTTCTATATGAGAGCATGATCAGCCTACAAAAGCATACAACTAGTTTCGGGCAATCAAACCCGTTCTTCAGGCGTCGGACCCCACATGAAAGTCTTGATAGCCTGCATGTTGATATATTAGTGGGCAGGTTGTAGCCCGTAGCATTTTCAGCTGTTATATCTCATGGTTGATCAGAGCTTTCTCACAGCTACGTCGCAGGTATTATCTTTGACATTTGAATAGTCTTGAGTTTGCAAACATCATGTTGTAATAAACGTTGGAAAGCCGAGCCGAAAAGCCTTGGCATTTCATCATATGAAACGAGCACAAAAAGTTCAATTTTCATTGTCCTCTCTGCAACGAATATCATTTTCATAGAAAGGGTGTGCCAGTTAAATTGCCCAGTAGCCTGTTTGTAAATGAATCGCCAATCATATGGAGCCTTCTTGAGATCGGAGCGTAGAGTGAAATAATTATCATTATAGCTAGATATTATTTTCCATAGCTTTCTCGTTGATTCTACCAAAAAATAAATTCGTGAACACTCTAAAATCAATTCCTCTTCCTCACCAATTTGATATAATCTCCATTGTCGTCAATTAGAACTCAAGTGATATACAAGATGGAGCAACCTACTAACACAACCGATACCAAAGACCACAAGATATTTGTGCCAGAAGGTTCGCGACACGCCGTCTTTCTTTCTCATGATGAAAGTTCCGTCACTGACATGTTCATGCTTTAGTAACGTGGGCACAGCGCTCTTCTGAGACCGAGCCCGAAAAGAATCACATCTTCCTCACCATCTCCGTTCCTGATGTTGAGCCATCAAAGATCGAGCTCGATTTAAAGCCTACGTCTCTCGACTTCAAAGGCTTTTCCACCACGAAAAAGGCAACTTATCAAGTCAAGCTCGAGTTTTACGAGGAGATCGATCCTGCTGCGAGCAAGACTAACCACACTACTCGAGGAGTAGAATTTGTGCTTTGTAAAAAGCAGCTGCAAAAGGAGTACTGGCCTCGTTTGTTGAAAGATAAAGCCAAAGTACATTACTTGAAGACGGACTTTAATAAGGTAAGCATCAACTTGAACATTCTATGAGTATGATGGCGGCTGATTCGATTATTTACAGTGGGTCGATGAGGATGAACAAGATGAAAAGGTTGATGAAGATGATTACATGTCGAAAATGGGAGGAATGCCTGGTATGGAAGGCATGGGTGGCATGGGAGGTATGGGTGGCATGGGTGGCATGGGCGGCATGGGCGGAATGGGCGGAATGGGCGGAATGGGAGGCATGGGTGGAATGGGTGGAATGGGAGACGGCGGTTTCGGTGGTCTTGACTTTTCTAAACTCGGTGCTGGTGCTGGGGGTATGCCAGACTTTGGTAGTGCAGGTGACGACGAAGATGACGAGGAGATGGGTGACAATGACATGCCAGACCTCGAGGATGCTGATAAAGTGGAAGGAAAGGACAAAGCCGACAGTAAAGCTTCAGAAACTACTACTGAGAAGAGTGAATTGAACGGTAGCTCAAAAATTCAAGAAGTCGAGTAGATTAGGAGTTTCTAAACGTATATATATAAATATCAACTTAGAGAATGACAATCCTATATAACGATCATCACCACCAACTCGCTTCAAAATGTTCACTTGGCAAAAAACGCATTACCCTGCGCATCTCTTCTGACTGCAGTAGTATAATCTTTCTCAGGATCGTAGATTTCCCAAGCACTATAGGGATAGATATGCTTATTCTTCTCATACCATATTCTATTGACGACTTTTGTCATACTCGACAGTTCGTGCCAACCTTCTAGATCTGATAATGGTATTACGGTTTGTGCCTTTTGGTCTCCAATCGCCTTTGTATCCGGCAAACTTAAACCTCCTTTGATACCTTCACAATCCAGACTTTCTGGTGAAGCAGAAGTGACATCAGCTGAATGACCAAAGAGTGCACCATTATAACTCTGAGACATATTGATCATAAAGTAATAAAACTCATAATGCTGTTCCTTCATCAACAAGACATTCAACTTTCATGTTAGTAGGTTCTGATACTCACGTTGGGCAAAATGATTCCATCCCTGACCATCATTAAATCATCTACACTAGCTCTAGCCAATTGCTTGACTTTGGCAGCAGAAGCAGATGCCATTCCTGCACCTATCCTTCTCGCAGAATCGAGAAATTGCCAGACTTGATCTCCCTTTTTTACCCTACATTCTCCTCCAACAATGTCTACGCCTTCGTGGAAAACGAATTTTATGCAAAAGTCTGTGGCTTTTACTCTGGCTTGTGTAGCCAAGAATGTTTGTCGAAGATCGGATTTGAGGGCCTCTTCACGCGCCAAAACAGTTTTAGACTTGAGACTTGGCACGTTTGAAAGTGCGGAATTGGCTGTCAATCGTATGGATGCTCGAAGATCAGACTTGGGACTCTTAGGTATGATGGGTGCATCTATGTTGTCATTTTGATTCTTTTGCAAAGAGGGTTGCGAATCGTAAGAATTGTCGACATCATCGTCATCTGTATTGAACGATACGCCGCCCTTTTTAGCGACTTTGCGTCTTTTGATCACCGGTTTCGCTGACGAGTCGCTGTACTTGGACAATCAGTTTTACTTATAAACTGAGGTCTGTAGGAAGACCTACCCGTTTATGGAGGGTGTAGTAGAAGAGGAGGGTGAGTCGAGGGCTGCGGCTCTCCGCTTGCGGAAATCGTCTAATTGAATCAGTCCTACAGTCTGAGACTTCAGCTGTTCCTCTCCATCCAAGACAGATGTGACGAATCGGTCCCCTGATTGAGTGGACATATATTAAAGCCTATTGCGGCATCAACATTATAGCATGAATACCGTCAGTTCATAACACTGAAACCGCTCCGAAATGCAATCAAAGTTATTCACGTGATCAAGTAGCAAGAATTCACCGCTATATTTGTGATTTTTATGAAATTCAATAAACACTTTTGATGATATACGGAAGTCATCAATTCGAACCAATACGAGTGCTGGCTGTTCTTTCACCTCGCTCATGCTTGTCATGGAATCGCGCTTCAAGTCATATAAGTGTTGTGACTAACTATAGCATAGCTTACGTCAATGTTTTCGAGCGCCAAGTCTTGCAACCACAATTGCAAGTGCTAGGCTTTGCGGAAATCTATAGTGACGGAGGTCTGTATTTGTAGCGAAACAGTCTTGAATTTGTAAGTGATTATGTGATCATTAACAAACATAGATACACTGTGCGCACTTGAAAATACCATTTTCGCAAACATGGTTTTTTAAGTATTTTTGTCGAGCGAAAATTGCAGTGAGCGTAGTCACAAACAACGATGTAAGACTCGCGGATAAATTACCTCACGAATCAGGCCCTTTGACGCAGCTTCGGCTTGTGAGTCATTCGATTTACCAATTGACTGACCTTTACCCGGTAGTCTTCGCTCGTCAGAGGGCCTGAGGGACAATGGTGTAATTTTAGGCCAAACGTGCAAAAAAAGGATTTTGATGTTTAACCATAGATATCACTACCTATTTAGGCTACTTTCACGATGAAAAGCAGACATGCTCTAGGTTACACTTGAAGCCATAAGATAAGCTATGTTATAAAATTCTAACCCCTCTAACCGAGTGTCGCGAATGTTTTGGCGCAAGATTGCACCCGCGAACAGATCCACCCTCGTGCCCTGAATTAAGTTTGTGGAGTACCCGCCACTTCAGAAATTCGCGGAGGTCTGAATCTGAGATAATTTATCCCTACGCCGCGAAGTTAAATCAAAAATCGAGTGAGTCATCAGCCGAAGCTATGTCAGAGGGCCTGATTCATGAGGTAACGGATAAAAGGCGTAATCTTTCAAATCATGGGACAGGGCCGCATTGAAGATTGGTACGGTCAAAGTGGAATACTTGATCTAGAAAGCGAGTAAGTTGCCGCATTCATACATTAAATCGTGTGAACACATACTCATTGTAAACCCGGTTCTCCTCTTTTCCGTGGCTGGGGCCCCACGCGGTCCATCCAGACAGTCGCAGTAGAACGTTAGACCAGACCACGAAATAATGCAATTTTCACACGAAGATGAGTAGCCCCCGTCTTTTGGCCTATAGAATGCAAAAAGGCAATCAATGAGTATGTAGAAACTATATGGAAAGAACATCTATACTTACACAGCTTTTAACACACCGTTCGAATTTGTTACGCAGTCATTCAAGTCTTTATGTACAACTTTGGTCTTTTCCTTTGATAGTCCCTTTGATAGTAAATCGAAGTTACATTCTGCATATATCACGGTGCCGTCTGTGGGTAAATCTTTCCCCGACGTGGCGTTCAGATTCGGATACAGCCTGCAGCTGCCGTCGAAACTAACTTTCTCATCTCGCCGCACAATGTCGACAGGACTAGCAAAGATGGACGCCACAAGTATTGCATTGATAAGATAGAAAAGAGAAAACATATCTGATCAGTATTTCAAAAACGTGAAAGTAATATTGGTAAAATGATGAACAAAAGAGAAGAGAAGTTGGGAAACTTGGACTAGATATATAGTACGGACAAAGGGAAGGCTACAAGCCCCGCACCTCTCTTGGCTACATGGTGTTAGACCCCTTGTCTATTTATAGCGTGAAGTGCAACCATTACGGGAAACTCTGCTAATTTAGATGCCAACTCTAGCATTTGTTGCGACAAGTTTGCAACCTGCTGCTTGAACCGAGAGTCTTGTATTCTCATGTACAATCCCGACGGTCACTCCTTGGTCTTGACTTGTCAAAGATATGGTGAGTGGCAAGTTTTGAAGTAATCGTTATACCATATATAGCTAGAATATTCGAAAGATCGTGTTGTGGAGTGGGCGTGGCGGAAGGTGGGGTAGGCAAGGTAGGCAAAGGTTGGTCTGCACAGCCCCCACAAAGTTGCGTTTCAGAGATACGGAAACGTGCTGATCATAGTAGTGTTGGTTCAGCTTACCTCCAACTTTTACGCCCCCCCATGCGGTCATTTGCATGGAGTAAGGCTATCAAATGGCCTAAAAATAGTAGCCACCTTCGCAAGAGTGGGGTTTGCCAATTTTCGCCAAGATCTGTATTCGCATGGTACCAACATCACCGTACCCTTTCAGAGTACAGTAGAACACGCTACACGGGCTTGTAAGATTTGCATTGATGACTCAACATCCGAGCTTGACTTCATCAGCCCAGTGACATGGAATTCTGATAGATATCGATGATTCTATTATAGATGTAGCTTTGTCCTATGATTGCTGTGACACTCTACGAAAATGCGGGGGGCCGGATTGAAGTGCAATCGAGTTTAGTCGCTATCTTATTGGTTTAAGCAGCGTCAATACTGTGGACTGTGTAATGGATATTCACGGTCCACGCCACTATGCAGTAAAATCCATCTGTTTAAACTCATAATTTTTTTCCCATTTCATTCCAGCGATCTAGTCAAGTTGTGATATATGGATGTGACAATGACAAAACATGGATAGATAACAAATGAAGAAGCCATCCCTGTTCGCGTACAAGAAGTCACGATTGATACACATTTATTAAGCTCCTTGATGGAGTACAATATAATCAGCCAAAGTTTTTGTTTTGAACATTGTAAACTCTCGGAAGCATGTCACCAAGCCTCGTGAAAGTTCAGCTTCGTTCAACGTCAATTTTTTAGATCTATTCGGTCATGTCTGACACTGACGACGATGACAATAAATCATTCACGTCTGCGCAATCCCGTGCATCGTCACCTAGTTATCATATAGACCGTCCATCCTCCCCCCATTCCCATTCTCAAACGTCAGCGTCCCAACCCTCCAATGATGAATTATTGCAACAATCGACCGACCTGAAACAACGCGCAAACACATTCTTCACATCCTCGTCATTCAGCGACGCTATATCCCTCTACGACCGCGCATTATCACTTCTCCCTTCCCAATCTGATTATATCTACGAATCAGCAGTTTTGAAATCAAATATCTCAGCATGTCATATTAAATTAGAAGCGTGGAAAGATGCAGAAAAAGCAGCCAGTGATGCTTTGGATGGGTTAGAATCTCTCGATCCCGTAGATGGTCCTGTTGAGAACACTCGCACGTCAAGAGATGGCAAAAGTAGTGCAAGAAGGGACGAAGGACCAAAAGTTGAAGAAATCGACGATGCGAGAGAAGAACAGATAGAAAAGGAAAAAGCAGAAGAGGAGGCAAAGTTGAAACTCCAGCGTGAGAAGGATGAAGAGAAAGAGAGGGTACGGGTCAAGAATGTTCAAGAATGCGCTGCGAGATTGGAGAAGAGCGGGCATACACTAGCAGAAGTACAGAAATTGAGAGGAAAGGTCATGCTTAGAAGGGCAAAGGCTAGAATGGAAATTGGAGGTTGGAGTTGTTTACAAGGAGCAGAAGAAGGTAAATCACTAATTACTCCGTTTGAAGTGGGTGTTGACTAACATGTGGAATCTAGATTACAGATATCTTGCCGCAGCATCTTATATTACAGAAACAGATAGGAAAACAGTACAGACCGCATTGAGATCGTTAGGTCCGAAATTAGAAGAGGCAAAGAAGAACGAAATGGCGGAAATGATGTCGAAATTAAAAGGACTCGGCAATAGTTTGTTAAAACCTTTTGGACTAAGTACTAATAATTTCCAATTTGTACAGGATCCAAAGAGTGGAGGTTACAGTATGAATTTTACACAAAAGCCATAGATTCAGATTTTTGATTATGAATCATATATGTACATTGTAAAGATGACAGACTAATCCTCAGTTCTCTGGGAGTGTTATCATGATCATGTGGATTTCCTAGATGGTCGAGCATTCTTATCTTTTCTTTTTTGTTGAGTCTGTCTCAATTTCCTCACATCATCGACCTTGCGTAATTCACCTTTCTTTCCACCTTTTCTGCCGCCTGAATTATTCATTCCACTCGTGATATTTCCAGCATCATTTCTTTCCTTTGCTGCGGCAATCTGTTTCTTCTTTTTATAATAATCATCTCTGAATCGATCGGCTTCTTTTGGCGCTTTATTCTGCCTGTGTTTGAATCTTCCTCCATCTTCTCGTCCAGGACCGAATCGAGATCCAATTCCCATTTTACCAGCATTTGCCTTTTCAATTTCTCCGACTTTGGGCAAATTCGATACACGATTCGCTTTCCTCCATGCATCAAATCGACCGGACTTCATACTCGCCGGAATTTTACCGCCAGATTCACTTCTTATCAATCTTTTACCTACTTGATCTGAAGATTTATTAGACGAAGCTAAACGAGATCCATCAAGGTCGTTGGCACGAGAAACATAACGTTTTGACTTCTTGTCCCATCTGAGACCAGTTGGCTTGGATGCAAGATTATGTCCCGATGATTCATCATTTGTGAGATCAAATGTTGCGCCGCGGGCAGCCGTGAGGAAATGATTCGATGTGGAAGCGGAAGGATTTACTGAATAAGCGGCGTCTTCTGATATATTTATCGAGGTAGGTAGATAGCCCATGAAATGTTCAGAATCTTGAAAAGAGGATTTCAAAGAAGAGTTTATTCTTTGTTTTTTATTCGACGGTTGATACACGGTAACTTCCAAGTCAGAATCAGAATCTTCGGCGACTTCGATTGTATCATCAAGGTCGTCGTGGTTCTCGATGTTGTTGTCTGGTACATCTGGAACGTCATCATCATTTACGGATGCCAAGGATTGCCTTTCTTTCTGTCGTTGAATGCGATCCCTCCTTTTTTTAATTACATTGACAGTCTCACTCGGTTGGCCTTTCTTACCCAGTTCAAAAATAGTTTCATTTGGTCGAAATCCACTGACTTTTGCAAGCATCTGATCCCTTAGAGAGTCAAGATCTGGTCCACTCTCGGCTTGGAAGATTGGATGTAATTCTTTCAAATGTATAGACTTTGCCACGTCTTTTGACCGTTTAGCACTCTCAGCAGAAGCCGAATTGCGTGTTCGGATATATTGCTTTTCTCCCTTTACAGAGACGTCCTTTTGTGCGGCCAAATCTGCGTCGTCACTAATGATTTTGTTCACTTCTTCGACCGATCTGTCGAGTCGTTGTCTAGATAATGTACCAATTACAATATTATTCTTCAAGTCAACATTGTCACTACCTTCTCTCCCACAAACTAAATTACCACCAAGAAATAATTGTAAATCTAAAAGATATGGTAAATCTGCTGTAGTTACTAAATTATAACTCCAACCTTGTCTGCCAGCTCTTGCAGTTCTACCTACACGATGAACAAACACCTTTGCTTGAGGTGGGAAATCATAATTGATCACGTTTGCTAGAATTGGAATGTCTATTCCTCTTGCAGCGACATCTGTCACGACGAGTATAGTTGTATTTCCATTACGAAAGTCTTCGACTTGCATTTTACGAGCCGTTTGATCCAAAGCACCATAAACATATGATGTCGCATATCCGGCAGTTTTAAGTAACGATGCAAGATAGTCAACATGATGTTTGGTTGCTGTAAATATTATTGTCGAATGAATTGTTGGTAGTTCGTTTGCTTTTGGTCTGTCGCCGTCCCTTTTGCGCTTTTTGCTATTCTTATCTCCATAAGCCTTATCCCCATAAGCAGGCTTGTTTGTGATAGTCTCATCCATTGATGTTGTTGGCATTTTAATAACATCACTCAATATATGCAAGAGAGCTCCTTCTTTGTCTGCCGGATTGACCATGAAAAAGGCACTTTGTAAATCCGGCGATATTTTGCTTTCAGCATCAAGCCTGATCAGTTTTGGTTCTTGCAGACCCGCTCTTGCAAATTCGACTAAAGATTTCGGTAATGTTGCTGAGAATAGTAACGTTTGCCGAGAATTAGGAAGAGCATGTAAGATTTCTGTCAATTGTGCAGCAAAACCCATTTCAAAAAGTCGATCAGCTTCATCAAATACAACATACTTGACAGATGAAAGATCTAGACCCATTTCTACTTGTAAATGTTCGAATCGACCAGGTGTCGCTATTATTATATCTGGATTAGTTGTCATGGAGCTGAATTGGTCTTCAAGACTATCTCCTCCAACTAATAATACACATCTTAGATCAGAGCCCTTTCCTAGCTCTATTACTACTTTCAATGTCTGTAAAGCTAATTCTCTTGAGGGCGATAGAACAACCGCTCGCGCACCAACTTTAGCACTATGTGACTTTAGTCTTTCCAACATGGGTATAACGAATGCAGCTGTCTTTCCAGATCCCGTGCGAGCCATTCCAACAACATCTTGTCCATCTAATATTATAGGTATAGTTTTCCGTTGAATTGGCGTTGGTATAGTATATCCTTTTCTAGTTATAGCCTTGTTTAATTTAGCATTAAGACCGAACCCTTGAAAAGATCCACTTTTTTTACTTCCTTTTATCCTGTTGTTTTGTCGATTTGCATCGGCCTGTTTTGCAGCGATATATAAATCATCATGATCCGAATCAAGATCGGCTATGATATTTTGATCATTCTTCCTTGTGTTGTCGGATTTAATATTATCGGCGGTGAGGGCAGAAAATATATCCAAGTCTTCATCTTCTGACAGGTCCATATCTCGATTCATACTAGTGGTTTCAGTGTATATAAGTATATATACCGGTTGATTCTCTTTTTCTTGTCGTCTAAAATATATAATTTTTTTATGAAACGCGGGGAATGACGAAATATCACGTGTAGTTCATGCATGACAGGTTGAATTCCCATGATGATCCGTTCCGTACCAACAATTTCCAACCAATTTGACTTCTTCCGACCCCATCCCTTTTTTGGTCACTTACGTTAATAGAAATCTAGCCCTTAACTTATTTCAAATTTCCGATATCAATTACAATTTGTTTTGTCAATATTGCAAATCATTCTTAATCACCAATATCCTTCAAAATTTCCAGGACCTCCCTTCCACAAATTCGCCTAGTGTATACATATCTTTACTCAACCCGCCCATAGAAACATCCAACTTTGATGGTATAAGCAATTAATACAGATTATTGGGGGATCAAGTCATGCCATGGCCATTCTCTCGTGGTCGTACGAAGCGCTCGGAATCTACAAAATCGTCAAACGAGAGTCATGATGCTCAGTCAGAGTTTAATACGACAGATACAAATTTGAATGGTTCGCGAGGCGCAGACGTTCAACCAAGAAGAAAAAGGAGGCGCATAACTCGAGCTAACAATCATGCTAATGGTCTAATAAATGGCACAAGACAACCTCGTATAAGGACAAGTCTAGAAGATATCACTGCTCTGCCAAGTGCGCCAAATAATTACAACGTTATCATCACACAACCTCAACCACAGCTAATAATTAATTCGGACTTGGCGCGGCCTAATTTAACACCAACAAAGTCGGCGCCGATAAATAGCAGCACACTTTGTGTAAATACTGACCAGAATGAACTACCACGATTGACGTCACAGGATGATATTCGAGTCAAAAATGGAACAAACAATGCACCACGTCGTGTAATTGGCTTTGAAAATGATCTCTTAGAAAGAGAAGTTCGCACTGCTCGTCGATCATTCATAGGAAAACCTTCCAGTGATAAAAGAGGTTCAACTATATCATTACCATTACAAGATTCCATCCATTCCTCAATGTCGGGTAAAATCGACCATTTAGCATGGATATTATCTGGGAAAGCCTTGTTCAGTCCAAGACCTGATATTAATTCAACATTATCATATGATCAAAATGCGTTGAGTAGTCACCCGTTTAAGACAATAGATGAAGTGGACAAAGTACCTCAAGTTGATGAAAGAACGCCGAAAAGATATCGTGGTAGAGTTGCAGATCTTGCAGATACTCTTAGTGCTGCTGAATTACACATGGCAATGGAACACGATAAAAAAAGAAAGGAAAAAGCACGTAATGATGAGCTGGCAAGTTTGGATGCAAAATTAAGACGGGCTGAGAAATTAAGAGTTGCCGAGACAATAGCTTCATCACCAAAGAAATCACCAACTGCTGTTCATCCTGCTTTAAGAGAAAGGCCAGAAGATCATAGTCCAACAAAGCCTGTCTCTCATGTACCACGTGTGCAAAATGACGAAAGAACGACTGAGAAAACTGAGACTCATCAAACATCATTTTATGATTCTTCAACAAGTACATGTGATACACCATCACCAACTATAACAAGAAATGCAGCAATCGCTTCCTTACCAAGTCCACAAAGCTCGCCCTCTGCTAAACCAACATCCTATATACAAATGGAAGATATAAGTAACATAACTTCTTTCCCTAGTCCACCTATGCGTAATTCTGTTCAGGATTCAACAAATCGAAACTCTTTCCGAGTCCGATCACCAATGTTATCACCACTCATCACAGAAGTCACATCTGCATCTGCTGTAAAATCAGCTAGTGAGAAAAAATCAAGTCCTTGGACATCTATCTTCAAAAGATCTGGTTCCGCTAGATCACCTTTACCTTCTCCACCCTTTACAGATACTTCTTTTTCAAATTCTGTAGGGGAATCTCTACCATTACATCTTACAGGAGGACCAATCAAACGTACTGGAAATTCTATCAGAACTCAAAGTATATTCAAGGAAGATTTACCAGAATCACCATCAAATTCACAAATCAATTCAAGAGTCACATCTTCGGACGCAACGACTTTAAGCTTTCTGACTGGTAGAATCAATAGTAATAATACCAAACCTGAAGATTTAACATCCGCTACAAATACTGTCTATGAAGGTGATGAATCACACGTCTCTACTAGTAATGATCACAATGATTATCGACTTTCGGAAGGTCATGAAGTTCCTGCTTCACGTGCATCAATTGACACTGAAGGTTCTTGGTTATCAGGTAAACCTTTACAACGATTAAGTGTACAAAGTCAAATAAGAACTAGTTATCTAGGACCTACTCAAAATGATAATCATACGACGGAACCAAATATAGAAGCTACACGTCCATTAACACCATCTTCGGAATACGGCGAAGATGGTATCATTAGTAATGGTCTCGTGAGAAAAGATACAACTAGTAGACGTAGACCTACCTTTGTTCATCAAGGCGGTTCAACAAAGTCAAGAGAAGCTCTTGTCTTGTTAGCACAAGCCAAACCAGAACATGTTGATATTGACCATGATTCGCCAAGAAATTCAATTAGTTCGTCCATACAAAATGAACAAGATCTTGAAGGACAAGAAGAGCAACAACAAGATGATCGTCATGATATTGAATATGGCAAAGGGCATGAAAAGCATCTAAGTAGTGGTAGTGCAAAGTTGTTAGATATTCCTGCTAAAAAATATGGATGGAATTCGGCTGGAAGGGCTAAAGAAGGTAGATTTTCAGGTCTTTCAGGAACATCTAGCGGAGGAAATTCCGATCCTTTTGGAATGTAATCAAGCGTCAATAATGATGATGATTTTTGTATTGTTTTGTTTATGACGAGATGATGTACTGATATACTATAATATAATAATATTGCAATAATTACATGAAAGCCTTTTTTCTCCATCATTTTACACGTGATGCTGTTAATAACGTAGTTATGTCGCCACACGTCATAGCATGTTCTAGAATTCGTTCAAACCTCATGCCTCGCTCCGATTTATAATCATTCCATAACCAACATACTGTATGCAATTATTTCGAAATAGAAGAGTACCTCAATCTGCAATCCGATCTGCACTCGCATCATTAAGTCGACAAGCTCTATTTGAATCCCGAAGATCAATTTCAAGTCTCACCACATCCAAAAACACACCGTCTTCCTCTTTATCCAAGAGCTCCTCGACGCCACCTTTTCTATCCAAAAACATGTCTACTACAAAATCAACACCCGGAAAAAAAGGAGTGCACAATCTCGAATCAAAGCATGACTTTGACGCTGCCATGAATGAAAAGGGTTCGTTGATGGTTTTGGACTGTTATGCTACGTGGTGTGGTCCTTGTAAAGTCATCGCACCTAGAGTTGTCGAGTAAGTCTCACCTTCGCCACCCTTCTCAACACTTTTTACTTTTAATAAGTAGATGCTGACGTGAGTCAAAGGTTATCTGACGAATATCCCAATGTGCGATTCTACAAATTAGACGTCGATGAAGTTCCCGATGTCGCCCAGCAGTTGGGAATCAGAGCAATGCCTACATTCTTGACGTTTTTGAATGGTGAAAAGCAAGGCGAGGTCGTTGGTGCTAATTTACAATCCCTGAGGAAAGCTGTTAGCGATGGGGTGACGGCTGTGGGAACAAATGCGGCGAGTGGGTCTACATCAGCTGCTGACGTATCGACTCCAAAGACTACAGCTGCTGATGTTGAAGATGATAAGCAAGCTCCTATCCCTGAAGGACCTGCACCTGGAAGCAGTTGATCAATCAGCTTTGTGTACTTGTCAGAGAGATGGCATATCGTATGTAATCAAATGTCATAAAAACTACATTATCTGCATATAAATACACCACAACAACTTTTCATTGATACTATATTATCGTAAATTCTCATTTTGAATGTTGTCAATTACAATAACAGGGTGGACGGCTTTACTATTACTTTTGACATCAAATCCCCACCAATTACAGTGCCCAGGCTATGGAAACGCATTTTGTGACGATCGTAAGAAGCATGAAAAACTTCACCACTCCTTTTTAACATCAAATGCCCAATCAAACTGTAAATGCGTCACATTATCATCATCAACGAATTTCGACGTGGCGGTATAAGCTCCTCTGCCCAGCATTCCCGATGGTGCAGTATCTGCTTCGAATTTCTTTTCATATATCGGTTTATCAGTCGTATTTGGAGAATAAGAGCCCTATACACCAAAATCAGTCACTCTTATTACATTTTCTTCATGCTCATCGATCATTGCAGCGAGGAGATGAACTTACAATCATTTCTTGCAGTTTGTAACTGACTCCCAACCTCTTTGTCACTTGAATATACTTCATCCCGCTGAGAATCTGTTTTTGTACTCTAAAAGTGACTTTCATGCGAAATGTAGCGCCTTCTTTGATCGTAAAAGGTCTTTTCTTTAACGTTTCTAACGCACCAGGGTCTTTTAGATCGACCATAATATCCGGACGACCTTCGACCTATCGTATTCAGACACCTCATGTCAGCGAGTGTAAAGCGGGGTGTTGGTTATGTGAAACATACCTCTAAACTCAACGATTGGATTATACACGTTCTTGGATCTTTAGGATCTCCAATCGTAGCACCTGATCCTATGCCGAGAGATTCTTTCCATTTACGAAGTGACTCGTCATTTTGATCTATATTCACTACGAGTCAGAGAATGTTTCGGCTGAAGTAGGGCCGAGAAATATACCTAACTTTTGATACTCGTCGATTGTCTTCTTCTCACCTACTTTGAACCCTTCGGTCGTCTCTTCGGAGAGATCTTCTTCTTGTCTACCTGCCATCTTGGTTATTTTCTGACTTCTTGTTTACAAGTGGTCTATAAATATATGATAGACTTGGGGGGGAGTGGTGTACAGTAGCTTCAAAATAGCGGGGTAATGGATATGATCTACATCATCATAAAAATATGCCGAGGTAGAGTTTCATATCGATAATATACTGTAACTAATAGATAGAATCATGGCAAATGTAGATAGAAAATATCAAAGACTTTGTGATCATCATTCAGTAACATTCTAGGATCTCAGTTACATTGATGTGTTAGTGATGAGTTACGACATTTGGCAAATAGAGGCTTGCCATACGCCAGTCTGATCTGCATTGTACAATGACTTTTTTGTATTGCAATCAACTGATATTGCTTTGCCTTACATGAATCAATTAATTATAGATAGAGCAACAGGTCGGACGCCATGCTGTCGTGTAGAATATATTTGTACTGCTATTACGCGTAAATTATATAGTGCCAGTCACGAGACAACGGCTTTTGTTATTCACCCGGCCATCCGTTTTCCAGAATCGTCACTTCACCCAGCCATCTTTACAATTTTCAAGAATTGATTTATTTTTTTATCCTTTTGTATCTTTCGCATTGATTCAATTTACGTCGCACAATCAATTGTATTCATTATAGTGTCGCTTTTGTCGATATCTTCATATCTCACCCGACTTTTGCTGATTAGCTATATTGGAGGACTTGCGCCGGATCATCTCGCTCTCGCATAGCGCGTCGTTTTTAATAGAGTCGTACACCACAAACAATGGCATCAGCACGCGAACGGCGCTTGCCCGCGCGACGAAATACTGAATTGACTGGGATAGAAAATGATGAAGAGCTCAGTAAGAACTAAGGGCGCGAAAAAGAATTATAGAACAAGAGCTGATGAATTAAACAGAACAAGAAATGATTGATAGACGAAAATTGGCATCTACTGAATTAGTGGTAGAATCTGGTCAAGTTGGAACGTCAAATGCGACAAAACCGGGTAATCTCGGTCGATTTGAATATGCGACTTTGAGAGTTCCTCTACCGAAAGATTTATCTGGTAGTGGATTATTCCATTCCATGAGAGGCAGAGCCACACCTGATGGATATTTTATGATGGTTAGTCAGATCATAACTTCAGTGATGGATTAATTAACAAATGTTTAGCGACGAGTAAATGATGGTTATGTGAGTGCGACTGGATTGTTTAAAATTGCCTTTCCTTGGGCAACAGTAGAAGAAATGAAGACGGAAAGAGTATTTGTCAAGACTTTGAACGGAGTTGATCATGAGGAAATCGCGGGTAATACATGGGTGGCAGTAGAAACTGGTCAGTCATTGACTATTCATGTTGGTGTTGGATTATATACTGATTTATTACGTAATAATAGCTTTTCGACTTGCAGAGGACTATGGCTTGAAAGAATGGCTTACTTTACTTTGTCATCCATCACCTATGGTGTCGAGGGATGAGAATCTGAAGATTACACAACCACCGGTATATCGACCAGATGAACGTAAAGCCGAAAAACCAAAAAGAACAACAAGACAAGTTTCGATTGATATTGGAAGTGGTACATTACCTCCACCTTCCGAGACACCAGCAAGAAAACGTACACTTCGATCAGCTTCGCCGACCAAGATGGCTCCTCCCGACCCTTCAGTAGAATCTTCCAGTGATAAAGAACCTTCCAAGAAGACGAGAAAAATAGCCAATCCAAAAACGAGACGAACTCCTGCCAAATCAGCTAGTGTCGAACCAACAGATGATTCGTCGTCCGTTACAAGTAGTAAAAGAATTAGTTCAAGAAAGACGAGTAACAATAAACATTCATTCGAGACTCCTCAAGTGATTCCAGAAGAGGAAGATCCAATATCGGAAGAAGAAGATGTCGCAAATGCTCATCCTACCACTGAAATTAGTCCAGAATCATCTCCAGTCAATACCAAACAGAAACAATCAAAATCACAACCAAAATTACAGCCAACTAACAAAGAATCGTCGTCTACAAAAGATAAAAAGGCTACATCTCCAGTGAAAGACCGTAAAGTATCTTCATCAACTACAAAGCCAACCACAAACAATAAAAACAGTGACAATGATGTCAATAAGAACAAAAGTTCAGCTCTGTCTTCTCCCGAGAATAACAACGTCAAGCCAGAAACGCCAGCTCGACAAAAACACGCCAAATTACCTTCAGACGCACAAGCGTACCTCGACTCTGCCAAAAAAGCACTCGACGACGCTAGAGGATTACTAGGCGCGCGAAATAAACGAAAAGCAGAAGAAATGGCAAATGGTTCTCCATTCTCAAAAGATCGAAAACAAGGCATGAAGAGAAAAGTCAGAGACTTTGATGATGACGAAGATGACGAGGAAGAAGATGACGGTCGAAACGAAAATGTAGAAAAGGTAAAAGGTCGGCCTGTGAAAAGAATTAGATTGGAACAAGTCATTGTTGAAGAACGAAAAGAGAGGATAAGACAGCGTGCTACGGTTGGTATTCTGGGTGGTTTGGTAGTCGGGTATGTATCTCCTCTCCTCTTTAATTTTCCTTGTTTTTCGGATACTGATTCGACGTCTGGATATAGAGCTATAGTACCGGCTTTGGTTGGAACGTTTTTCTCATCCTTTTAGATTCCATCCACTTGCTAAACGGTCCATTGAAGGGAAAAGACAATAAAATGACAGGCTAATTTATACCATTTCTTAATCTTGATTGTAATATTTCGCAAAGTACGATAGTTTTTGATCTATTACCATTCTTATCACCATCAGTTGAATATCATTAATCGTCATTATTTATTTATATTCATGGTAAAATGCTACATTTTGCTATGCTAAATTACAAAAGGAAAAACGGAAAAAAAAAGAGGTTGTAATAATAGATATAATAATCATTCTCCATATAAACCACTTTGATTCTCACTCTTTTCCTTTACCCTATAATGATCACCATTAGTTTTTACGATGTTTGTAAAGAAATGATAGTTGGTTGGACTTACGAATGTTGTTTGATAAGAACTCCTTCTCCACCTTTATCCAGATCAATATTATAAACCAAATACTCACCTTCACTTGTAGCGACGAGGACTTGTGGGGCATTACTCGACAAAGCCACTACGCTTTTCACGACCTGCTGGCCGGTTTTGGAGCGGGGAATCTTCAACCACGCAAAATCTCTGCTGGGTTCCCATATCTCCGTGACTGAAGAAGGTAAATATCCCGCCGCTCTAGATACGAGTCCTGAAGAAACG
>Ga0160429_1000737_pt1 | contig 22636 bp, 32 predicted proteins | sample SolpanmetagenomR_FD_108199 | JGI IMG/M metagenome (GOLD analysis project Ga0160429, IMG submission 108199) | Solar panel surface microbial communities from Lawrence Berkeley National Laboratory, California, USA - R | ecosystem: Engineered > Built environment > Solar panel > Unclassified ...
TATTATTCGTACAGAGACAGACACAAAAAGAGAGGAAGACTTAAAGCAAACACGAACAACATACCGCTTCTTCTCCCACATCTGCTCAAACGCATCCGCAAGATCATACGCACTAATCTCCTCTGCGTCCTGAAACTTCAGAAACTCGTTCCCGCCGTGCCCCGTCAGGTACACCAACACGTTACTCCGCTCGTCGCTCATCAACCGCTTACTCCGCGGCCAATCCCCGCCCCAGCGATCCGTCAGCACGCGGATGAAGTTCTCGACGGTGACTTCGTAGCCGCGGTAATCGACTTCGATGTTGTCGCCGTACAGGTCTAGGGCGCGGTCGGCGTTGTTGAAGACGGTGCCGGAGAAGGAGTTGCGCGGGTTGCAGGCCATGTCGTCGGGGAGCATGAGGATGATCTGGGAGTCGGGGATTCCGAGGCGTTTGACGGTGCGGTAGAGGGAGAGGACGTTGGCGAGGTGCCGGTAGTTGAACCAGAAGCGAGAGGTGGAGACTAGGACGGCCCAGTTGGAGGTGTGGGTGCTGGTGGTTAGAGTGGGGAGGAAGAGGAGGAGGAGGAGGGAGAGGAGAGTGGTGAGGAGGGGAGTGGTGAGGTGCATGGTCAGAGATTCACAGTATGGTCACGTTTCTTTTTGTCTTGATGGTGTGTGCGGCATAGGTGGTTAGACGCCTGTTTCATGTATATCGAGGACGATCAAGACGACAAGACGACTATAGACTGTGGTCTAAGCTTTGAATAGGGGGTGGCGATTCCGGATCAACCGAAGTCATGCAAACGAACAATCCAGCAGCTACATTATTGTGCATTCATTCATTGTCTTACACTACTTGGAGACAGTGGAGCTATTCTAGTATTTGTGTTGACAAAGCATACTGTGCAATTCATTGATACTATGTGTAACTGTACGGTCACCTTTGATCAATGGCGCAATGTGTAGAAAGAGCAAACACCACCGCTCAGGGCCCTAAGCCCCTAAGCTTGAACGATCAGCTATAACACACCTTCTGTTGCAAGGCCAACATAGCCACTTAGGTTGCAGTGTCTAGCACAACTCAGTGTGACGTACCACACCCAAGATGTGACTCATATGGCTACGAAACATGCCTGTCACATTGAGTTTTTGTATATGCAACAAAGCTTGACCTTGGTACGGTCTGAGCGTGGTAAGTCTCACTATGCTTCCTACTATATAAGCTCACTATTCGCTCATGAACCAACTACCGTGCCACCTTCTTCAGTGGTTCAAGTTTGTGCCAGCTTTCGACTCTTTCTGCAGCATAGCGACTTCAAGATGGACATCGAGCCATCTTTTGCAGCCTTGCGAATTCACGACGCAGATTCTACGATGGTTTTCAGATTCATGGAATTGCCTGTCGAAATCAAAAGCAAGATAATCTTGTTTGCTCTCCAGCTGCCAGAGGGTCGAAGAGCAGCATACGAAGAGTATGTTCAGAAGAGGAACATGGTGTTTGACGAGGTCGCGAGATGGGAAGGCTCATTGGTCTGGGTGGACATTGGACTCGGAGTCGATGGGCGGAGAAGATATCGAGGAGTGTGGGGACATCATCGAAAGACACACGCGAAAACCTGCACCAGATGTCGCCGATGACGCAGTCGTTCAAATGGCCAAATCTTTAAGACTGGTCAGCAAGGACTTTGGCAAGCAGCTCAACTTTCCTTTCTCTCGTTACCTTTTTCTGGCCGAGTCTTCTGATTTTCCTGAGGGATGTCGACATTTTAAAGGTGCTCCAACTCCTGAGAGGAATTGGGACGACCAGGGATACGACGATATATATTGGTGTGACATGTGTCGGAATTTGGAGAAATTCGTCGAAATGGATCGAAAAATAGACGACCAACTGACCCAAAATACTCGGCCTCTCGAGCGCATGTTCAGCCTTCGTAAGGTTTGGGATACTCCTCTCGTGCCAAAGTATCTACATATCAAACCTACTATGTCCAGCCTTCTCAATAATGAGTACGTGCTTCAGGGACGGGGACCGAAAGCAACGTACTTGACTGCAGTGGGCTCTGTGCAGGAATTTATCGAGAAAACCACGTCTCTCTCCCAGTTCGCATTACAGAATTCCGGCTGGCGGTACTCTGCAGTCTGGCAGTACTGTGCAATTCTCAATCGCCTGGACTTAACCACAAATGCCACAAAGGTAGAATCCGATGACTTGCATTTGGCCGGCCCTGAGACTTATGCACACAAAATACTGGATATTGGCCAAACACACTTGCTACCAAATACTGGTTGGCGTCCTAGACATTTATCAAAAGTGAGAGTGTGTTGCGCTCGTACTCAAACTCATGGTTGTCCATAAGGAATAAATATGCTGAAGAACAGCATTCACAAGAGCACTAATGGCGAATTCCTGACTGCTGCCAGAGGACTGATGTGGATGAAGTGGCGATGTCTCAGCTGGGAGTTCTCCGTCTACTTGAGCGGCGTGATGATTATCTTGAGGAGGATCGAGGTATAGGCAACAGTTTGACAGCATCTTACACAAAATTCGTTCAGAATGGTCACGATCATCGACAGATTGCTTATGTGACGCCACCCTCCACGCAGTCGAAAGTTCGACGATCAATCATCCAAGCACTTCGACGTTTCCAAACTATGTCATGGGGTCAATGTATCCTTGAACTCACCTTCAGGTTTGCAATGTGTTCGGGCATCATTCTCCCAGACTACTATATTTGAGGAGCACGAGACCTTACTGAAAGCATCTCTGCTTACGTAGCTGGAAGTCTGAATCCAACAATACTTTTCCAATTTTATATATACAATACACCAGCACTCGATTGCAAAGAGCCAGACCTTGTTTTCGTGCGGAACACGTAGAAAATTTGTGCTGACAAGATCAGCTGCCAGCTTGCTGCAGTCATGGCCTCCTGGTCGTCGCTTCCATTTGAGATTCAAGCTCACGTCGCCCCCCTGTACATCAACAAAACAATCGCCACTGATCTTGCTGTATGTCGAGATTGAGCCCTCGGCAATGCTTTGTTGAAGCAACAAGATCCGCTTGAATTTCTTGAGAATATGGCCAAGTTGTTTCGTCCGACTTGAATGGCCACACGACACGAAGGTATTCATTAATCTAGTGGAATGTTCTTCAGTCTTCAGAGTCTAACTTCTTACAGGCAGAATCATCGCCATGCTTCATAGCTCGCTTCTGCAGGATACCATGGTGATTGCGTTACCATTCATGAACCTGACTTCGGACATCACCACGCACGAAAATCCGCACATTGCCCACATACTTCACCAAACTACAGATGTCCGACCAATGCCTATCGAGGACGGGACTCTCAGGCACATGGATAAGGATGTCAGTGTGAAATCTCCTCAACAGACCAGCGACATTAGTACCTTTGCGGATTTGGGTCCAACTGTGACTATTCCTGACCTTTGCCGACTCTTTCAATCTCTTTGCTGCTACACAGTCGCCCGAGCAGCATAAAAAGGTCTCAAGGACTGCATGATGAAGATGAGGGTCGACTAAAGCAAGAGCGAGCTTCGAAGTCGATTTGGGCGGTGAGGTTGTGTTTCGTGGTGGCACAATGCATGACATGAAGTCGAAAACCTGACTCTTACTCTGCATACGGAAGGTGCTCAACCGAAGCCCAGGGGTTGACAATAGCTCTGTCGCCCATGATGACTCTGGCTCTCTTCTTCTTTGCGGTGGATGTGCTGTGATCAGCAGAACACTCTTGTCACATTATTATTTGGTCAGATCATCGCGCTGAAAGTCCCAAGCCTTACAACAAAGCTGTTCATCTGAACACAACACCAGCTTATGAGGTCTAGCCGAAACCCACCTTCAGATCATTCGCGCCCTCCTCCAACAATCCTTTCGATTACATGCCAGATCTAGCATCTTCTCATACACACCACAACCGTGCACCACCTACTTCACCAACGCCAACTCTCAAATAGAACACTTAGTACCTATGACACAACGGATCATTGTGGAAGAAATCTGGGATGGCCACGACACGCCGTTTGACAGAAACCAGTCGATGGTAAAAGACCCTTATACCCCATCAGCTTTGGCCCAGGCTATCACCAGTGCTTCTCCACCTTTCGAAAGCGATGCAATGAAACGACTTCCGCAATCTAAAGATGCACCCCTTCTGACAATTGCACTAGTTGGTCCACGCAAGAGTGGTACGAAACTCCACTGTTTACGACCGATAATCCTTCAGCTCATTGTAGGCTGCCAGACATGTAGCACCTACTCAGCAGCGGTCGAACCAGCCTGCAACTCACCATCATAGGTAGCAGGATTTCCTTTGGTGGCCCATCCACTTACTGATATTCAGCTACGTTACATTGCTAAGATCAAGCGTCGCTGTGGACAGCGACAGGATCGTGACACCGCTCGCTGGTAATTGAATCGTTGTCAAGGCGGTCTTTCAAGCCATCCTTTACTAGACTGGAGATCAACGATCGCTGTACCAGCAGGTCTCCACCTACCAAGAAACAGCCATATGATATACCCATATCGTCCCGGCATCCGTCACTCTGCTCCTAACCTCAATACCTGCAAACACTCTACAAAGTCTTCTGATAGGACTGGGAAATGTGAGACTCGAGAGAGGAATGACAGCCATATCACGTGACCCGTTTATGCTGTTTTTAGTATGACGCACGTTTTTGTCCAGCCAAGAACTCAGCTATCGTCGTGAACATCAAGGTTGCTGAAGCTTAATCACTATTAACATAAATCGCACTCCTCGTACCACTAATTCCTCCAGCGATACAGCCATAGATCCTCAAATACCACATTCTCTTCTTTCAGTCCTTACTACATACACCAAGAATATACACACAAAACATCATGAACTATCTTCTACCCACTTTCAAAGCAGTGAGCAACATATTCGCAATTTCCGCTGTAGCTACTGGCGCTTGGGGCATCATAAATCCTGTGGCGTTCTCAAAATCTTTTGGATTACAAATGGAGTCAAATTCAATCCCATCTCAGGACAACAATGACTCTCTAAAGGACGCTGCAACCTTGAAACACCAGCGCGACCTGACAATGTCTTACATTTCGCTTATGAGTGTTCGACAACTTGGAACAGGGATTATACTCCTGATGTTCGCATATCAAGGCAAATGGACTGAGGCAGCGACCATCTTAGCTGTTATCGGTATAATTGTTGCAGGAACAGATGGTATATATTTGGCTCGCGCGGGTCCTAGAGGGCCAGCAATATTTCATGCGGTTCCCGGTGCCCTGATCTCTGCTCTTGCTGCTGGAGTGATCTACCTGGACTCTTGATCTGACATGCGGCCGTCGCTCTTGTCCCTGTCGGTATATATGCTTAGCCGAAGCAATCGATGTACAGAAATAGGTTCCCTCTATATATAGCATCGCCTATTCTCGACTGAAGCTTTACATCTTTGAACCCAAGGCGAAGAGGAAGACTGCCAAGGCGGCAAAGACTCCTGCTAAGAGCATGAAGTTTGTCGTACATCTCTATCAATTCAAAATGACTGTCGAGAACACCGAACTCGATATCGGAGACAAGGGGGTCGCTGAAGCAAAAACTTTAACTATATATATCCAGACAAATCGGGACGAGCTTGCGAAGCTAGTCGAGGACTTTGTCAGGGAGGGAGGGCGTGTCATCAAGAACAGATCAGGTGATTAGGAAGACCAGGGAAAGAATTCCACCCATCCCAATCAAGGGCAGACTTTGTCGCCAGGGATCATCAAGGTCGAACTGACTACATCTCTACTCAGCGCCCTACTTCTGTTCAGCCTCGTTCTTCCTCTGTTGTCACTGATGTTAGTGAGCGAATGGTTATCGATTTTGTCGAGGGATCAAGAGCTCGTGATGCCGATGTTCGCTTTACTCCTAATAAGGTCGTCCGCACAATCGGAGATGATGTTCCAATCCAAGATGTTCCGCTTTAGTCCACTGACGAATATGCTCCTATTCAGCACTACACTTAGTAAATTGGTACGAACCAATATCGCCAAGCTTCTGTCGAAAACTTCGAGGAGCCTGAGCACCTTCACTACTATGCCCGCTCACAACCTGGTATTTTGTAGCCAAGGTGACGAAGACACTGTCCATGCTGGATGGCGTTGCAGTTCTTCTCGAGAAGATCCAAACACCACCGGTTATACAACACGGTTTTAGACAGTTATATATATTCCCGCGGCGCATTACGCACGCAACAGCTATCACTGGCGCCACTCTCCAGGATGGCATCACATTCACCACTAGCTTAGGCCGGGCAATTGTACCCAATCTTAGCCTGGACAATACAGTAATTGCCAGAGTGGTTGCTAAAGATCTACAAGTGGACGACTTCCTCTTGTGCAATCGGTGGTCGCTCGTCTTGGTCTCAGCAATACCACGCCGTCCCGAAAGCTTCTCATCTCAACACTACGTCTAGAAGATACCCAACCGACATTGGTGTTGAAGGTAGACGTGTGTGATGGTATGGATATGAAGATGGCCGCAATATTCAGGAGATATTGTAGCTGAATGCGAAACTAGATAAGCAAGAGATGATGAAGCAGGTCGTGCGAACCAAAAGTTGTAGATTTCGACGAATGATTTGTCCAATATCGTTGGTATCAGAAAACGCATGTGCGAGAGAGCACAGCACAAGAACAATTAGATCAGGGAGTGTATTTATGCTGCTATCATCAAAACTATAGCATGATGGAACGACAAAATGCGAATCATGTTTCGATGTTCTCTCCTGCTTTGTCATGTCTCGGGTGTTGTAACGACGAAACGATGTAACAGACTTTGCTCTCTTTTGATCCTCTCCATGGTATGGTGTGATTTTGAAAAAGTTGTAGTATTAATGAATATTTTCATGTCTAGTCGTTTAGGTCGTGGGCTGTGCTAGCTTTCTGTCTAGTCTGATCTACTTCTGTCTTCCTCATGGAGCTATCGCTGGTTTTATGCTGGTTGGTGCTTTAGTCTGCGTAGTCGTCTTGCAAGCGCACTGTCCGCCATATGGCCGTACCAGACCAATCGGCCCAGTATAGCTATATCACCTCATATTAACAGGCCAACAGCATCGCATCCTCTCAAAACATTTACCATCATCACGCACCACCCAACCGATTCTCCACAGCATCCCTCTGCTTCTTCTTCAACTCCGCCATCTCCTCCTTAGTCATATCATACCCACCAATCAGCGCCTGATTAAACGGATTATCCGGATGTTTCTCAAACTCCTTCCGTATCTGATCAATCTTCTGCTGCCTGCGCAATCCCTTCTCATCCGCCATCTCCTCCAACCTTCTCTCCTCAAACGCCGCATACGCCGCCTTGAATCTGCGCTCCGGATGCCGATCGATCTTGTCGTTGTTGCTGGATGCTGTGAGAGAAAGAAGGTCGAGGGCGTTGTCGATGCCGGTGGCGTTGAGCGAGCCTGGTTTGGCGTTGGTGTTGGGGTTATCTCCGTCGAGCTGGGAGAGGTCGAGGCCGCGGGATTTCTTGACGGCGGTTTTTGCGTTGGCGCCTTTGGGCTTGGAGGGCTGGGATGCTTCTTCTTCTTTTAGGAGGGCGTCTTTTTCGGCCTTCTTGCGTGCGGCTTCGGCGGCTTTTTCGGCTGCTGCTGCTCTAGATGAGGATGTTAGTATTGGTTGTATGGAAGAGGGGCGTCTTTGTTTTGTATGTACTTTTTCGAATCATCTTTGGCGCCCTTTGACCATTCTTGCTCCTCTTCCTTGGACTTCTTTGCATTCGCTACGGCGTCTTTCTGTGCTGCTGCTTCTGCCTTTTTGGCGTTGCCGGCTGCTTTTTTGGAGTTTTCGCCTTTGTTTTTTGGTGCCATGGTTGTGGTTGTGCAGGGAAGACTTTCAGAGCAAGAAAGTGGAATATGGTGAGATCGATGAGAGTAATGGAAGGATTACAATCTGAAGATGGTGATGTGTTTAGGATGTGTTTCAGGTTTGTCGAGAAGATTCGATTGCCGCATGCGGTCATTGCTGTTCGGAAACATTCCGTCAGGATGCGGCTTGATAATTATGACACAAAGATGAAACGGCTATGCGGCAAGCTTGGATCCACAGCTTCGGAATGTCCCTATGGTAGTCTTCATCTGAACGACAAGATATAGTGGTAAAGAGCAGACTCGAATTGCGCAACATGCAGACAGATACGGTACTCGTCAGCCACTTGATACACTAACTACTTCCTGGATCGACTTAGAGCCACATACAGAAGTAACGACCCCGCACTACCTGCCCTAAGTATATTTCAGCCCCACCAGTTCCAATAGGCGCGTGTCTTGGCACTCAGTCTGACGTCGATCTTCCAACGTCGTTCTGCTGAAAGAATTCCGGTACAAGCCTCCCCGAATGCGAATGCCCTTCAGCTTCCTCTTCCTCTTCCTCCTTGTCAACACCAATTTCGTGTATCGGCCTCTTAAGAGATACCTACAATGGGCTTGAGCAGGGAAGACACCGAGTCGGATCCAATCCAACGTGAACATGTCTCCAGTAACGCCAACTCCTCCAGCTCCCAAACAGCGCGCAACTCCTCCCATGACGCCAACGACCCTCACCCTCTCCATCGCCACAGAACTATCCGTGGGAAGCTCGGCCTGAACCCCAAGACGCCCCTCGACGAAGAACATGCTTTCGGCGAGCATTCGAAATTGTTATGGCCGAGGATAAGAGCAGTGATACGAGAACCACTCGCCGAGTTCTGGGGAGTCTTTTTCATGGTTCTGTTTGGCAATGGAAGTGTAGCTCAGGTCTTGCTTACGCAAGGCCAACAATCTGCACCAGGGGAGAATGGATTCGGAAACTATCAGTCTATTAATTGGGGCTGGGGTCTGGGTGTGATGCTGGGTATTTATATTGGTGGAGAGTACGTATCAATACACCATTAGCACCAATCCACTCTATCGACACATAAGCTAATTCCTCCCTCCTGCACAGTTCCGGCGCCTACCTCAACCCCGCCGTCACCTTCGCCAACTGCCTCTACCGTGGCTTGCCGTGGCGACGCTTCCCCATGTGTGAGTAGCGAGAGTTTTCCGCAGCCAGGCATGTTGCCCTAACCAAAGTCTAGACCTCGTCGCCCAATTCCTCGGTGGCTTCTGCGCCTCCGGCATCGTCTACATAAACTACATCAACGCCATTAACGCCTTCGCCGGCTACGGCGTGCGCACCGTGCCCCCAGCAGCAGGCGCCACAGCCGGCATCTTCTGCACCTACCCGCAAGCATACATGACCAAAGCGGGGCAATTCTTCTCCGAGTTCATCGCCTCCTCTATCCTAATCTTTGTGATTTTCGCGCTCAAGGATGGAAGTAACAGCGGTGGCATTCGGGGTGACGCGAACTTCTTTCCGTTGGCGCTGTTCTTTTTGATTTTTGGGTTGGGGTGTGCGTTTGGTGTTGAGACGGGGTATGCGTTGAATTTGGCTAGGGACTTTGGACCGAGATTGATGAGTTATGCGGTCGGCTATGGGCCTGAGGTTTGGTGAGTAGCATTTCGCGCGCCTTGGGCTGTCTTTCTTTCCCACGCTGACAAACGAGCTTCTAGGTCCGCTGGTGGGTATTATTTCTGGGTGCCGATGGTGAGTTTTGTGTATTACGATGTCTTGTCTTGTCTTGTCTCTCTATCTGTGTCTGGTACTGACAACTATATTTCTTCTACATAGGTAGCACCCTTCTGCGGATGCATCTTTGGCGGCTTCCTTTACGACATCTCAATCTACACTGGCCCCGAATCGCCCATCAACAGTCCCTGGATGGGACTAAAACATGTCATCAGACCTGATCGGGCACTGCAGAAGAGATGGGCTGATCGCGAGAAGGAGGTTCCTGGTGACGTTATGCAGGGGTATGTTGACCCGGAAGCTGCGAACGCAAAACGAGAAGGTGGAAGGTAAGGACACGGCTGGCTTTGCCAAGGTAGGGATGGGTATTGTACATGGCTTCACCAGGGATTGGTTGTTGTACTTATGCAGCAGTGATAACGGCGGGACATATATATTTTGCTTCAAGCTGTAGCTAAAATGGTTAATCCAATTGATATTAATATTGCTGTACGCTCACTTTCTGACCATCCTATACACACAGAAATCACCGGCAAGTAATAGATGGTGGGCGAATAATGTACCAATACACTTCTTTTAGAGCCTGTTTATGGCCTTTGTGGCGTACTGTTTGAAGCCAGTATATTCCCTGGCGTCACACTATTGGACGCGCGAGTCTGAATTGGAACGGCAGGTTGAGCTCCTGAGCTGGTATGTCACACAAAGCAGGTGAGCTACTAACATAGCATTGGGTCGGTACGAATACACTCTGTAATGTGTGGAATCTTTGATGCAGGTTATGACCACTGTTGATATGCGTTTCATCGTTGCAAACATCCAGACCAGGCCGGGATAGGAGAGGAGAGGAGAGGAAAGGAGAGGAGGATATGCTAAACATGATTCCATTTACTCGTTCCATCATGCTATCTAGAGTCTCGTTGCATGCATGTGTCTTCAATCGTGCAAGCCCTGCCAAATGCCATCCATCCCCTTCCCAAGACACCAAGTCATTCCCAATCATGCGTACCAATGCTAACCAATCCCTCCGTCCAGAATATGCCCTTTCCTTTTCAAAGCGCTTGATGTCTCATCCCAGAGAAAACCCACAACCGTCTATAGGTTAATCGTCGTAGCAGGCACACAAACACCAGCATCAGTAGTATTGCTAGACATATAAGAACTAGCAATAGTATAATGATTACCCGCACCATCATAATTGCCATTGTTAACAGCATACGTCGTATTCCAGCTTTGCGTGTACATAGCACAAGCCTGTGCAAACGGAAGCCCGTTCTTAAGCAGTTGATACGTCACATAGAACTTGCAGATGTCGGGATTAGCCGTAGAAGGCAGGCCTTGAGCGATGTCAAAGGCGGAGGTTGCTGTACAAGCTGCGGCGCAGAGGGACGGATCGAAGGGACCGGTGTTGAACATACGCACGCCCATGTACGTTGTCGCGCCGTTGCAGTCGAGCGGGGCGTTAATGGAGACGGCACCGAGAGGTGTGATGTCGTAGCCGGGCGAGCTAGTGTTTGCGAAATAGTTTGTTTTGGTGTAGGCGTTTGAGCCGGCGATGACGACGCGGAATTGACCTTGGAACTAGGGTGGGTTAGTATACTGGGTTGCTGTTATGGTGGAGATGGGCTTACCTGGCCGCGATTGTATGCACTCTCTGGTGTGATTGGTCCACCCCAGAGTACGCACTTCAATAGTGTCTGGGAGGTTGAGGTTGTGCAGTTTGCGCCGATACTTTTGGCGGGGCTGCGCTCGAAGTAGATGTTGAAGGATTGGCAGAGTGTCTTGCTGGTGCATCTGGCGGCACAAGCGTTGACGTCGTAGCTGGAGAGTGTGCTATAGCCAAGGTAGTAGTATCTAAGATAGTATGTCAGTGTTAATGAAATGAGTTAGGACTAGCGATGAACGTACGCGCTGGTGCTGCCATTCAGATTGCTAAAAGTTTGTGTCCAGCCATCAGGTGTAACGGCAGAAAGTGCTGCATTGGAATAGGTCGCATCACTGAGAAAGTCGCTCGGTGTGTCAACAGGTGTCGTGTAGGTATAGCTGCTAGCGGGCATGGGTCCACAAGCAGCACGCTTGGCCTTCCTGGTTTTCTGGTAAGATGGGCCGTCATAGTCGTTGTAATCGTTGTAGTCATCGTAGCTGCTTGGCGTGGGTGTTGGCATGGCAATATCTTTGACGATGGAGGCGAGAATAGAAGCAGTGTTTACGACGACAGACTGTGATAGAACGCCAGTTGCGATAGTGGGAGTGGGTGCTGGTGGTAGTGCGTCAAGTAGGTCAAAATCCAGTGCTTGTGGTGCAGGCAAGGCGGCAGCTTGGTAGGCTAGGAGGCCACCGAGGATGGAGAGAATGGTCTTGGAAGACATCTTGCTGAGGAATGATATGCTGAGGTGCTGCTTATAGGTATCGTGAGGATGTAAGAACTGTGTTGTAAACTGAGGATGTGGAATAAAACTTTTAGAGTAGCGTTTGACAGTGTCTTTATACAAGATGCGTTACTCAGTCCAGCCTCACCACAAATATCAACGTAGCTAGTACCACCTGCAGAAGTGCCCGAAAAGGGAATTGGTAGCCCGCGTAATCATCCTGGAATGGCCAAGGGAGACTTAGTTGGTGGTGCCTCAGCTGTGTCTACGCGGGTACCTTGCACGGACTACAACGTCGCCGGAAATTTTGCAGAACCAATGAATGTTCACCAGGTTTCGTGATAACATGTCTCTAGGCTCGAGCTGTACTGTCACCGCACGCGAGACGTGACTGGCCAGGCACATCTGCGTGCAAGGCATTCTTTGCGGCACCAAGCCATAGGGCGGTCACCACCCTGGCAGGCTTCACACCATGCTCGCGTTACCTCAGGTTACTTCGCGTGGTCGCAAGGCCAAGAAGGAGACTTTCACTATTTCTTATAATTCACCGCTCCTCAAAGCCGTTTGAAAGGAGTGTCTGAAATAGAGTTGGAGTATTAGGAGAAAGAAACTCGTTTCAGTGTGAAGGAAAGCTTTGAATGAGCTAAGACCGAAGTGCGTAGCTTGCAGATTGTAGTGGTGATGATGTCTGAGTGTGATGGAGAAGGACGAGAAGGTCGAGTGTGGTGTTTTGCCAAGAGTCCACTTAACTTTAGGCTCACGGGTTGTCCCGCCGCTTACTATACCCCACATCGGACACATTGTCTCGCACATGTTTCATGTTTTCATGATCCTGCACGCTTCTGGCACGCTTCACGCGCTGTCTTGATGTTGGGTCTCAGCTTCAGCCTTGCTTCGTATCATTGTCAACTATCGCTGGTTGTTGAACGTGTTTCCATTGTGGCGAACCTAGGCAGTGGCGTCTTTGCTTCTCAACTTGACAGCCTGAACAAGGTGTCGCAGGGTATAATTCCGACAAGATGTTGTACAGAGCTCATATGCCAGCTCCGCTCCTCAAGAACCCAAGCATCGCAGAAACTTTCTATTTCCAATAGTCACAAGGTTTTGTTCCGACTAACAAGCTTGCGGAGGATGAGTGTTGCATGACTCCGACATCCCAATCGATCAAAGTCGGATGTCGTGAGCTTTTAGAGGCAAACTTCTCCAGCTCTCTTCACAACCTTTTTTCTCTTGACTTACGATTTCAAGTTCGCAAAAGTTTGAATGCCGAGGCTTTGGGATGTGACAACAAATAGCGCATATTGCCCTTTATTTCTCAGGCACTCCACTCAGGCTTCCCTTCCTCTTGACACGTCATGTGCAGACCACACGCCCCATCCCTCCCTAAGAAGCTGGCCTACTTCTTCCAAGCTCAAACCCATAGTCTCAGGATAATATCCTCTCACACTAATCCAAGCAATCACACAAACAGCCGCATATACCACGAATGTAACACTCGGACTCAAGAACTCCATCATCGGTAAAAACGTGAGTCCCACAATCGTATTAGCGCCCCAGTTCGTAGATGTAGCTATACCTGATCCAAGTGAGCGGACTGAAAGAGGAAATAGCTCGCCTTGTTGCCAGGGCACGTTGCCTAGGCCGAGTGCGTAAGAAGCGACGTAGAGGAGGAGGGAGAGGATGAGTGCTGTTGGCCAGATACTGGTGTTCGCGAGTGTCGAGCCGGATGAGTGCACGTCTGAAATGTGGAAAGGCGAAGCCATATCAATGTCGAGGTGCGAGAACGATAAGGCGCATAGGAGAAGGCCTAGCACCATGAAAGGAATGGAGTACAGCAAGATGCGGCGGCGACCAACACGGTCGATGGTGTAGAAGGCGATCCATGTGAAGAAGAAGTTTGTGAGAGCGATGGTGAGCGACGTTAGTGTTGGAGAAGTGAAGCCAGCGAGGGCGAAGATTGTTGCGGAGAAGTACCTCAATATATAGTTAGTGGGTGTGATTGGTCTTGTGAACTGTCTTGTAAATGGTCTTGCTGGTAACAACGTACATTAACGAGTTGAAGCCGCAAAGTTGCTGGAAACCTTGCAGCATGCATGCAATGGTAAGTGCTCGACGATGCGCAGGGACAAACAATAGTTGTTGTAAGTTGCCATGTAACAATGATCGCGACTTGACCGTATTAACTCTTCCATCGTCATCATTTGAAATCGATTGACTATCTTCCTCCTCTTGCTCCCTTTGTACATTGCGCAGGACAGCTTGTACAGCCATTTCCTGTCCAACATACACCTTCCTCAATACGTTCTCTGCCTGATCCATCAAGCCGACCTTGATCAAATATCTCGGAGATTCAGGCATGAAGAACAACATCAACGCTTGCAGGACCGCTGGTATAGCGCCTAGCCCAACCATCCATCTCCAGCCATTTCGTGCATCGCTGAAAGCCCAACCAACAACATATGCAATAACTTGGCCTCCTGTTATGAAGAGTGTCTGCACGACTACCAATCGTCCTCGAAGTCTCTTCGGCGATAGTTCTGCAACGTACATTGGAGCCACGAAGCTGGCACTTCCTATGGCGACGCCCACAATGCTGCGACCCAGTATCATTGCAGTGACCGTTGTAGACACAGCTTGTGCCAAAGCACCAATAATGAAGAGGATGGAGGCAAGAAGGAGGATGGGTTTACGGCCGAGGCGGTCAGACAGTATCCCAGTCACAGGCGAGGCGACAAGAGCGAAGAAGGATGTGCTTGAAGTGATGAGAGACTTGTCGAGGGTAGTGAGTGGTCTACCAGAGAGGTCATTGTGAACGGACACAAGAGTGCTGGAAATGACGCCAGTATCGTAACCGAAAAGACAGCCAGAGACGCCAGCAGCGAGAGTCAGCAGCCATAAGAAGGAGGACGCAGTCGTTATGGCATCCTCTCCCTCATCCCCAGAAGCATTGTTGCGACTAGCAGGACTAGTACCTCTTTCTGGTGTGGAGGAATGGCTGCGTTGCTCGTCGCTGATCAGAGGTTGTGTTACGGCTGGTGTGACATCTTCTGTGTTCAAACTAGACATCTATCCTCGTTCTTTACATAGGCCTGCTCTTGTGTGATCATAGTTCATGGAATGCTGTCGTGATTGATATAATGCCCTTGGACCCTGTCGATCACCCCAGACTCCAGATCTTCCCCATACCCATATAACGTCTTTTTGAAAGTACTCTTGTACCTACACCACATCGAGTCTCTTCTCCTTCGGCAAACATCCCGCCAGCCAAGATGGAGGTACGCACAGACAGCTAGACTGATAAGCTCCATATGACAGCTCATTGACAATTCCCTTCCATCCTATAGTCACCTACGCACTCCAGATCAAACCGAAGCAGCTTCACACTCAACTACCAAACCCCTACCTCCACCTCGAACGCAGAAAACATGTCGCCAATTACACAGTACTATCCCTCCTCACCCGCCAACCACTCATACTACTCCTACCGCTCCGCACCCTCCACGCCAGGCCTGCTGTCCCACCATCACCACCCCATCAAACCCTTGCCCTCCTCCAAAAGCAAATCCAACATCCCCACTGACCTCCTACCTCGCGCCCGCTCGACCACGCAACTCTCGCACACCCGCGACCCGGCTCGCCATCGTCGCCACCAGACCTCTGCCTTACGACTTACAACCGCAACCACGAATGACTCCGAATGGGTATTCCGCGCTGGCGCAACCATTGCTTCAGAAGTAGGAGAGTCGAAGGGACAGAGCTGGCTGAGTCAGCGAGCATCTAGTACCAGTCTTGTTCATATGGGAGAGCAGGACTCAGATTCTGATGAAGGAGGAGGTGGAGGAGTAGTTCAGAGTGCAAGCGCAATGGAAGTGGTCAGTCCATGGGAGGTCAGAAGACGAGCACTGGAAGCAAATGCCAGAAGTCGAACACAGAGCCGGGCCGGAAGCAGGATCGTGAGTCGGGCGCAAAGCACTAGGGGCTCGAGGAGCAGTAGTCGTGCTGACTTGGAGGGTTTGCAAGGGATGACGCCAGGCCTACAGATGACGAGTGCAGTAGAAGACTATTTCGGCACACAGGCCGCGAATGGAGTCGCTGCGGAGGATGAACCAGAAGAGTCGTATCAGCTTGAGGACAAAGACGGAGATATCGATGAAGACGAGGCAGAAGTTGCAAAGCTGACTGGTGGGAAGTCGCTGGGACTGGGATCGTGGGTTGATGGGTTCATGAACTGGGTGCTCTATGACGATGTGGAAGAGGAGAGATTGCGGCAGGAAAAGAGTAAGATGAAAGAAAAAAATGCAGGGAGCGGTCGAGTGCCAGGAGAAAGGATTGTAATTAACGATAGCGAAGAAGTGGAATCTGCCAGTGTTGGAGAAGGCGGGATCTTGAAAGATGCTAGATGGCTGCTTGGTGTAGCATCGAAGATCGTGTTTTGATCGTTAGTATTGGTATATAGTGGCATTATCTAACGAAATCATTAATCTTTACACCACTGTCAGGCATTGTGCTGCTGCGATAGAATACCTATCCGACGCACTTCTCACCTATACTTCGTCAACGCATGCAGGGAAAGAAATCACCAGTTTAGTCTATATTGGCGAAATGCGATTGAATGCAGCTTCAATTATGCTTGTTTCAAACTCTCCACGAATCCTCACCAAGATTATGCATTTTACTTCTTTTCGCAACTAGTAGTCATCGTCACATCATGGTCAGTAATCGTCACTTTAATGGTCGTCACATCAACCCTGCCACTGCTGCCGAAGTCTCCCAGATTACCTCCCAGCGACAACATTCAACACACCACCATCGACCGCCAATATCTCTCCATTAACATATGTGTTCTTGGCTAGGAAGAGTACGGCTACAGAACTTGTTAGGAAATATCTCATGGCACCCCAAAGCATCACTTACCCATGGCCATCTCCTCGTCGGCACCCGCTCTCTGCATCGGCACATGTCCCTTCTCCTGAATCTTCTCGTCCGGCAATTGACTCTTCTGGTTGTCACCACTCTCCTTTGCTGTCATCTCGGATGGAAAGTACCCTGGAGCAATACTGTTGACACGAATGGAAGCCTTGGTGAATTCCCCAGACATGAGCTTTGCGAGGTGAACCGTGCCACCTTTGGCGGCGTTGTAGGAAAAGTGGCCTTGTGCTTGACGCATGATACCGGACATGCTGGAAATCACGATGATGGACGCTGCCATGTCACCACGCGCTTTTGACGAGGCTTGCAGGAGAGGGAGGAAAGCGACGGAGGTAAAGTAGACGGCTGTCACGTCTCTGTATGAGATAAGAGTTAGATCAGTGCGATGGCAAAAGAGAGGGGAAGTATGCTTGACGTACGTGTTGTAGGTCTCACCCCACTCTTCGAAGCTCTCATTGTCCCAAAGCTTCTTCTTGAGCTCAGTCGCATCTTCGGAATCTGGCTCTGCTTTTGGTCCGGAAATACCACTAGCGGTCACTAACAAGGTTAGTTGATGAAGCGTACGCCACTGAAGGATGTCATACACAGTAGATCGATGTGCTTCTCCTTCTTGCTAATCTCCTCGACCAACTTCTCAAGATCAGCCTTGCTTGTCACGTCTGTCGGTCCACAGCTAGGTATGTTTAGCACACGGCTCGATTCACACTGTACCATTCAAAACTCACGGAATGATCTCGCCAGCAATATGCTGCGCATCATGCTCTTTAGCAGCAGTCTTTAGCACTTCTTCACGGCGACTTAAAAGTTGTTAGTCTGGAAAAACGGAGTTCTGTAAATAGGATAAGAAGTCATACCTAGTAATGTAAACTTTGGCACCTATTTCAATTATCAGTCTCAGGTTTCGACAGGTTTAACCAGGAAGAACGTACCATTGGCAGCCAGGGCTTGTGTAGCCATAAGACCAATGCCACTTCCACCTCTAGACACAGTCAGTGGATGTTTACAGCTGTCTCAAGACATACGCTCAACCTACCCAGTAACTACACAAACCCATCCGCTCACATCGAAGAGCTTGCCTGCCTTGAGATCGTGAGTAGCAGCCATTGTTTCTGTATTATAGTTGCTGGAAGTACAGGAAGAGTTGTTACGTTTAAACTAATTACTATTCTTGAATTGTTGTCGTGTTTCTGCAGGCATCAAGACGAAATGTTAATGGGAAAGTTTCAGGTTGAAATTCACCCCTCCCCCCGCACCTTCCGCTTGACGCCATAAGGTGCAGCGTCCATCACGAACCACTTTGCCACGTGCAGTATCGCCACGTTTCTGTTCTTTGACTTCAGGTGGTAGTTGTTCAACCTATTCATCATGCACGGACTTGACTTTTCACTTGCATTCATGCAGCCTCCTCTGTGTGAGCTCCAGTTACAAGCTTTCTGATATAGCGCCAACCAGAATACATTCATTGATAAGAGCTATATTGGAGCAAAGCTATACACACTCTCTTAATGATACATTAGTGTGCTCATTGCCACGCATTTCAATCTCCCGCTAACCACAGTCACCATATCACCTTGATCTTAAAGCGACGCCATCGTCGCGTTTGTCAAGAAGGCCTTTGGCACAAAAGGCGTATTCGTGAAAAATGGCTGAAGCACAACACCTTCATACGTCAAGTCATTCGTGCAATACCCTCCTCCGCCCCTTGAAAGATGAGGACAATGTACGTCAGGTCGAAATGGTACCATAGGCTGGTGAACCATTCTACACTGAAGAGTGTTCATGCCGAGCTGATAAGTCAGCCCGAAAGGTATGCTCAGCATGAAGTTTTCACATTCGGAGGTCGAGTTGTAGATCTGGTTAGCCCCAGTGCAATATGTTTGTGCCGTCCCACAGATACTCTGTGCAAGAGCTTGACTGAGATAGACGATTGTTGCAGTTGAGTTCAAACCCAACGCTTGTCCAGCAGTCCCGAGTAGGAACTCTTCCGTGTACTGGAAGTAGCGAAACGTTGCGTCATATTGGCTCATCTGGCCTAGTGAGTTCCAGGTTGCCTTACTCAGATTAGTCTTGTGGGAAGCAAGCCGGACGAAGATACTGACCCAAACGTCAATCTCGACTGGCACAGTTATGTTTAAGGCCGCAAGGTAGAAGTTGGCGATCATGGCGACAGAGACAATATTTTGCTGGGCAGCAAAGTGGGAGAAATCATAAGATACTGGCACACCCAGCAATGAGAATTGTTTCGAGGTGGCCAAAGTCGAGAAGAGGCCAAAAAAGTACTCAGTGTTGAGCTCTGTTAAGTGCTGGGTCAGTGTCAGTCGTCCACGAACTGTCATGCCGCACTTACCTCTTCCCACGAACGTTCTTGTGACATCAACACGACCTAGGACATCCTCGCTAAAGAGTGTAGAATTGACACTAGCGGATTGTTTGAGGTTTGCGGGATAGATGAATTGGTCAAAGAAGTGTCTTGTCAGGTTGTAAAGTTCTGCGTTGGTGAACGACGGTGTCTGCTTGACTTTTGGGTCCGTCTTTGCAAGCGGGACAGCATCATGCATGTGAGGTGCAGACGGCACAGCGCTCGCTATAGTACAGAACACAGCCAGAAGACAAGGAAGGACTTTCATGTTGAGGAAACTTCAACAGTGATTGAAGTATTAGATGGATGGACAGTACTGATGCCGAGGAAATATCAAGGACGAGGGAGGGGCACTTATAGCTTTATAAGCGCCTAGCCGCCCGCAATTAGTGCGGCCCCAATCAGTGTAGCAATGTACGATGTGAAATAAGCGAAGCCTTGTGCTGTTGTGCATGAGCTGAACCTTCCGGTGTCGGGAATATTGCATGGAACTTAGGTACTTGCCCCATCGAGCTGAACATCCACTTCACGACCATCAGTCTTCCGAGCTCAAGACATGTTACCATCGGCTGCAGCATTGCTTCCGAGAACATCCACATTAGAACATTGACCTCAAGTTGACCTTCCAAAAGCTTGTCATGCTGAGATATACGTTGTCATTGGCTTGGCACTTTGTGGCTTCAGCTTCAGGAGAATGTACAACTTGACCGGCCCCACAGCACACTTCAGCTCATCGATCTTCCGTTTCACAAGAAGCTAGTGCTCATCATTGGGGCGTTGATGTGTGTAAGCTGCAGCCCACTTCTATCACAGCTTCATGGGATGTGAAATTGTGAATAGACACATATTTCCGCAGTTCTAGGCCACCATGATAATGTCCTCAGAGCAAGATGCATACAACCAGATCGTTACGCGTCTGAAAGGCCTCGAAATACAGACTGTCGAGATTGAAATACTCCCATCAGCATTATGCCCACCGGGTCCTCCGCAAGTGATCCAGGACGAACAAGCTGTTGGCATTCCGAAAGCACTACTCATACCTGCTTTCAAGCACGCACTGAGAGTCCTAGCATTGGGACAACCTCATAACCCTGGGACAGTCATGACACGCGAACAGCGCTTGAATGCAACAATGGTTGTCCTGCTCGTTGCACCTGAACATCTCACAGCAGCAAATATTCGCAAGCGCAACCTGTTGGCACTGTGCGAGTCTGCCTCGAATATATCGCAGACAAATGGCATAGGAATAAGACCTGAATTTCAAGAGTTCACTCGTGCCTTGCAGGTAGAGCTCAACTTGCTGGACAGCCTATTTACATCACCACTGCATAAACATGCGAAGAGCCCTACGTTGTGGTCACATCGGCGCTGGCTCATTACCAAGTTCTTGCTGAACACACCAGGTCCGCCGCGCGCGTCCGAACCTGCACGTACTACGGGACAATCATCGACGGTAAGCCCAAGCCTCTCGAAGCCTTCAGATTTGCAGCAAAACCAAGTTCGATTGCTATCGAATGAGTTTGAAATCGTCTCCCGTGCTGCTCTACAACATCCTCGCAATTATCCTGCGTTTGACTATCTGAGACGACTGGTCACTCACTCGATGACTTCGACTACATCCGACACAATGCTATCTTCGGAATTTAAAGACGCTCTGTGCACAATTTGCGAAAAGACCCACAAGCTCGCATTGCAAAACTTAGGTGATACGTCTATATGGGCGTTTTGGCAGTACATCAGTAACGTTACGGTGTCTCATGATCCTGGCGGTAGCGCCGACCAGAATGTGACATTTGCTGTTAAAGATACGCTGGAGACAGCGTTACGGCTACGATGGCGTGGAGAGGCTATCTGGGGATGTCTGCGCAGCGCTTTGGCGAGCGGAGAGATTGTGGGTATTTGTGAGGATGAGCGCAGGCATGGGCATCGAATTCTAAAGGACTGGCTTGTACAGTGTAATCTTGAAGGTGAAGGAGAAGGACAAGATTCGGTGGTCACTAGAGATCTGGAGGAGTTGAGCTCGATAGTTGGACGGGCTGTGAAGTGGATAGATTTGCATTGGGAATCTGATATTTGACACAATTCATGCGTCCAAATTGCCCAGGTATCTAGGAGGAGATACGTTATGTCTTTGTGACGTCCTGTGTGTCGTCATGGTTCAGTGGCAGGCTTTTTTCGACCAGTGATCTAATGTCCACGAATTCCAAGCCTTAGGCTATTTCTTTATTCGATGAGCAGCGTAATCTCGCTAAACAACTAGGTTGTGCGGTGGCGGATGCTGGAGGCGACACCGAACCTGTAACGAATAACATAGTACGACAGTGAATGCTCACTGTACCATAAAAAACTTATTACTGACAGGTAAGGTTGGAATGAGATAAGCACAACGCACAATCACCACAGCACATGCACAATAACGAGGAAGCTCTTCAGAAATCCATGATGACTTGGCAGAGCAGTAACCTAGACATAAGCGCAGAAAAAGAATCAAACGACTCATGACCAAGCCAAGCTGATTCCATTCGTATCTTGACAAACCAACTCGTCTGCTGTCCGCTATAAAATGCACATCGATGGACAGATTTCTTTATTCTTGTCGGCCCCAATCCCGTCTTCCTTAACCATATTGTAGTATAGGTCCAGTGAAATCAGCCCGACACCTCGAGAAGCACACCCCACCAACAGTCGTAGAAAAGCTTTTTCGTTCGTGACAAGAAAAGAGGAGGAATGTACAGCAGCACCCGCTAGAGTAGCGCACGCGCTTAGTCGAACAGACCGAAGCCCATGTCTGGTATTTATCAGTATTTTGCACATTCTCTGTTCATAGATATGAAATCTTACCGTCGTCAGACTCCTCCTTCTCGGCAGCCTTCTCCTCCTCCTTAGGTGCCTCCTCAGCAGCAGCAGCACCGCCAGCGGCAGCACCACCAGCAGCAGGGGCAGCAGCGGCACCACCACCGGAGCCGACGTTGACGAGCATGTCCTTCAAGTTCTTGCCCTCGAGAGCCTTGGCGAAGAGGGTGAACCAGATGGGCTCGACATCCTGGACCTTAGCGGCAGTGACGAGAGAGTTGATCTTGTCGGACTGTATATTGAAAACATGTATTAGCCAGTATTCTCTTTCTTTCTAGTGCACGCAGTCTGCCAATATAGTCTTGCTCTATCATTGTGCGACTTCTTTTTTTCTCCTGGTGACTTCAGGGACTTTTTGACATACGGTGATCTCAACACCGTCATCGGCGAGGATGAGGGCGGCGTAGGAAGCGGCGAGCTCGGCGGTAGACATTGCGATATTATGGAAAGTTGTCGTCGAAAGTGTCGATATAAAGATTAAGAGTTCACGAAGGACAAAATGTACTGGCTCGAAGAGGGTGTGTGCGATTTGACTCATGACCAGGGCAAGAAAACCTAAGTAGA
>Ga0160429_1000739_pt1 | contig 22551 bp, 26 predicted proteins | sample SolpanmetagenomR_FD_108199 | JGI IMG/M metagenome (GOLD analysis project Ga0160429, IMG submission 108199) | Solar panel surface microbial communities from Lawrence Berkeley National Laboratory, California, USA - R | ecosystem: Engineered > Built environment > Solar panel > Unclassified ...
GAAGTCCTCAATGTCAGTTTTCATCCGTTGAAGCTCTCGCGGAAATGTGTTCGCATTAGCACTCGAGAAGTCTTCAAATGTAAACTGATCAAACCCGTGCTGTAACGTTGCCTTTTTTGGACTACTCGATCTAGACTTCTTATTTGATCTTTGAGACTGAGTAATGCCTATCTCAGAACTATATTCGGACACCTCTTGCCCTGGATGTGGAAATTTATAGCAAGGGTAGTCAATTTTGAGTGGAGATTGGAACACTTGTGGTGTTGGATGATTATCGTCTACACGGTCAAATCCCTCAACCAATGTACTCTCTTCTGACGTTGCGCCGCGTCTTTTTCTCCCCCGGCCGATAGTAGTTCGTAGAACTGGGTTCCATTGCAAAGGGAACACTGTATTTTGGAAGGTCGATTGGATTGTATAGTCGTCTATTACTCTTTTAGCTTACTTCTAAGTAATTATAATGAAAAGACGTGTTATAAGTGTTATAGTATAGTATTGATTATGTGCTTAGTAATTAACATTAGAAAAAAGTCTCTGGCACCCTCCGACAAAGAATACGTCGGTGGTAGTAGGTGATAAATAGTATTTACGTTCCTAATATGTACTCGACTTAGACGTTGTTTTTATGTACTGTATAATTAGAGAGCTATGCATGCTTTATATCCCTCTTGGCGGTATGTTTTTGCGTGAGCATTATGAGAAGGCGCAAGCAAGTAACAAGTATTGGCGGCAAATGTTTATCGTGCTTGGTGAGCGAAGTGCTCACAGCCATCACAGAATGTATCAGACTTGTCCGAAGCACATAACTCGTGGATTATTCGCCCAGGCTTGCTCCATTTACCTCTCCGATACAGGCATGAGCTTTTTGTCGAGACGTAAATCGCTCTCGAGTTCCTCACCTCGAAGTGCGTGTGCCGCCTTTATTGGGTTATCAACTAGAGCTCACGAGTTCAGGTTTGCAATATAATAATGATCTTTTCAACTTCACACGAGGCCGTTTCGTCCCAAACGAGCAATACGAACTGTCGCAACGTCACGTACACTTTGCTGTCGATGAGCTAGCCCGGATCGCAGCCGAATCGGTTGGCGCGAAATCGTGTGTGAACATCGAAAAATACCCAGACGGGATGTACAACAGAGCAATGCTATTGACTATGAATGATGGTAATCAGGTTGTCGTTAAAGTACCAATCCGAACGCACGCCGTCCATATTTCACAACTGCGAGCGAGGTTGAAACACCCGAACTCGTGCGTTTACACTGCTTCGGATGCTCAGGACACACGATGAAATAAAACAAGCTGACCAAGTAGCAGGTTCGTACAGTGCTTCACACTCATGTCCGCGTGTACTGGCTTACAGCTCGAGGTTTCTACACAACCCTGTGGGCGCCGAGTACATCATTATGGAGAAGGCGCCTGGTGTTGAGCTTGAAAAGCTGTGGCCAAAAATGGGTATCGAAGATAGATGGAAAACAGTTCAAGCGCTTGCATCTTACCGAAAATCATGGGCTTCGGTGTCGTTCGCCAAATTTGGCAGCTTGTATTTCACCCCAGCCGTGAGCGGCGAATCCGGCACTCTAGAACACGACGACATCCTTGCTTTCGTAGATGAGGGAATCGAACAATGTTTTGTTGGTCCTGGGCACGTCCTCATTGGCGGATGGAGCTACGGTGGTCTGCTCAGCTACATCGCTGTCGTTCGCAACGGGCGCAAAGACGCCGGCGAGAAAAAGACCTGGCGGTACAAAGGCGCAATCCCGGGTGCAGGAGTGAGCGACCAGGAGCTGCAGAGTATGTCCTCCGACTTTGTGCACTATAGCTCCGAGATGTCGGGGTCAAAAAAGCGTGGCCCTCCGATCCCTATGCTGATACGCATGGGCGTAAGGGAAGTCCTGTTTGGCACATGAAGCAGGGTGCAGAGACGGCGCCGCCTTGTTTGATCATACATTGCAAGAAGGATGATCGTGTGCCGTTGTCGCAGGCTTGGGCGTTTCAGAGGGCTTGAAGCACTATGGTCTTAAGCACGAGATGATTACAAATCCTCGTGAGGGCCATATCGTTGTTGAGAGGGCGCATATGGTGGATATGTTGGCGAGAGTGAGCAAGTTTTGCGATGAATGTATTGGTGGATGATTGAAGAAGTTTCGAGTTTCGAGTTTCTCAAATATTTCCGCATCCTCGTGCCGTTGGACTGGTACGTGCACCTGCTTGTTATATCGTTGTCTTCGCACCCCCGCTCAACTTATTGAGCCTGAAGCCTGAAGATGTGCTGCTTCTTGTGTTTTGGATCACTTGCGTTCCACTGTCTACGACACTAGAACTAACGCCAACGATTCCAACTGACTCCACATGGCCCGGCTCTCGGGAGTCAGCGGTGATTCCTTCTTCCTCCACCACAGCAGCATTGCCACCATGTTCGCCGGACGTTTCATTTTCTTCCGTTTCTTCTATTTTCTTGTGGAGCAAATCGCTCTTGATGTTCTTATAATTTATAGTCCACCGATTATCCGCACCCCACGCAGTTTCACACTTCTGTATGGCCTGATCATAGTCGCAAGAGCTTGATCATAATCTGCTCGATCTGATGCAGCTTTTGCAACGTTCTCATAGGAAATAACCTCTTTCTCATTCTTGTATTTTATTGTCCATGAATCAACCGCACCCATGTTGCTTCACACTTACGTATGGCCTGGTCATAAATCCTAAGGGTTTCGTCGTAATCCCCTCGATCCGTTGCAGCGGTTGCAAGATCCTCAAGCAGTGTAAGCTCTTTATCGACCAGTATATCCTTCTTACGCGTTCTGCACCATACAGCCCACTAATCATCTGGACCAAACAAGTGTTCACTTTTTCGTACAGCTTGATCCCACTTCTCAAGAGCTTGATCATAATCTCCTTGATCCGCTGCATTCTTTGCAAGATTCTCGAGAGGAAGAAGCTCTTTTTTGCTTAGTGTTGCTTTTCTGTAATTTTTGCAACGTATATAATGTGAGTGTTCCGGATGGAGCAAATTTCCATATATTTGTAAAGCCTGATCGTACATCTCAAGCGCATGTTGTTAGTCGCCAAGGTTACCTGTTACATTCGCGAGACCCATCACGCAATTAAGAGTGGAGACATTCTCCATCCCATGTTTCTCATAATGATCAAGATAAGGTCTTCGATATAGTTTTCCAGCTTTTACGTAGTCTCTACGATCGTAGAACACCTCAGCAAGCGAATGACATATGGCAAGCGTAAAGTTATCATTGATCCCTAGCACAGTCTCAGATCTAGCAAGGAGGACTACAAGGGGCGCCTCAGCCTCCTCTGGGCAGTTCAATGTCCGCAGAATAGTAGCGACCTTCCTAGCGTTGTCGAAAGTGTTCATATCGTCTGACCCATATGCCTCGATCATGGGTCCCAAGTGGGCTTGTTGAAGGGTGAACGCCTCGTCGAACTTGTTCGAGTAAGTCAAACAGTTTACCAGCTGACTCATGGAATCGCAAGTCCATTTGTTGGTAGATCCCAAACGCGAATTGAAGAATCCTATGAGGGCCCGCAGGATAAGCTCCGCCAGCGAGTATTGGCCCTCACGGACCATTAACCTTCCACACCAATAACGTGCCTAATGCAGGTCGAGTTCCATGGGTCCAGAATTGAAGGTTGTGCCTTTCCCAAAGTATTCTTGCTGAGTTGCCATTTGTACTTGAATATGCCGCACCAATTCTTGTCGAGTCGATACTATCAGCTTGAATTCATTTGTTTCAAAGTCAAAGCTTGCAAAGAGTGCTGAGCCAAGTAAAAGCCACACAATTGTGGTATTCATCTGGCACGTCGTTGCCGTTTGCCTTAATCTAATCCAATCTTTCACGAGTGGGTGTATTGTAACATGTAATAAGTTGTCTTCACGTCGCTCACAAGACTGTACTAGTGATGATTCGATCAAAGTATTCACCGCATCGCCGTAAATTCTGGTGTCCCACTCACCGTCGATTTTAAAGCAGTCTAGCCACCTGACAAGGTTTTTACTGTCTTCCGAAAACACGTCAGTGCCATCCTCATCATCTCGATGTAATCTTGCTTTACACGTACTGAAATAAAAGCTCAGAGATGTCTTGATTATCAGAAAATGGGAAAAGAGTCAATAACTTGACCTCGCGGCCGTCATCGCTTGCTTCCTCCTGAAGCTGTTCAAAGGACAATTGCCATGTTGTGAATACATTCAGGGCACTCTCATCATCGGAAGAACTCAATTTACACGGATATTCAGTCAAAGCCGGCGTCGTTTTTAGGATAATGTCTCGCCGCGACTTGTAGTCATCCAGGAATGATGCAAAGTCGATCCTTTGTTTTTTGATGTATGCTGCCGCTTGATTAATGGCCAGCGCATGATAGCCAAGTTGCTGAACAATACGCCTGCAGCTTGGGTAGCGGAGTCCAATCTTTAACATGGCTAAGATCATACAGCAAATCCAATGCCGATTCTCGTCCAAGTCCTTGGAGCTCAATGTAACCATCATCATCATCGACCAGCTCTTGCGTTCCGGCGTGGCGACTTGTTACAATTATGCTGCCGGCTCTGCCTTGGGGGGAAAAGTCTCGGATTCGAAAATCAAGTTTGTCATAGTTGTTGAACACTAGGGGCCATGAGTTCAGGGGTTTGCTGAAGTACTCCAATACAAAATCACCCTTGGCTTGATTGTCAGTTAGAGCCAAATTAGAGGGATTGTTAGCTTCGAACAACGTAGCACAGCTACTTTCCAACGATGCCTGAGAGGTAGCATCTATCCAATACACCACCTTAAACGGAGACTTTCCTCTTTTGAAGCAGTACTGTAATGCTATTTGAGTCTTGCCTTGCCCACCTATGCCTCGAATCACAGCTATGTGAGCGGTACTGGTTGGTATACTAGACGTATCAGATAACAGGACCTTGTCCAAGGTGTCATGGACTGCTTGTCGACCGACGAATTTGGATGTGCGCCGATTTGGTACTTTGAAGTAGACTGGAGGTTGCTGGACTGGACAGGACCAGGTGGTTGTTGAATCTAATCGTGTGAGCTGCTACCTTAGCGGAGCACGATGTCAAATTAACTAATCTTCAGCGCCTCCAAATCACCTTTGATGGCTTCCAGGTGGTGCTTAATATCTGGCATATCTCCGTAGATAGTCGACACCTTGGTATCAATCATCGAGATGACGCCACGAATGTTGAGCAGTGCGGAGTTGACGACATCAATACCTTGCGAGAGTATCGGAATGTTGTTGGCAACCATTTAGCCATTTAGGTTCGTGTCATCGACAGTGACTGCCACTTTAGAGACGCTAGTTTCTATCCGTTTCAAATTTCTCCCTAGCGTTGCCAGTAGGCCTCTGGTATTTGTCAGCCGGTATAAAAAGAACCTGGTTATCCTGACCCCGTCACCACAGAGTTTACTCACGAGTCAGCCTCCTGTATACACAGAACAAGAGTAGCCTTTTGTTTCTCAAGGTCTTCAAACATCTTCCCGAACTTCTTATCCTTCAAGGCGGCCCATGACATTCTTTTGTAACTTGACTCCAGTATGGTTTCGAGGGTCAACCTGTACTTTTGCAGCTCTGTTTGTACATCTGATATGAGTTTTAGACAGGTACGCAACACAGATTCAACAGCAGCAGTCTGGAGAGCCTTATTGTGGATAATGAGCCGAGTGATGCCGCAGAGTTGTTCGATATGAATGAGTTGCTGGCGAACGGACTCTGGGGCATCCTTGACCTTTTGGTAGAATTCGAGGATTGTGACATTTATTGTAATAATTTGTCCCGCAAACTGCGTTGATGCGGCAGCGATACCGACTGCGGAGACTGGATCCATGTTGGGGTATATCGGTGTGTGATCTAGAGTCTAGTAAAGCTTCGAGATAGTACAGAAGTAGAACGCCGGCTCCGAACCTCTCAAGGATTGCACTGCCCAGGGTAGATATCCGATCAATGCTGAGGGTTACAGTAGTTTGTCATTGCGACGAAAGCGACCGGACAGTTTTGAGGGACCCTGTCATCAGCCCGTTGCCTCGCGCGTGTTACGATACAGGATCCTCAAGGAGTATCAGAATGGGATTTGAATCGGAATGCGTGAGTCTTGACTTTTCTGTATATCCGCAAGGAAGGAAGCGAAGCGAAGAAGAAGTCAGCATGCTTGCAAAAGAGGGGTAGGTCAGCAGCGAAATGGCGAGGCTGACAGCATGTCTGCATTAAGCGCTCAACCACCAACCGGATGAAGCCTGCCAAGACAGACGGGAGCGACTGCCATGCACGTGCATTGTTCACATAAATAGTATAAAGAAGCAAAAGTTTGAAGAATTCAATTTATTACAGATTTTTCACAGTCTCTTGTGGGTTGTAGATACCTTAGGTGTAGGGCTTTAAGTCCTGAAGAACTGAAGTGAGGTTCAGAAGCATAGTAACCCGTGGCAGGAAAAGACCGCTTATGTCAGCATATTTCGGGGAAACTCGGCTCCGATCTTCAGGTTGATATATGTAAGAGAACTTGAAGAAGAACCAATTTGCCGTCAATATTGTGGTATTCATGTTACAGATTCGCAACTATACAGAGCTAATTTCAACGAGCTCATTTCTCTGTATTAATCTCTGCGTGGAAAGATGTTGTACTTGGCCTCGATCTTCTCACCCGTTCCTCCATGTTACTCTCGATATCTAAACGAATCGGGTCCTGAAGCTCTCTCGATACCTTTGCGATTAACATTTGCACGTGTACGAACTAGTCAGCTTATGTAAGTCTCACGTGCTTCTCCGAGACACGGATCGTATCAGATCTATCCCGAAGGCGTGTAGCTGGAATATGAGCGCTCAAAAGCGCATCCTATCCTCTCAAGTTACAATACACCACGCGCAAAACCGGATGAAAGTGTGGATGCAAGCATCGTAGTGCTTACTCTATATGTACCACTAATACAAGAGCAAAGGTTGGTTTGCATCTTCTGGCTTGAGCTAATTCCAAAACGGAGACGCCATGAATAATCGCGGGATAGAGAAGCCGAAAAATGCCTGCTACTTGATGTAATTTGTGTCGTGGGCCACGTCTTATAATTAGATTTTGAAATGGTTGCAGCCACAATACAAGACTTTTTCAGATGGATAGAAGCAGGTGTTCCTTTGATCGGAGGGAAAGGGGTTTTATCAGTTGTTACAACTTGCTCACATGAAAGCACGACCCACTTCACATTCTTTGAGGACCTACGGATTCTGCTGTCGATACAATGCGGGTACACACCACCTTACTGATGGTGGGGTGACAATACTCTGGAATATATTAAGATTGAGGCTGGCCACACTATAAAGGTTGTCACCTAGTCTTGAAAGATTATATTCTACTTTGTCAATTTCATTGTGAAAAACGTCTCTTGAAGCTACCATTGGAGAACATTACCACTATGCTATTCGTTCAAGTTGTTCGAGCCGTAGCTGCATTGGCTGTTCTTTCCAACGCCATACCAGCTCCGAGTTCCTATATCCTACATGAGAAACGACAAGCTCTCCCGAGAGGTTATGTCAAGGGATCTAAGATCGACAGTAAGGCTTTCATTCCCATTCGTATTGGCTTCGCTCAAAACAGTCTTCTGATTGAGGAGCACTTAATGGCCCTGTGAGTACAGATCTTTTTTATTTTTTCGGGTTTATCGTTGGTGAAGCGCTTACAAAATGCAGGCGATTTTTATGCTTAGGAGGATTTGGATCAATTTTTTGCAGCTTATGCCCCCAATGTACCTGCCGGCACTCATCCTCAGCTCGATAGTGTAGATGGTGCCACTGCACCTGTAGCGGTAGGAAGCGAATTTGAGGGCGCCGAGTCAGCCATCGACTTTGACCTGGCTTATGCTTTCACGTACGCGCAACCTCTAATCCTCTATCAAGTTTGTGATAACCTATAGTGCTTGTACTACACTGGTTATTCTAAATATTGATATTAGGTTGATGATCTCAACTACGCGATCAACAGTACACTTACAGGTATGTTAGAAAGAAGACAGGCTTTTTGCAACCCTTCATTGACATGGCAAAGGTTTTCCAAATACTTGGCTTGATGCCATTGACGGAAGTTATTGTGTGGATGTTCCCGGGATTGACCCAAACTATCCAGATCCTGCACCGGGTGGCTACAAGGCACAACTGATGTGCGGTATCTATGCTCCCGCGAAAGTGGTATCCATTTCATATAAGTTGGCGGAAGCCGATCGGCCCCCCAGCTACGCGTATCGTCAGTGTGCAGAATATGCAAAGCTCGGTTTATAAGGAATTACCATAATCCTGGCCACCCGTGATTACGGAGTGGCAAGTTAGCCTCGCGATGGTAGTGATAATGGATGTCTGGGACCAAACTCCACCATCTTCAATCCTGATGCGCTCTCATCTTGTCCATATATCACAGCCGTTGGAGGAACGAGGCTCTATGACAATCAGACAATTCTGGACGCTGAATCTGTTATGCAATACGTAAACCGAGCAGGATTACTCTCCAAGAGCCACGGTGGTTTCTCCAATTACCTCACCTGGCCTTCCTACCAAGATTCCGCCGTATCGCACTATTTCGCTACAGCGTAACCAGGGTATCCTTATTTCCATGGCAATGTGGATGTTAATCAGATCAGCGGCTTGTACAATCGGGACGGCCGTGGATTCCCGGACGTGGCGGCTAATCTTCGCATCGATGATCACGTTGATCAACGGTCAACGACTACTCAAAGGAAAGAGTACAGTGGGACTTGTCAACCCGGTTCTGTACGCGCACCCCTGGATGTTCAACGACATCGTGAACGGATCCAATCCAGGTTGCGGCACCAATGGCTTTCCTGCCGCCAGAGGTTGGGATCCTTCCACTGGGTGAGTTTGATAGTGTTAACGGAACGACCGTTAGCTAATGATTAATAAACCCGGTACTCCTGACTGCCCCAAAATGCTCGAAGTGTTTATGAGTTTGCCTTGAGCATGACCCGGAGGGGAGCATCCCGGTGAGAGGGAAGCGTAAGGCAAACTGTGCTCTTTGGTCACCATGAGTAGTCTGATTTATGCTGGATGATATTACTGATTGGATGAGCTGAGTCTTGAAAGCAATACGCAAGTAGCACATTTATGGCCTTACCAGTTTGTTTCTGTGCCTACGACCGCAGCGCTTCGCTGTAGCCCTCTTGTTCCGATACCGCTTGTTCACCCTTACTCCAAGACGTCCTATAGCGCCATACCACCGTGCTTCTACGCCTCGTACCGCGACCTGAACCACTTCGCTTACACTCCTGCAGCTGGCTGAGAAATTCTCCACCTCCGTAGAAACACAAGCATACATTCATATCTTCACACCCAGCGTTCAGAAGCTCGTAACCGCAACCACCCCCTCACCGACCCTCAACCTCTCCCGCAAATCTTTCACCTCCCCCCTCACAAGCCGTACGGCCCTCTCTCCAACCAACTCAACACAACTACCCACAGCCGCTCTCATCTCACCAAACACGTTCTCCGTCGTACTAAGTAAGCTCCAAGCCCCCAAGGTCCTACCCCAAAACTGCACCTCTTTCGTCTGCGTATCCCGTGTGATCCATTGACAGATTAATATCAGCGTCTCCGTCGAGATTACGATTGTCAGCGCTGTGGTTTCGTTGTATGGGAAAGTTGTGTTTGGGTGTTCTTCGCGTTCCTCGCTTTCTCCGCTTTTCTACGCTTCCTCCGCCTTCTTCGCCCGCACAGACACGACCATCACAACTACCACGATCACTCTCACGGCTAAGTAACCACAACTCCCGCAACCCATCCAACACAACCGCGCTATTGTACAAATTCTTCAACCTAGCATATCTAACATCCCCATCAGTAACCTGAATCGCAACAACAGGCCAAAAAATCCCCGGCGCAGGCGTAGCATGTGACTTGACCTCGCTCTTCCCAGACACCTTCCTCAGCGCAGCGCAAACTACCTCATCACACAATCCGGGAAAGAAGACTCGTTTAAACTCAATCGCTTCTGTGGGGCTGGGTTTCGCGAGTTTTGGACTTATACCCTCAGATCTGCGTGCAAGAGGGATATATTGTGTCCAGGGTTGGTGAGAATGCCATGCTATCCCCGCATTCGCATATGTATCTCGGTTCCAGGATGATCTCGTGAGGAGGTGGGAGAGAGTCGATCTTTCTATATCCGCAGCGGATGAGGCTTCTTGGACTGCGCGGGCGAAGGCTTCGTGATCGGAATATGTTGGGGTACTTGGTTGTCGCATTAGGGTGTTTATTTCCTCAAGTCGGAAGGGTATGCGGAGGGGCTTTTGGTGGTTATGTTGGATGGGTTGCGGGAGTTGTGGTTACTTAGCCGTGAGGGTGATCGTGGTAGTTGTTGGACTCTGGGGAGGGATGTTTGGTATGTCGTGTAGACTAGGACTCGAGTTTGAGGGAAGGCTAATCCATGATTCGATGGCCTGACGTTTAGCTTCTGGTAGATTCGGCTGTGGAGAGGTGGCGCGTTTGCTAGCCATGTTTCTTTAGGTGGGGCAGTCTGCGGAAAAGTATGGAGGAGGGTGGTGGATTATTTTAATATGCAAGTGAACAAGAAGCATTATGTTTTGTTCCACTTAAGAAAAAGACTTCACTTTGTCTCAATAGAAACAGAAGGTATTTCACCGTATTCGAGCACAAACAACAACAAGGAGAAGAACGAGTATGACAACTTATTCAGCATCATGTACACGACAAATTAGCGTGATCTATTTCACTTATCCTTCAACCAACATTGCGAAAGAATATCACACAACAACGCTTCCTCGAAGTTAAGGTCATGATATCAAACCACGTGACCTACAATATTTACCCCAAAAACCTCTCACAAAAATAAACCTTCAAGAGCAACAACCGTCATCAGTATGCAAGATACTAACCTACGTAGCCGCCATCAAAAGAACTGCCAAAAGAAAAGCAAGGGTAATGCAATAACATGCAACGGCAAGGGTTCGCTAGTGATCACCGAGCCATCTAAACTATAAGTCCTTCCGGATGATTCTTTATCGAAGGACGCATGCACCAAATGAACGAGTAAGCTTTCGTCGGTAACTGTACACAACGAAGCAAGAAAGCATAGACTTTTAACAGCCACAGCAAGGGGTTAGAATTCATATTGAATAGCATAGATATCCGGGAAGCGCGAAGCCTCACTACCACAAATCCATCCCTCTCTCCTACATCCCACAAGCCGCCCTCCAGCTAGCATCCCCATACGTCACCCCCAACGCCGCCCGAACATGAGGCCGAGATCGATTGTGGTGTCGTGGCCGAAGTTTCCGGAGAGGTTTGGCGCGGAGGTGGATGCGTTTGTCATGAATGCCGTCATATTGCTCACCAGCAGAGACCCCATCACGGGACCTTGGTTGTTTGGGAGACCGTGCCCGAAGGCGCCGCGCAGGAGGAGGTCGAGTTCGTATTCGAAATCTAGGATCTCGGAGGGTAGGAAGACGTCGCACCAGGGCGAGCTGCTGGTGCCGTTTACAGCGTCGCCGTACGCGCAGGCCCACAGCGCGCCGTGCGTGTTATCTGCCGTAGAAGCTACGGAGGGGAATGCGGGTTTTAGCAGACTGTTGATGCGTATGGCGATAGGGGGGAGGGACTTTGGCCCATGCGGCGACGAGGTCGTCGCCGGAGTTGTAGATCCAGTTTTTGCACTTGTTCGTCGGGGTTATCCAGGATAATGTCGCGGTGTCTTCGTTGATAGGTTGTAGCTGCGAGGTGTAGTTGCATAGCGGCCTACGTGGCCAATGAGGTACGATTGGGCTGTTTCGACGACGCGGTCTTGGTTGCCGACGAGGAATGTGTTGGTGGAGAGTAGCGGGTAGGTGAGTTTTAGGTGGACGCCGTGGGTCAAGGCTTCGAGGCGGCCTGGGGCGGTGAGGTTATTGAGGATGAAGGTGCTGGTGAAGCCCGGGGAGACGAGGGAGCTGAGTCCTGTGGGGACTGAGGCTTTGGGGCTGGAGAAAAGGGCGGTGTTGTTGTTGATATAGTAGGAAGGGTTTTGGATAGCGGGGAGCTCGCCAGAGCTTGGATGACGAGAGCCGTGCCTTGCGAGGACGAAGGCTTTGTCGACGGAGCAGCAGTCGAAAATGCCATTCGAGTCCAGGTCTTGACAGCAACTGATTGGTCCCTCAAGGAAACTTGTATCCATAATATATAATTGGATTCACAAGACAGAGCGAATTAATACGCCGCTGCCTTTGGAGGGCGTAATTGATGACCAGCTGTGCACAGTCTACACATCACGCGCTCTGAGCGCAAGCTCATTTTTCGGTGGTTCTTAAAGACTGCTACATCCGCAGAAATGTCTGTTATTCTTACTGCTACGCAAGACACGCAATCGTTTATCCTCCTCAAATAGAAATTTCCTCACAACTTCTATTAACCCCCCACACTCACCAGAACGAAAGGAAATTGATGGTATCAAAGTAGGTAGCTACATCACGATGGGTCGTCTATCGTGGTAACGGCCTTTTTGTCATACTCATCGCCGCCGATGAGCTTCCATCCAATCTCGGCTTGCAAGAAGCCCCTCGCATTCCATGTAATGAAGAGGTACACAGTCTTGGTCTCGAATGTTTGGCTGAGGTCCCTGTGACCAAGTTTAACTATACGCTTATTATTCGACCTTCTAACTCATATAAGCCTGGTTCAGTCTTTCTCGACAGCGCTACAGACTTCACTAGCGATTCTTCCTTTGGTGCACGGAGCGGTCGACATATCTCCAGCGGCACGTCTACGTTGGTTGTTCCTTCATTGTCCTTGTCGAGCGCACAAAACTCTGATCCAATTGACAAATACGGTCCTGAGGCCACTATCTTTGGGATAACTGCCACAAAGCAGTCGAGCTAGTTCCACGAGAACACTGCCGCTAGGGAGCACGTCAAGGTCAGTTACATCGCCAAGTCAGCTGGGTCACTTCAGTAACAATCATCCAGCAGCTAAGTAAAAAAGAACGTACCGATCGTAGCTTAGATCATTTAGCTGGGCCGAAACGTCATCCTTCGCCGTCGACGGAAAAAAGGCATACTGTACTTACTAGATACGCGATGACGAATGCAACTATATCCAGACAGGCTGCATGTTCCGCCACAAGATGCCGGACCTGGCTACTTTGTACACGATCGGTTTCCGGGATGTACCTAAATAGTGGCGTGGAAAGCTTTGTGCCGAGAGGGATGCTAAAGAGAAGGCGCGAGTTAGCCCACAACGACTGGTGCACCAGCGCGACATCCGAACTGCCCGCCACAACCAAGGTGTCAAACCGTCAAATCCCTGTTTGCGTCCTCACAACGAAAATGTAACTTGGCGTTCTGCAGGTGGCAGCAGTTTAGGTAACTTACCTTAATTTGCTCAAGAACAAACATCGCGGTGGGTCAATGAGAAGTCTGGCAACTAAAATACTCTTAAACACGGAGAGGCCTGTCAAATGCCAGACAATAGCCCACTTGACGATAATGGAAAGAGTACACCGCCACAACTTTTGTCAATGTGCAATCAAAGACGGCCTAGAAGACAAGGAGTGCAATCGTACAAAGTAACTTAGGAACAGGCACCTACTGTGGAAGTCAGTGCAGATTTTACGGGATTTCAATTTATACATTAGTCTAAGTGTCTTCGTGGTTGAGATACATATAGAAAATATCTTATCAAAGTTCGATGAACACATTTCTGGCGTATATGTTATGAATCTATGAAAGTTTAATAACTTCAAGGCCAATTAGAGGTGAAATATCCACCAGGGCTATTTCAATTAATCGAAGCAAGGAGTTATAAAGGGATTGGCAGATGTGTGCTGAAAAGCCATTATGCGCCGGGCGATGTCCTCTTTGACCACCACTTCTCTTCTTGACTGCTGTCTTCGGTGTCGAGGCATCTGAATTTTCTTGGCTAGCGCTTCGAATGCCGACTTTGAGATTTTGGACATAACAATAATGCTATGTTTGTCTCTTACTATTTGTGTAAGCCAGAATGGTATTAACCAACCCTAATTGATTGACAATAAACTTGAAGCAAGAGATTACTATGTGCACATACGAATATTTCAAGACCGTTGGTAAGCCAAAAAGCCTCAATACGACGACTTGGCACTCCTTCGTCAGCCGAGACCGTTTGCAATTTTAACCTCAACTCGACCTGACACATCTTCAGATTGTTCAGCCTTTTCTCAACTCTTGACTTTGAATTGCAACTTCTTGGTTGTCGGTCGTTTTTATATAGCTATGGGCCATCGTATGCCTATGCCAATTGTCACACTTACGCCGCCATTAGACCATGATAACTCTCCACATTCCGATATCACTTCTATCGCTCGCTTTTGTTTGCGTCAACAACAAGGCGATTGAGACGCTGCCGTTTGGAAACCTTTCAGTTTTTAACCAAAAGATCACCATCACTTCGAGCGCCTCTACGCGAGAAAGCTGTTTCTCCCAGACTTCGTGCAAAATCAATTAAGGTTTTCATATTAATTCTCGGGCCGGGTAACTTTCGCTAAAAGCGGTAGGGTTGATTACGACGCTTCATCGTTCATAACTTACGATCAGGATGCCGTCAACGCTACATGACACCTTCACTCAGAACGTTATCTTCCACATCGGAATGCTCTTAATGCACTCAGGGCACAAGACAATCCTTTATCTACTTGGGCAGGTGACATACGTTGTACCAGCACTAGCGACATCTTTCTTGAACACGATGCATCAACAACAAGCGCTCGAAACGGTCTCCTGATTTTGCTTTCCGTCACAAAAGAGCGAAATACCCCGGGTTGGTGATCGAGGTTTCTTATTCACAAAAGGCCAAGCATTTAGCTCGTCTTGTTGATGACTATATCCTGGGATCCAACGGCAACATAAAAACATGATTGGTCCTGATCTTGAGTACAGCGGGTCGTGCGCTACACGGCTATATCGATGGCAAGCGACTTTCACGCGGGATGAAAGCAATGAGGAGGAATTGTTCTCAAAGCTTATTACAAACTTGGTTCGCGCATATGTTGTCCGTTTGATTGGTATGTTAACCGATTATAGCCATTCCGAGATAACAACTGTCGCGTCGTTGAAAGCCCCGAGATACTGCTGCATCCCCTCGATCTTCGTCCCCTCGCTCTACAACCTGCAGCTGTGGATGTCACGCAGCCAGTGGTCGCGATCACGGCACAACAGTTGTATACTCGTAACAAAAACATGCTTGTCGGAGGCTCATGCACTTGAGTTCTTAGATACGCGGATGTTTCTAAAATGATGTAAGTCTGTCGAAATCTATTCCATTCCTCAGAGTTTGAGTATCTTCTGCACACATCGTAAACTTGGCAAGGGAGAATGGTGATTTCAATACTGATGCAATTATACACATTATCAATACCATTGGCGACAGGACTGTGAAATAATTCTTATGAGCACCGTTCGACCTGAAAGATTTTTGGAGATCAACGCACATCCGGCTTAGAGTATGTACTATTCTCGGTGGGATAATATAGAAAGGGAAATAAATGCAAGAAGAAAGAGTCACGTCAAGAGGACGTTACCCTGTGCATATTAGCATTTCAGAGCACACATCGAGCATCTGCGTCTGCCAATCCCCTTATGATCCAGTACTTTAATCACTCGAACTGTCTCCTTCGTGGATATCGTTCCTCTAATTAGGCTCGAAGTTGCGAGATCTTCATAGGTTCATGACATATCCGCCAAAGATGGGTTCCTTGAACTTTGAGAAGCGGTTTTCTATATATGTCCTAAGCACGAAGGCATATGAACCAATTTGTAAATTAAGACTAGACCGTATCAGCAAGCGCCTCCACAGTAGGCGTCCTTTCATGGAGTTGTCCTAGCTTTCTGTGAGAAGTCATCGTGACGATCACGCCTTCTTATCTTCTTGACCTTCCTTGGCTATGCACTGCCAGAAGTGGTAGCGGTACACTCACTTCCTCTTGTCGTGAAGCGCTCTGTCGTCAACTATTCAATCGGGCTTAGCGTTTGAAAGTGCTGAAATTGTTAAATTTCGCATTTATTTCTGGTAATGTCATGGGAGAAGCATTGGAAGGCTTATAACGATCTTTGGATTGGCTTCGTTGTCGTTTCTGCCTTACTGATGATTTGTAAATATATTTTGAAAGACGGGCAAGCACTGAAATAAGTAGCAATTAAGGTTAATACCATATAAGTCGCTACAATAACATTTCGTGAGTTCATAAAACCAGTATGCATTTAATTCGCGGTCTCTAAGCATTTGAAAGTAAGAGCATAGTGGAGATATCCATACCTACTAGTGGGGACTAGGAATGTACGTGATTCTCGATGAGTCTTGGTAAACTCGAATTATTCGAATGAATGTACATACAAATATATCGGAATTGGTTTCAAGCTTTGAAATAGTTGTTCGTAATTGGAATCAGGCTGGAATCATGCTATCAGAGTGTCAAAAAGCAACCAGAACCTTGCTTCAGAATGATCGCAGTATACTTGTGATGTAAATGATTACTGTTCATGAGGCACAAGAGCTTGCTAGGTACTGAGAGATAGTGCTAAGGTATTATATTATACTGCTTCGTATTCGCATAAGTAGAAGAAACGAAAAAAATTAGGTTAGCCAAACATAAGGCAAGAGATTTGCTCTCTTCCGATTCCCTTTTGTCGAGGTGCCAACACCCTCAACGCATGAGGGAGAATTGTGAGTGTTCCTGAACATATCGGCGGGCGGTTTCAATGTCACCATCTCCATTCGCAAAGTCCCAACCTAGGATTGTCGATTCCCCAGTAGAGCACGTCATCCAACTTTCATTACACTGAACGTTCCGCACACGTGCCTGTTGTATGTAAGTGAACGAGTGATACAAGCTCCGTTCGACAAGATTTCCGTGCAAACGCTGCTCATCAACATGTAATTCTTGGTTACCACCATGAAAGTTGACCTGTGAAGGATATCCTTTGGCATTTTGATGGATATCAAAACTAAACATATCTGAGTAAACCGAACTCTTTTTGGGAGTGCGCATTTTCCTTGACTTTGCTACGCCGTTCTCTGAAAGTTCGGAAAGGATATGATAACCTTGTGCTCTTGAGTGATTTCTGCGTGGTTGCAATCTTGTATGTTCCACTGTTTTCTTCCGAAGCGTAGATGCTTCTGCCGTTCGAAGCTTGGCATTATCATTATTCACAGCTTCCGCGACATCTATTCGATAACGAGGCAACCATTCCAGTCCTGTAGCCTTCTCCCAGACGGTAATGGCGCCACTAAGAGATCCAGAAATGATGCGAACCGGCTCTGATTGAGTCTTGATTAATTGGAGGGTCCAGAGTAACTCGTTGTCGCTATTTATAAACGCTACAGTGTTTCCGGTTGTATGATCAAGAACATTTACTCTCTTTGATCTTCCCCCTGCCACAGTGTTACGTCCGCTTAAGTGGACGTGGGCAATGGTGTTGGGATCACCGAATGTTTTCAGGCATCGGCTGGTCGCCGGATCCCAGGTTTTGATAGAATGGTCTCCAGATGCAGATATAATCTGACCATGATAGGACACGAGCGAAGAGATATAGCCAACGTGACCATTTAGGATAGAGGTGATGCCTGAAATACTAGCGAAAACGCCTGTTCCAGATCCTAGGCGGTTTCTTGACCAAATTTTGATAGATTTATCTTTTGAGCCAGTAATGATGAATTGACTGTTAAGATGAACGCTTGAGATGGCTTCGCTATGAGCATGTTCAATTTTCTGGAGCAAGTCTCCAGAAGAAAATCTCCATAAGATCAACATTGATTGGCTACAGCCTGATATGATGAGGTCTTCTTCCATGCTATAATGTAACACACGTACTTCTCCGCTATGGCCGCTTAACGGAAGTCCGATAAGTCGTTGTTTCTCGAGATTCCACCTGCGAATTGTTTTATCCTCGCTACCACTTATCAGCCATTGGCCACGCTGATGAATCGTGTTGACTCGTCCTGTGTGTCCTTCCCACGGGTGCGCTCGGTTTGGTAGATAAAACATCCTGGAATGGTTGTGCCTCCAATTTCTTTCAATTCGTTTTCTCTGCTTGTATAGAAAAAGCCAGTCATGTTCGCCTTTAGTAATTGAAGGTTGTCCATGCGCAGTGGCATCCCATGCGGTGGTTTTCCAAGCATTCTCAGAATCATTGTCATAGTAGAGCTGTGCTTCACAGTACAGTCTTTTCCAAAGTCGCGGCTCTAGGCAGATACGACGCCAAGAACGAGAGGTCCTGGATGTTCGCAATAAAGCGACGTCATCGAGATATTCTAGAACATGCAAAAAGATTTCGTTTGGTAAAACATCTCGTGGGTTCGCAAAGTTTCCTTGGTGGTGGTATCGTGTCGAACTCTGGACTGTTGCTGGACTTAGGTCGAGATTTAGCCCTGTCTCTCGTGTGTTAGATTCTGTCGATCCCCTTTTCACGATAACAGCAAATGTACCTGACTGTTGCTCGCTATGTAGGTACGACTTATGGTAATGTTTTACACTTCATGGCAAGATTAGCCTATGCCATCATGCATGGTACGGAGTGAAGCAATGACTTACATCTGAGACATTGCCTTTTTCCCGGAAGCACAGATATTGGTTTTAAAAATAAAAACATTAGAAAGAACTGCATTTAATACAAGTAAGCTGTTGTGTGTAAAAATAAATAATCGTTGGCAGGGTTACGGAGGTACGGAATATGCGCGCCGGGAATATACCCCGCAGCCTTAGTCAACTAATAAACCTAACCGCCTTACTTTAAGGGCGCTAATCCATTGTACCAATTAGCCAAAATAAATGCCAGCATGCAACGTTGGCGGCTATCTATTTCTGGAGAGCGGCTAAGTTATGGGAGCTTTCAAGTGTATATAAGTAGGTGTAGAATCATAATAGACTTGTAATTATTGTATTGATTCTTAATATATTTCCGAGCAACATCTTATGGAGGAGCCACCTTTCGCGACTGATGAGCTCGACATGGGGAGCTGCGACAATAGTCAAACAGATTACAGTCTCAAGGAAGTTGTGCTGAGTGAAAACCTCAAACTGCAGCTTTGCAAACTCGAGCTTGAAAATGAACAACTTCGCACAGAATTAGCTACCCTTAGTGATCAACTGGAGCAAATATCTTCTAGCACTGTACGTAATTGTGATTTATCTCAGACACTTGGAGACGTGCAGACATAGCACAAAGTACAATGTTATTGTTGCGCGTACACATACACGTGCTAATCCTTATGATGAAGGATCGCAACAGCCGCGATAAGGCGATTAAGTTTTCCAGTCAAGCTATCCGTTCAGCCACATACGGGAAGGGCGATGAACCAGTGGAAGGCGTCGACCTTACAGACTTGCCAGAAGAGACAGGAGTAAGTTGGACGTGCTGCTTAGACTTGTGCTACTGATCATTCTTTAGAACCTTAAAGCAACGTTGCATGATAGACAATTTACAGCGCAAATTCACCGTGTCGTAGAGAACTGTTCAAAATCCAGTGATGAGTTCGCAAACACATTGGTATACATACAACAACTAGAGCGTGAACGAGATGAGCTGCTTACCGGGCTCGAGCAAATCCAGCTGCGTTGCGCAGAGCTTGAAAATACCAACCAAAGGCTTAAAAATGACATAGAGCAACTCAGTGGACTCAGACATCAATACTATGATGTACAAGATCAAAACAAGACTCTCGAATTAGCTAATGCTGAGTTACGCGCAGGGATAGAGAGATTGTCTCGGACAGCGACTACACTCTCCCCGCTGTGCATTGAAACTCCCGCTCAACCTAACAATGTGCTGATGCCCACATCAGCCATAGATACATATATGTACAGCGATAGAACGACATCACCGAACGACTTGACAATCCATACACCGAATCACGATTCTCTTCACTCCCCAACCTCATTCGTCACGGCTGAGGGAAGGTCTTCTTTCGCTACTCCCACGGACATAGCCTCGCCGCATGATCTGTTTGACATCAATGAAACGCGTACACCTGGAAATCTGCAGCCAAATGAGTTGATCTCTGAAGATGCTGCTATATGCGAGCAGGAAAGTGATTCCGGCGGAACAGATTCAATCACAAGTTATACGACGGTACGAAGAATGGAGGCATCAAGTTCGGCGGTCGAGTTGAATCTTGCATCCGACCAAGTAGATCCGGAAGTATTGTCAGAGTCCAGCACTGAAAGTGAGCTCGACACGGAAATATTGTTCCGTAGTAAAAGGACAATACGAAAGGCGCAAGATCAGGACAAGGACAACGGCGCAACCATCACTAGGCTTATTTGCCTCGACACTGAAAACCAGAGTGAACATAATCATGGCGATGAGAGCGTAGACGAGGGTGAAGATGAAAGCGAAGAGGATGAACATCTCAGCAACTACAGCACGCCTCAGCCACGAGTATCTTACTCTAAAACTACCAGACATCAAAGGACCACGGGTGTTAATATACCAAGAAGCTCGACAAGGCGGCGAAGGAGTTGTCATTCCATGGATTCGTCCGGGCAATCTAAACAACGCAATGGTGCTGAGGATGTCATCGGGGAAGAGACACAATCAAGCACTAAGAAAGCCAATCCGCGCGGGCGAGCCTTTAGTAAAGCTGGGGACCAGATCCAAGCTAAATCGAATCCCACAGACAAGCAACCTCAAACCCTTGATCAAGGTAATTTGCCTCAACAAGAAGAACAACCGAGCAGCATAAGACCACCAAATAGGGGAACGGAGGGATCATTGAAGGAAGACATCCAGGCTAGCTACACCAGATATGGATTGAAGACCTGCCTTGTTTTCGATTATAATGATAGCGACTTCAGTCGCAATACCATTATTTTTAGGACTAACTGGAAATACAGAGCGAAACTAACTGAAGATACTTGGAAAAAGCTTCAGGGACAATCACAAGAGATTTTGCAGTCTTTCCCAGCTTCTACGAATGCTAGACAAGTCCAAATCGAGAAGGATTTGATAGTAAAGCTTTGTCGCGGCACTTATCTCAAGTCCAGCGAGAGGAGTTTAACAGACATCGCAATGGAAATATATCGAGGACTGAAATGCAAACGAGATGAGTTGAATTATGCTGCCTTTGAGTTCTATTCGTTGTTGATCATCATGAAGTACGCGAAGAAAGAAGAGGTTGGTCCACCAACTCTCATTACTCACACAACTAGATTGACTAGTGCTAGTTCAACGCAACGATCGAAAATTTGAGCGACTACAAATCGGATGTCATGGACGTCTACAACAGCATTCACAGCGTGATATCACTTCTTGAAGAATCATGGAAGGACCTACATGCATTGGTCGTCATCTATCTGCGTTCGTAAATCAAGTCTGGATTGAAGTGAGCCATTGTTAACACATACCAGGAAGAGGGCCAATCAAACGATTGACGACATACTTCGCACCCACAACACGTCCTGCGGCGATTGAGCTGCTAGCGAACAGTTTGAATGATCCCGAAAAGATGAAGCCGGCTCGAGAACTCATTCGAAGTCTATTTACGGAATCTGTGGATGCGCATGAGCGTTCAAGAGTCGCTATCTCACCTCTTATAAGGTTACAAAAGCGGGTACAGGGAATTGTAGAGTTCGTGACATGTTATGCCGGCGGGGTAAACCTGCTAATCTCCACAGATCTCGCATAGTAATGGAAGCACTTGGATATACTTCAGACTACTCTGATCAGATGGAGAGCTTGCGCACAAGGACGTCCTTCCCCACTCCAACGGCAACTCCACGTATGTAATGGACGTCCAGTATATCGCTTTGACTAACATCAGCGTTTCAGGTGTATTCCGCTTCTCAAAGCCTATCGCCAGACATGAAGAAAGCACGTCATCACCTTCTGCAACTCCATGCAATAGTGGGTTGAGTTCTGCTATCAAAAGAAAAGCTATTGCAGAAATAGATGAAACACGTGGGATTAAGAAGAGACATATCGCCAACATGCATGAACCATGTGGTATTAAAAGGAAAGCTACTGCCGATGTGGAGGAACCATATTCTGTGAAAAAGCAGCGTATAGACAATGCGCCGTGCACGGACGATGCACAGCATACCAACGATACAGAGCGTATGGACGATGCACAGCGTACGGAGCTTTGATTCGAAGATAAGGCATTGTAGCTGCTGAATCGTTGATTCAGCCGCCTCCACTATATGTACCAATATTGTAGTTTTTGATAAGAACGAAATGGAGAGACTTTTACCGTTCTTATGTGCGTTATCCATGACCAGCTTGAAATTAAGCGGGCTGTTAAGGCTAAAAGTTTAACAGAGTAGGAAACACCAGTTACGGTCTTAACAGTCGTCGGCAGCCCGTGATTTATATATGATGTTGTCTTCTCGAAAAAGTTTCAACGTTCTGGTAATAGGACGTATTATTTAGCTTAATTAGTTCAATTACACCGCCATCGAGCTATCCAGGCTATTTAATGCCAGCGTCATACAACGGATCCCAACCCCATGACACCAGGCAGGCTAGGAAGCGAACACGCAAGGCCATTGACGCGGAGGGGCAGGATGCGGTCCTCCAGGACCTTCTCGCGGCACA